>Ga0190284_1000323_pt1 | contig 30256 bp, 26 predicted proteins | sample 48691812_MG_FD_161668 | JGI IMG/M metagenome (GOLD analysis project Ga0190284, IMG submission 161668) | Hydrothermal vent microbial mat bacterial communities from Southern Trench, Guaymas Basin, Mexico - 4869-18-1-2_MG | ecosystem: Environmental > Aquatic > Marine > Hydrothermal vents >...
GGTTATCCGGCTCATGGTGAACCTGCTTTTCGAGCCAGACGGGGACACCCTCACCAAAAAGGGTATCGTCAAGACGCTTTGCGACCCCGCTTGCGGCACCGGCGGCATGCTCGCTGTCGCCGATGAATATCTCCGTGAACTCAACCCGGATGCCAGCCTCGAAGTCTTTGGCCAGGACTGGAACAAGGAGTCCTACGCCGTCTGCGGCTCGGACATGCTCATCAAGGGCCACGACATCGAACACATCGTCTTCGGAAGCAGCTTCTCGAAAGACGGCTTTCCCCGCCAGAAGTTCGATTACATGCTCGCCAATCCCCCGTTCGGCGTCGAATGGAAGCCCGACGAGGACGAGATTCGCAAAGAGCATGAGACCCAGGGCCACGACGGTCGTTTTGGAGCGGGACTCCCCCGCATAAACGACGGCTCGTTTCTCTTTCTCCAGCACATGATTTCCAAGATGAAGCCCGCTGAAAAAGGCGGCACACGCCTGGCCATCGTCTTTAACGGCTCGCCGCTCTTTACCGGCGACGCCAGCTCGGGTGAGAGCGAAATCCGCCGTTGGATAATCGAGAACGACTGGCTCGAAGCCATCGTCGCCATGCCCGACCAGCTCTTCTACAACACCGGCATCTTCACCTACGTCTGGATTATCACGAACCGCAAGCGGCCCGAGCGACGCGGCAAGGTCCAACTCATAAACGCCGTGGACCTCTACCAGAAGATGCGAAAGAGCTTGGGCAACAAGCGGCACGAAATCTCCGAGGACCAAATCGCCGAAATCACGCAGCTCTACGGCGGCGTCATTAAGAACGGACGCTCCATGGTCTTCGACAACGATGACTTCGGCTTTCGCAAAATCACGGTCGAGAGGCCCCTTCGGTTGAGCTTCCAGGCCACGCCGGAACGAATCGAATCGCTCCGCGAGGTGAAGGCCTTCCAGAATCTCGCCAAGAGCAAGAAGAAGAAAGGCTCGAAGGCCGCTGAGGCGGAAATCGCCGAAGGACGTGAACTCCAAGACGCTATCACCAAGGCATTGGGCACGCTCGATGCGGAGAAGCTCTACAAGAACCGTGACCGGTTCGAGGCGGACCTTCTTGCTGCCTTCAAGCGGGCGGACATCAGGCTTCCCGCAACCATCAAGAAGGCCATTCTCGCCATGCTCTCCGAACGCGACGAAACCGCAGACGTTTGCACCGACAAGAACGGCAACCCCGAGCCGGACCCGGAGCTTCGCGACTACGAGAATGTGCCGCTCAAGGAGGACATCTACGAATACTTTGAGCGTGAGGTAAAACCGCACGTCCCCGACGCCTGGATTGACGAGAACAAACGCGACAAGAAAGACGGTGACGTTGGCATCGTCGGCTACGAGATTCCGCTGACGCGGCACTTCTACGAGTACAAGCCGCCCCGCCCGCTGGAGGAAATCGAGGCCGACATCAAGACCATCGAGAAGGATATAGTTCGAATGCTCGCGGAGGTGACGGCTTGAACCGGGACGCCACCATGTCCGTTCGCGAGCACGTTGCGGAGCTTGCTCCAAAGCGACGGTTCCGACCTTACTCCGATTACCGTGATTCCGGAATCGAATGGCTCGGGGACGTGCCTCGCGAGTGGGCAACAAAGCGACTTCGCTTCGTTGCGAGAATCAACCCGGTGAAGTCAGAACTTCGCGGACTCGGTCCCGAAGACGACGTGTCGTTCGTTCCGATGGAATCCGTTTGCGAACTCGGCGGTCTTGTTCTCGACCAGACGAAGCCACTCGAATCGGTTTATCAGGGTTACACGTACTTCCGGGACGGCGACATCGTGGTTGCCAAAATCACGCCCTGCTTTGAGAACGGCAAGGGCAGCATCGCGGCGAACCTCACGAATGGAGTAGCCTTCGGTACCACGGAGCTTCACGTTCTGCGTGCCCAAGCGGAGCTCGACGTATCATTCCTTTTCTACCTCACAATTAGTCATGGCTTCCGCAGGCTCGGTACGGGAGAGATGTACGGTGCTGGTGGACAGAAGAGGGTGCCGGATGACTTCCTACGGGATTTTCGCACGCCGATACCGCCGATTCCCGAGCAGCGAGCGATTGCGGTGTTTCTGGACCGGGAGACGACCCGGATTGACGAGCTCATCGCCAAGAAGCAGCGGCTTATCGAACTGCTCGCCGAGAAACGCACCGCCCTCATCACCCACGCTGTCACCAAAGGCCTCAACCCCGACGCCCAAATGAAGGATTCCGGCATCGACTGGCTCGGCCAAGTGCCGGAGCACTGGGGCGTGAAGAAACTCAAGTTCCTGGCCAACGGCGGGCTTGTGAATGGGCTCTTCAAAAAGAAGCAGTTCTTCGGTTCCGGTGTCAGGCTGGTCAACGTGTTTGACATTTACCGTGACGATTTTGTGGTCGATGAAACCTCCCTCGAACGAGTGCAAGCTGATTCGTCTGAGACACGAAGCTACGCCATTGAACCGGGCGATGTTTTCTTCGTTCGTTCTTCGCTTAAGCTCGAAGGCGTCGGTAAGTCCGCGTGCATGCTCGGTGTCTCCGAGCCTACTGTCTTTGAATGCCACCTTGTCCGCACGCGACCCAACCAAAACGCGATTCTCCCCCACTTCCTCATCAACTTTCTGAATTCCATTCCCGCAACGAACCGGCTCATCGCCCTAGCGAACCAGGTCACGATGACGACAATCGACCAAGACAAATTCAAGGGCTTGGAAATACCGGTCCCTCCCATCCCGGAGCAAACAAGCATTGTTGAGCACCTGTGCGAACAAACACGCTTGTTCTTCGCTCTACGTTCCAATGTGCAGGCGGCTATCCAGAAGCTCCGCGAGTACCGCTCCGCCCTGATTTCCGCCGCCGTGACCGGCAAGATTGACGTTCGCGGCTTTAAGCACGACGAGGAGGCCCCATGCCAGTAGACCACCGCGAGAAGGCCTTCGAGGCTGCTATCGAACATCACCTGCTAAACGTCGCCGGTTACGCCAAGGCCGACCCCAAGAACTTCGACCGCGAACGGGCCATCGACCCGACGGTGCTCATCCCGTTCATCAAAGAGACGCAGCCGGAAACGTGGAAGAGCCTGGAGAACCTCCACGGGGCCGAAACTGAATCCGTGCTTCTTGACGACCTTTGCAAGGCCCTCGACTCGCCCCAGGGCTCGCTTGCCGTCATCCGCCACGGATTCAAATGCTTCGGCAAACTCATCCGCGTGGCGTTCTTCGCCCCAGCCCACAGCATGAACCCGGACACTGAACGGCTCTACGCCGCAAACCGCCTCACCGTCACCCGCCAGCTTCACTACAGCACGAAGAACGAGAACTCCATTGACGTGGTGCTCAGCCTAAACGGCCTGCCCGTGGCAACGGCAGAACTCAAAAACCCGATGAGCGGCCAGAACGTCGGGCACGCCAGGCAGCAATACCGAACCGACCGCGACCCACGCGAGAAGATTTTCGAGTTCAAGAAGCGGGCCCTAGTCCACTTCGCCGTGGACCCGGATGCGGTCTACATGACCACGAGGCTCGCAGAGAAGAAGACCTTTTTCCTGCCGTTCAATCTCGGCGACGGCACGGGAGCCGGCAACCCCGAGAACCCGGACGGCTACAAGACCGCCTACCTGTGGGAGCAGATCTGGCAACGGGACTCTTTGCTCGACATCCTGGCCCGCTTCATCCACCTCCAGGTGGAAGAGAAGAAGGTCGGCGGTCGGAAAATCCGCAAGGAAACGATGATTTTTCCCCGCTACCATCAGCTCGACTCCGTGCGAAAGCTCGAAGCCGACGCGAAATCCGCCGGAGCCGGAACGAACTACCTGATTGAACACTCTGCCGGCAGCGGAAAGAGCAATTCCATCGGCTGGCTCGCCCACCGGCTCGCAAGCCTTCACAACACCCAGGACGAGAGGGCCTTCGATTCCGTCGTCGTCATCACTGACCGGCTGGTGCTTGACCAACAGCTTCAGGACACGATTTACCAGTTCGAGCACAAACAAGGCGTTGTCCAGAAAATCGACGATGATTCGACGCAGCTTGCGGATGCCCTCAAGGCCGGCACGCCAATCATCATCACGACACTTCAGAAGTTTCCGTTCGTTACCGAGAAGGTCGGCGACCTTCCGGACCGAAAATACGCCGTCATCATCGACGAGGCTCATAGCTCGCAGTCGGGAGAGAGTGCAACCGAACTCAAGGGCGTGCTCGCCGCAAACAGCATCAAGGAGAAGGCCAAGCAGGAGGCCGAGGCTCAAGGGCTCACCAACCATGAGGAAGAGATTCTCAAGACGATGCTCAAACGTGGTCGCCAGCCGAACATCAGCTTCTTCGCCTTTACGGCCACACCCAAGTACAAGACGCTCGAAGTCTTCGGCCACCGGGGACCGGACGGCAAGCCCCTCCCCTTCCACCTCTATAGCATGAGGCAAGCCATCGAGGAGGGCTTCATCCTCGACGTGCTCAAAAACTACACGACCTACCGCACCTACTACCGGCTCATCAAATCCATCGAGGATGACCCGGAGGTGAACAAGAGCAAGGCCGCCAAGGCCCTTGCCCGCTTCATGAGCCTACATCCGCACAACATCGCTCAAAAGACCGAGGTTATGCTTGAGCACTTCCGCACGTTCACCTGCCACAAAATCGCCGGGCGGGCCAAAGCGATGGTAGTCACAAGCTCGCGGCTTCATGCCGTCCGCTACAAGCAGGCCTTCGACAAGTACATCAAGGACAAGGGCTACACCGGCATCAAGACGCTCGTGGCGTTCTCAGGCACGGTCGAAGACCCAGACGCCGCCGGCGTCACGTACACCGAGCCCGACATGAACCGCGAGAAGGATGGCAAGCCGATTTCGGAGAAGCGGCTTCCGGAGAAGTTCGGGACCGACGAGTACAGCGTTCTCATCGTGGCCGAGAAGTATCAAACCGGCTTCGACCAGCCGCTTCTGCACACGATGTACGTCGATAAACGACTCTCCGGCATCCAGGCCGTCCAAACGCTCTCTCGGCTGAACCGCACCTGCACCGGAAAGGAAGACACCTTCGTCCTCGACTTCGTGAACAAGCCCGAAGAGATTCTCGAATCCTTCAAGCCCTACTACGAGCAAACAGCAGTAGGCGAGCAATCCGACCCGCGTCAGCTCTACGACCTTCAGGCTCGTATGGACGAGCAGCACGTCTACCACCAAGAAGAGGTTGAAGGATTCTGCGAAGTTTTCTTCAAGCCCAAGGCAACGCAAACGCCCAGTGACCACGCGAAGATGAACTCGTTTATCGACCCCGCAGTCGGTCGCTTCAAGGCACTCGACGAAGATGCTCAGGAGGAGTTCCGAGGATTTCTGCTCACGTTCCGAAACCTCTATTCGTTCCTGTCGCAGATCATCCCGTACCAGGACTCAGACCTCGAAAAGCTGTACACCTACACCCGTTTTCTGCTCTCGAAGCTCCCCCGTCGAACGTCAGGGCCGCACTACGACTTCGAGGACGAGGTTGGCCTCAAGTTCTACCGGCTCCAGAAAATCAGCGACGGCTCTATCAAGCTCGAACCGGGTGACGGTGGCGAGGTGACTGGCCCAACGGCCGTTGGTACCGGCAAGGCTAGTGAGACGAAAGTTGATTTGTCTCGGCTCATCGACCTCATCAACGAACGGTTCGGCACAGACTTCACCCCAGCCGATGAGCTCTTCTTCAACCAGATTCGAGAAGAGGCAGTCGCCGACGAGGAGCTACGGCAAGCCGCAGCCGCCAACACCATGGAAAACTTCAAGTTCAAGTTCGACAAGGCCCTCGAAGGCCTCTTCATCGAACGGATGGAGCAGAACGAGGATCTTTTTGCCCGCTACATGAACGACCCCGATTTTCAACGAATCGTCGCCGAAACCCTACTTCGACAGGTTTACGAGCAGATTCGGGGCGACGAAACTGCCGCGTGAGCCTTTCAGAACTCGACTGCAAGGCCCATCGACCGACCGCCGAGCCCTTGACATGCACGCACAGTGCGTGCAATCATACGCATTATGCGTTCAGGACCAGCCAGCAAAGCCCTTTTTCCCGCCGTGAGGCGAGGCATTCTCGCCACGCTACTTCTCTACCCGGAGCGAGAATGGTACTTCCGCGACCTCGCAAAACATCTAGGCCTTCAGCCCTCCAGCCTTACCCGTGAGCTTCGTAATCTAGTCACTGGCGGCATCCTTCGCCGTCGTGAGGACGGAAACCGGGTCTACTACCAAGCAGAACCCGCCTGTCCCTTCCTGCCGGAGCTTCGCGGGCTCATGCTCAAGACCGCCGGACTCGTCGACGTGCTTCGCGAGCTTCTTGGCCCCTTTGAAAGCCGCATAGTCTCAGCCTTCGTCTACGGCTCTATTGCCAGGAGCGAAGAGCTTTCGGAAAGCGACATCGACCTTATGGTCATCGGCGAGACCAGCCGGTTCGAGCTCACCAAGACGCTCCAAGAAGCCGAGCAACGGCTCGCTCGCCCAGTAAACGCCACGGTGTACAAACCCGCCGAATTTGCTAAAAAGGTCACTTCGGACGACCACTTCGTGAAGGCCGTCCTCGACAAAGAGATGCTCTTCGTTGTAGGCAATGAGCATGACCTGGAGCGAGCTCGAAAAACAAAGACGCGTCGCGGCGGAACCGACAACAAAGTCGGAGATTGACGAGCTCCGCGCCCTGGCCAAGAGAAACCTCCAAGACGCCGCCCTACCCCAACTTTCCGACGACGGCCGTTTCAGCATGGCCTACAACGCCGCACGCACATTGGCCACGGCTGCCATCCGTGCTACGGGTTACCGCGTCAAGCAATCCGGCGGAGCCCACTACAACACGTTTCTGGCTCTCCCGCTCGCCATGGGGCCGAGCTTCGACATGCTCGCGGCCTACTTCAACAACTGCCGCCAATCACGAAACGATCTCAGCTACGGGGCGGCAAGCGTCGTAAGCGACAGCGATGCGAAGGAGCTCTTCGAGAAGGCGACTGAATTCCGCCAGAGCCTCGAAGACTGGCTCTCCAAGAATCACCCCACACTTATCTAAGCAGCCTTTTCAAGTTCCGCTTCCCCGAACGGCTTCACAATCCGCCGCTTCCAGCGAACGCACTCGACCGGCAGCCGTTCGTACCCGGCCTCTTTCCGGGCTCGGTTGACCGCCCGCCAAACCTGAAGGATCTGTTGCCGAACAGGAGCATACGCCACGTAAGGAAGCCCCATGAACTCGGCCTCCAGCTTCTCGGCGGACCGCCGGCAGGCCAGATCCACCAACCAGGCCTTCAGCCGCTTGTATTCATTTCGCTCGATTCGCACGCACGTCCGACCATTTCGGTGAGAAATAGCGTACCCCGCGTACTTGATGGCCACGTGCCGAGCGTCTCGAAACTGCCCCGTTTCTTCCTCGAAGAACGGGTGCTGCCCATGTGTCGCCAGCAGCAAGAAGAACCGACCGTGCCGGATGTACTGCATGTTGGCCAGGCCCGACAACTTTCGCCGTGCCCGCTCCTTCTTCGATGCGTTAATCCCGTACTTGGCCGCGAGCTTGGCGTCCACCTCACTCGGATCCTTTCGCTCGGGCACCCGGCCCGTGACGTAGAACCAATACCCATGAGTCAGGTAGGAAACTGCGACTTGCTGGATAAATCCTTCGACCGTCTCGGCCTCACATCGGTACTGCTTCATGGCTCCCCCTCTCGATTCTCGGTTGAAAAGGTCAGGATTGTTTGCGGCACAATCCAGAAAGCCGATACCTTCGCTTGCGAGCGGAACAAACCAAATTGTTCAACCGAGCCGCACGGCAAGCCGGAGGGCAGGAGCTTTCCGAGTAGGACTTGCGGGAATCATCGCTCTATCTTGCAGCCGCATTCTGCGACCGCCCCGCTGTCGCCCAACTCTCTCGCTCAACCGCCCGTGCCAACTTCTCCGCACATCGAGGATTTCTCCTCTGCGAGCAACCTTCAGGCCGGTGGCCGGACCTGAAACCTCAAGCTCGCAAGTAGAACCATTCGGGTCTGCGTCGGGCGTGGCTACTTGTTTCACAAGTTCACCACGCCCAGTAATAGGAGGACCCGAATCAAAACCTTGATGATGCGTTCCGAGGAACAAGTTGCACCTCGACACATCATCGCCATTCCGTCGCCACAAGAAGCCAACCGACCAAGGTTGGCTTCCTGTAGCCACATTGCCACCTCGCCAAAGGACCGGGTGAGCCTTGCTCCCCCCGGTCGCCATTCTGATGGGTAAAACCCGTCAGCCCTTTCGTTGTCCCGATTTTTCGGAGTAACCAGCCCCGAAATGGAACGGTCCGTGACTGCCTTGCCACGATATCCGCCCGGCTCCCGCCGGCTTCTACTTGGGCCACACTCCCCCACTACGGCGTTTGAATCACCTGGCTGACCTTGGGCGATATTCGCCCAAACCAGGCCCCGAGGGTACCAACCCCCGGCAGCCGCAGTGGTTCCCGGATTAGCAGCAGTCGTCATCCAATCAGTCACGTCACTAGGCCGTGTTACCGGCCGGGTCTACGTCGTATGTCTCAGGCTCCCGCCCGAGCATAGTTTCCAGCAGCAAAATGCTGCCGATTTCTCCGGGGCGAAACAAGAAGCCCCCGGTTACCCGCCGATGTAGATTTTTCGCTGTTTGGCACCGTCTCTGATTGGTCTTACCAGTAAGCGGTTTCCCGCCTTTCACCGTTGAGCTTTTCACCGCCTCGCGTTTAACGAGGTCGCCGAACCCGTCAAGGTCCGGTCCCAGCCGTCACCGACTTGGGAGCTCCCGGCACTGGCCTGTGTTGAACGAACCTACGAGCCTTTCACCCGATTGGGTTGACCTGGCGGTCAACTATGGTCCGAACCCCACGGGAGGATTTGGAGGCGAACCTCCGCACCACCTTCAACTACTGCGGCCTTTGCAGTGCTCCATACATCGAAGCCCTGCAAAGGTCTGTCTCCGTCGCCCCGCTTCAGATTTTCAACATTGGATAGAACGCGGAGGCTGTCTCACAACATAAGGTCGCGAGTTTTAATTCCGCGAGCCTCCATCGAACCGGACAAGCCTGTCTCCAGGCATCCGGCTCTACGGGTCGAATCCGATACGGGTGGTTAGCCCGATCCCTTAGCTTGGCTGGTTAAGCCGAGTTTACCGGGTGGATTCGCCCATCAGTACGGCGTCACGGTAACGTGTTTTCGTTACTGACAACCACGAAGCCGAAACCTCGCTACTTTCAGACGCATGAAGTTGGGAAATGTACTCAGAAAAGGCTATTTCCGACGGTTTTCGTGCTGGTTTTGTCGGCTTGCACCCCCCTACCAAGCAGCCAGATCCTCACGAGCCGAAGCGTTCGCCTGAAACTGTGCAAAACGGGCGGTCTCCACCTCCCCTACCGCCTTATCCCAACGCTCCCGCGTCCAGTCTCGGTATGTCGCATCGGCTCTGAGCACGTGGAAGGGATCTCCGGAAATCCGTTTTTTTGCGACAACGTGTCTGACCGCCTGCACGAGGCGAGCATCCTCGGACAAATCGATTCGCGGTGCCTTTACTCTTCGCACCGGCTCTCGCTTTCGCTTTTTCTCGTGCCCGTAGAGGTGTTTCTTGAGCCGCTCGTGAGCCGCGTCTTCGTCGCCGTTTGTTACATGGTGCCACAGCTTCGATCGCACCACGCGAATGAAGAACCCGCAGGGATTCACAGTCCCCTTCATGAGGGCTCGCTCCGCAGCCGCAACGAAGAGCAGTTGATCTTGATAGCCGCCACCGACTAGGCTAAGACGTTGGGCATCCTCGAAGAGTTCCAGCAACCGCCCGGTGTTTTTCAAATCCCACAGCTCGACGTGAACCACCGTAGGTTTTTTCTTCAGGTCTTTTCCGTTGAAAACACCAGTCGGTCTGCGATTGGCGGGTTTCTGGTTTTTTAATCTCGAAGAGAGTTTCTCTTCTGGTACAGGACCGGGTAATCCGACGGGCAATTCGGCGGTTTGACCGGGTAATTCGGTCGGCGTTGCTGCCTCGTAATTCACAGGCCGCGACCAAACCCCGTTGATGACCGCCCTACCGCCGTAGCGTTGACGGTGCCAATGGTCGGACTCTTCCAGGTTGAGCCAGCCGATTTCTTCCAGGTGTTTTCTGGCTCGTCTCACGCCCCGCTCGTCAACGCTGAACAGTTCAGCAACGAACGTGGCCTTGCAGCAGCCTTCATACTGCCAGCCGCGTTGCTTCGTGAAGTAGAGGCAGCGAAGCAGATGGCCGAGGATCGTCGCCACGACAACCGGGGCGAGGCCGGCGGCAATCTCTCGGACAATTCGCCGTGGAATCGGCACGCGACGTTTGCGATTCACGATTCGCTGGAACATCGCCCAGAACTCAGAGAGATCCTCGACCGGCATCCGGTCGGGAGAGCTTGGAAACTGAATCGAAGAGCTCGACCAAGAGATGAGTCCTGCCCGCTCAAGTCGGCGAAGCGACTCTTTCCGACGCGTTGCGACCGGGACTTTCACCCCCCCTACCCCGCCGACGAGTCCTTCGAGTTCGCCCACGTCGTACCGCCGTGGTTCTCCCGGCTTTAGCTCGCAACGCCTGGAGACGAGTTCCCAGCAGGCAAACCAGGTCCGCAGATCCACCCACCGAATGAGTCCAGACTTGTAGGCCCACCAGGCCATCGAGACCTGAAGGACGGAAATGAGACAGTACCCCCCTTCTGGGCGTGCAATGGCCTCCGGCCGGCTGCCGAACGCTTGCGGCTCCGCCGCAACACGAGTTTGTAACATCCTGTCACCTCACAAGTTATGCGGACATTCTCAGGCTGTCCGCTCTCTCCTGTGAGGAAAGCTGGCCTCGAAAATCAGGACAAAACATCCCTATCGAGCTCACGTATTTGTTATTGACGAACCAGCGAAGTGCAAGTAGGATACAGGTGTTGAGGCTGCATCCGGTTACGTTTTGGTTCGTCAACGACTACGTGGCCCGCAAAAAGCCGACCCATCGAGGTCGGTTTTTTTGTGCGTGGCTACCTAGCTTTCCTCGATATATATCTCCTTCAGTTCGCCCCCTACGTGCGGCAGACCGCGTCCACCGCTACATGTTGGGGCTTTAACTCACTTAAAGCACAAGAATACCTGTACCGAGCAAGCACGCAACCACCAAATCGACCCCAAACTGCCATGCCAGCATGGACCCATGGGTCCATGAGACCATGGGGGCAGGTGTCCATGTGGCCATGGAAGCATGGACCCATGGGGGCATGGCTCTGAAATCGAAATTAGGGGCTTGCCAGGCCCAAAGATGGTGCGATAATCATGGGTGCATGGACCCATGCGGTCAGGCGTCCATGCACCCATGCGAACATGGAAGCATGGATGCTAGCCAAAAAAAATCTCAGATTTTTTGGGTCTGCCGTGTAATCAGAGCAAGGAGGTAACGCATCATGGCCAAAAAACCACTTGGAGCCGTACTCGCAGTTGGAAACCAGAAGGGGGGGGTAGGCAAAACCACGAACACCGTTCACATTGCCGCCGCACTTGGCGAGAAGGGGCATAAGTGCCTCATCATCGACCTGGACCCCGGAGCCGGGGCGACGAAGCACTTAGGCGTGAAGCCCGATGCCTTCGCCGGCACCTTCGAGCTCATCACGACAGACGACGGCCCGCAAGACCTGGCCGTCATCGACAAGATGCCGAAGGGTGTTCACCTCATCCCGGCTCGGACCGAGCTTTCGGAGATTGACAAACACCTCTCGAAATTCGCCGACAGAACACACGTACTCGATAGGGGGCTTGAGCTTGCCCGCGAGGAATACGATTTCATCTTGCTGGATACGGCACCGTTTGCGGGAGCGACAACAACCGTAGCGGCTTACGCGTCCGCACACTGGTTCATTCTCTCGGCCTTTCCGCACATCCTTTCGATTCACGGCTTGAACGAAGCCTTGAACGACATCGCCGACGTTCGGTCGCTGAGGAACCCACAGCTTGAAATCATCGGCTTGGTGTTTAGCTCGGTGGACCGTCGCACCAGGGCGAAGGTCGAAGTTGAGCAGCTTATGCGGAAGCACTTTCCGGAACGTGCGTTTTCAACGTACATCGCCCAGGCCGTCGCACTGAATCAAGCCGCCGAGAAGGGCAAGACGCTCTTTGATATCAAGAAGTTTCGCAAGCACCCGGTTGCCGACCAGTATCGAACGATTGCAGCCGAGGTTTACGAACGAGTGACGAACCGTGAAGCGTTTCTCGCCGGTGAACTTGAATCGTCGAACGAGTTGTCGGCTTCGGTTGAAGAAGAGCAGACGACTCCGGTCGAAGGCGAGCAGCCGATTGCGGTTGCCGTAAACGAGTAGGGGGGTAACGATGCCAAAAGAACTCACGCGAAAGCAGCCCTCAAGCTCGCTTGCAAACATTCTGGCCGAAAGCTCCGTTGATTCCGCAACGGGCGTTCCCGGCGTACACGACCCCGTTGCGGCCTCTGACAAGGTCGTCGGCACCATCCAGCCGGCGGAAAAACCCGCACCCTTTGATCATCCCACAGGAGAACCGGCAAACATTCCCCGGCAGTTCGGGCTAACCAAGACGGCCGATTCGGCCCTGCGGGAGCTTGTCACCGTCTACAGCGACGCTGTCGGCTATGACCTCACGAACGCCGAGGTCTTCCGTGGCGTGCTCCACGCCGTGGAACACGCGATGCCGATACTCAAGCGTGAAGCCAGGCACATCGGCAGGCAGAAACGTCCCAAGAACAGCAAGGGCAACGAGGCTCTCCGAGACGAGCTTGAACGAAAGATCGGAAAGGCCTTCGTCGCCGGGATGCGTGCGGTTTCCGAAATGGATCAGACCACCGGTTCGTGAATAGAAGCCGGCGAATGCCTGGAGCCGGCTCGTGAACCGCTAGATGGTTTGCGTGTGACTGTGAGCGAACAGGGTAGGGGGGTAGAGCCTGTGGAACCCGCCGTATCCGTGTCGGGCCTTCGGCCCTCCCGACATATTCTGCTCGCGGCCTAGCATTCCCGCCAACATGGCGGGAGATGCCTTACGGCCGCTCGCATGGCAACCCGTGCCAATCCCGTGCCGGGGACGCTGTCCCTTCGGTCGTGCCGCTCCCTACGGATTGTCACGGCTTGCAAAGCCCCGCCCAGCAACCGCCGCACCCGCCACCAGGACAACCCCGCCGCACGGCTTCGCCGCGCCCCGAAGAGCGCGTTCGTCGCTCTGCTCCTCACCAGAGTTTTCACGAATCCCGTTTCGGATTCCCCAGGCTTCGCCTTGGGAGATCCTCCACGGGCTCCTTAGCGAGCCCTCGGCATTCCCGACCGCTCTCGCGGTCAGGAGCGGCAGAGCCGCCCACAGGATGCCTTCGGCTCGCCCACCACCCCGACGGACTCGCTCTTCCCGCTTCGCGGGAAACGCTCACTCGTCTTCTGGCCGAGGTCAGCCGAAGCAAGGCCCGCCAGCCTGGCGGCCGGCACGCCTTGCATTCTCAGCAGATCCCAACCTTCTCCGCCTTCGGTCGCTGAACGCTCCCTACGGCTCTCACCGGGCAAGCTAGGCCGCTTGCCCGCCGCTGCACGCGGCTTCGTCTGCCGCCTGGGGGCGTCAGACCGACCGAGCCGGCTGGGGCCGGCTGCGGTCGAAGAAGGCTCCGCTGGACGCTCCGCTCTGCGGTCCCTGGACGGGACCGCCAGTCTTCCAGGCGGCCTGAACGGCCGCCACTACGCGGCACGGGTGATGGCACTTTGCCCGGTACACTCTCACGCCTTCGCGTGGGCCTACTCGCTCACGCTAACTGCCCGGCGTAACAGCGTTTACATCGTCGCGTCGTCGCACTTCGGTGCCCAGAGTTGGCGTTCGTTCAGGGAGCGCTCGTGTACTTGAGCGAGGTTCTCCGGTAAGCTGGCAAATACCAGGCTGAAAGGTTGTTTCCATGCCCATGCTTCGGACAACCAGAGACGAGCAAATCCTCGAAGCACTTGTTCTCAAGGTGCGACTGCTTTCGCTGGAGCTCGTATTTCGCACTTGGTGGGCGGAAGGTAACTCGCCGGCCATCCACGCCTACAGGCGACTCACGCAACTTGTAAACGAAGGCCTTCTCGAACAGACGAAGCTACTCACCGAACCACTTCTGGACCTTACCGCTCCGGTTTGTGTTTGGCAGCCCGGTCAGCCCGCACCCGATTTCCAGGCCGTGAGCTATGCTCTCCAGAGTCGCTGGACCGAGCCGCCGCGACGGACGACCGTTTACGTTGCCACCACGAAGGCCATCAACCAGTACGGCGGCACGGGAAGTGGGGGGCTCAAGTTTCGGCTCCAGGCCACTCACGATCTCCACGTGTCCGTCTTGTATCTGAAGCTACTCCGAACGAACGAGGATGCCGCCCAGGCGTGGGTAGGGGAGGACCTTCGCCCCAAAGCGGGCTTCCAACTCAAAGACCCGGACGCCGTGCTTGAGTTTCAGGACGGTCGGCCGTCGCTGGCTATCGAGTTCGGAGGCAAGTACGACGCCGGCCGCATTCAAGATTTTCACGAGCACTGCGAACGATTTTCGGCGGGGTACGAGCTATGGTAGAAAATGCCGCCACCCAAGACCTCAAGCTGACGGAACGGGACGTAGAGATTCTCGGGCACATCCGGCGTTTTCGTATGACCACCTCCGACGTGCTCCACCGGCTCTTCTTCAAGGGAAACGAAATCGACGCCGTGAAAAGCTGCGTTCGCCGGCTTCGTGACGCTGACTATCTTCAAACCGCCGACCTCATCACTCCGCGTAAGTACCTCTATCTCAGGCCCAAGGCCGTGCGAAAGCTCTACGGCGAATCCGGCAAGATGGCAAAACCGCTAGGCGTTTTTGCACTTGCCCGCCAGTTCGGCATCCTCTCGTTTTGCTGCCTTGGCGAGATGGTTCACCGGAAGCTCACCGTCTTTGAGTTCAAGGACATGTTTCCGAGCCTGGCCGACAACTCGTTGCCGAAGGACTTCTACTACGTTGACAAGAGCGGGACGACGCAGCGTTTGGGCTTCATCTACGTGGACCATGGTTGTGCGAATGAGCGTATCTACCAACGGTATCGCCGCATCGTCGCCCAGCGGTATCGGATTGCTGCCTGGAGACAGGAGGTCATCGAACCCGACCGCTTCACCGTCGCCATCGTCACGGCGAAACCGGAAAAGAAGAAACGCATCGAAGAGGTCTTCGCTGAACGTAAACCGATGGTCCCGTATTGCGTAGAGGCCGTTCCCGACCTCATTCACTTGGTTTAGGACGATATGCGACCCAACGTCCAGACAACTCGCGACCCGCTCAACCTCGACGCCATGCCGCCCATGGACGGCATGGAACTCGACTATCGCACCGGGCTTGCGCCCGAGCGAGCGGAGTTTGCCCAGGTTGTCTATCGCCTTGTCTGCTACGCCGTTCTGGGGCTCGGCATCGTTTTTGGCTTACGCATAACGGGCCTGATTGGTTTTCTCAGCACACCGCTTGTTTTTGCAATCGTCGTGCTCATCGGCGGCCTTGCCGGCCTCTGGAAGTACCTCTCACAGGAGCCCTTGCGGGTTTGGCTTACCTGGCTCCTGGCCGGCCCGCTTTGCTGGGGGCTTCTCGTCGTCACCAAGGGACGCGCCCAAGTTCTTTTGTGCCTTCCCGTGTTCTTGCTCGCCACTTACCTGGCCCATCGAATGGTCGTGCATCATGCTCGATGGATGCACGCCAACCCGAACCTCGACCGCGAAACACGTCTGGACTGGTTGCGGATCTGGTTCACGCCGTTGAAGGAGCCCACGGCGACGAACACGCGATCGCGGCTCTCGCCAGATGTCGAGTACGCCGAGCAGACTCGTTACCACTACGGCTTTGCCGCCGTTGCGGTCGCCTATCTTCTCGGGGCCATCATCTACGAACCCGCCCAACCATTCAGCGGCCAGCTTGCCGTCTTCGTTTTTCTGGCCGTGCTTCTTCTTTTCGGCCTCTACAACTGCGTCGCTTATCGCCGAGGACGCATTCCGTTCCAGGTTTTCGTTTCGGCCATGTCACGATCTTTCGGCTCGTGGTTCACCTATAACGCTCACGACACCCTGGCTCCGGGCGTGTTCCAAAGCCCCGATGGTTCTGCTGATACTCGACGCCGCTTTGCCCGCACGGCCTTACTGGCTATCTCGCTCGCCGTGTTGCCCTTGGCGTCCTATTTCCCCATCGCGGTTGTCGTTTCTTCGCAACGCCCGTGGCTTGAGGCTGCATCCACCCCTTGGGCTTGGCCGTGGGATGACCAGAACACCAAGCCGAGGATCAGATTGCCCGATCCGCCTTCACACGACGAGGTTCTTGGCGGCCTCACATCGTTTCAGAAAACCTATCTGACTCAGCTTCCCTCAGAGACCCACAGGGGCGTTTTCCTTGATCAACTTGCGGCAACCCAGCATCGGATTGCCGTCGCCAAAGCCCTTGAACCCGTTCAAGCCGCCCTGACGGGAACGCCCGAGTCCTGGCTCCTTGTCGCGCTTCGTGGGGCGTTCACGGGCCGCACACTTTTCATTTGGTCCGTCATCTTCTCCGGGCTCTTCTGCATCCTGATTCCGCCGCTTCTTTTCTACGCGATCTGCTTTGCTCTCGGCGGGCGGGTGCTTGTTCACTTTCACCTGACCCTGGAAGCCGACGGGGCTGAATATCACCGGCCCGAGGGGCTTTGCGAAACAGCCTGTTATCAGCAACGACTACACGAGTCGCGTCACGTAACCACGGACCAGGCCCAAAGGCGGATTCGCGAGAAGGATCACTTGTTCGTCGGCGTTAGCACGCAAAACGACTACCCCGTGCTTCTGCATCAGGACATCCTCACCGAGCACGCACACTTCACGGGCGACAGCGGCTCCGGTAAGACTTCGCTGGGCATCGCCTCCATCGTGGACCAGCTCATCGGCCGTTCCAGTTCCTCAATCGTCATTCTTGACCTCAAGGGCGATGAAGCCCTCTTCGCGGGGACGCGGATTGCCGCCGACCGCGCCGGCATTCCGTTTCACTGGTTCACCAACCGGCCCGACTCCGCCACGTATGCCTTCAACCCGTTTCGCCAGGCCCACATGGAGAATCTTCCCAAGCCGCAGCTTGCTCAGATTCTTCTCAAATCTCTCGGACTCGAATACGGCGAGGGGTATGGCCCCGCGTTCTTTTCCTCGATCAACCGCAACGTGCTAACGGAAACGCTCGACGAGTATCCTGAAATTGATTCTTTCAAACGGCTCAAGCATTTTCTGACCACCGCCGGCGACTTCAGCAACAGAGTTCCCCGCGACCAGCGAGAGCGAGCAGCACACCTCACGAGCGTGGTAAACTCGCTGGCAACTTTCGACGCCTTGAACGTGACGCCTTCAGACGGCCTGCCTTCGGCCGTTATGGAGCAACGCATCGACATGTCAAAGGCGATCGCTTCGCCGCACGTGGTCTACTTCTTCCTTCATTCCGCCTTGCAGGAATCCACCGTCCGCGAGGTTGCCAAGCTCGCCCTACATTCGCTTCTTGCCGCCGCGATTCTCAACAAGAATCGGGACAACCAGGTTCATCTTTTTGTTGATGAGTTCCAGCAGATTGTCTCGGACGACCTGAAAATCGTGCTCCGCATGGCCCGCGACTCCCGAATTGCTACCGTGCTTGCGAACCAGACCATCAGCGACCTTGTAACGGATGCTGCGGATCTGCGACCCATCGTCCAAGCGAATACGCGATACAAGCAGGTTTTCTCTTCCACCGATCTCAATCAGCAGGACGACCTGATCAAGGCGTCAGGCGACGCCATGTACGAGACTCTCAGTTGGAACGAGGATTACGAGGACGGCACCATCGGTTCACAGATTGGCCACCGCGAGATGATTGGTCCGCGATTCATGCGAAATGACCTCATCGAGATGAGCGACGCGGAAAACGCGAGCATCGTTCACGTCTCGCGCGGTAGGGGTTATACGCAGTATGCCGGGTATCTCTTTGGTATGCGTTCGCAATTCCATATCAGCCATGAAGAGTACGTCCGGCGTGCCCGTCGGCCGTGGCCGGCGGAAGAAGAAAACGGCGGGACGTTCACGCCGCCGCTTGAACAGCACGACGACGACTCGGCTCCGACTTCCAAGATGCCGGCAAAATCGAAACCAAAACCTAGACCGAAAAGTTCGGGGCCGCGACCACCGGCATCGACCGGTACCGACATCGGATCTCTGCTAGACGACCTATGATCTGAGGAGTTTTACCGTGGAACAAGCCCCAACAAACCGAACGCTGCCCCAAGCAGCCTGGATTATCATTATCGCCGTTGCCGTTCTCGTCGTCGTCGCCGGCTATCGTTTTCTTTCGCGACCGGAGCCGTCGTCCTCGATAGTGACCGACTTCTCTGCGCCACCCCACACGGCCGCTTCTCCCCAGCAACGGCAAGCCCAGAACAAGCTGCTGGAAAGCCTGGAGGTTGAACGCCAAGCCATCGCGAAGGCCCGCTTGCTGAGCATATCCCAGACCGGCGAGGAGATAGAGGAGCTCATCGCGGAACTTCAAACCGAAATTACGACTTGGCGAACCGAGATAGACGTGCTTCTGACAAATGAAGCCGGAAGACACCTTACGGCCGACAACGCCGCCATCCAGGCCTTTCAGCAGATCTACTCTGATGACCGGCGTGTCAGCCCGGGAACGCCCCATCGCCTACGTGCTCTCCTGCAAAGCTACATGCAGCCTGTCCAGGAAGCCCTTGCTGATTCAGCCCGCACCTACTCTCCGAGCGATGAACTAGGAAGTCGGCTTCTTGACCTAGACATCACAACCAGGGAGGCGATCACTTCGTACAGAGAGCCGCGTCAGAAAATCCAAAGCCTGGTATCGGCAGCCGCCAAAACCGAGCGAACAACTCCCCCGAGCCTGACCCTTGCCGAGGCCATCGACAAGATGGTCGAGCAGCACGCACTTGAGGAGGCCCAGGCTATAGCCGCCGCCGTCGAAGCCGAACGCAAGGAGCACAACCGTAAACTGGCGGATCTCAAAGCCAAGCATGCTCGCGGAGAAGCGGAACGAGAACGAGCACGCAAGAAGCTGGAAGAAGATGTCCGCGAGAAAGAGGCCACACGCCAACTGACGCAAAGCAAAGCCGAAGAAAAAAGCAAGGCTGAAAACGCTCGCCTCGAAGCTCTAAGAAAGCGTGCCGCTGACCCGGCGGTACAAGCAAACTACAGACCGTTTCTTGCCAAGGGCCGGTTCATTTTCAAGAGCGTCTACAATAACAAGAATTATCACGACATTCCCCGACCCGCTTCATTCCGCCGCCTCAGGGAAACCGGCGTGTTGAAGAATGTATTTGTCTTTTGGTCAAGTGGGGCTGGTCATCCTCGTAAAGTGGAATACGGCTACCGCAAGGGCTACAAAGGCCAGGGCGAGGGCAATGACCGCCCCACATGGAGCGGCTATCCGAAGACCGAAGAACAACTGCGGCGATGCAACGAGCGTTTCCGCGAGTTTCTGGAGCTGGCACCATTCTGGATTGAGACGGGTGTGCTGAGGCCGTGAAGAACACTCGGAAAACCACCGAGCCTCTCGGACGAATTGACTTTGTGACCGCTTTCGTGGTACATGAAAAAGGAACCCCTGGAAGGGGATCTTCCAGAGGTTCCAACCACCCCGAGGGGTGGTTTCTCGTGTTTACATTGCCTTCTTGAGCTGATCAAATTGGCTCAGGCACTTGTCGCTGTACGTTACCGCACGACAGATGTCGTTGATGTCTCTTCGCCGATAGGTTTTCACCCACGCGACGAAGCCATTTCGACGATTCTGTCTGCGGAAGTTCAGGGTCGCTCCGAACTTGGTCTGACCGTAATCTGACCAAGCCCAGATGGACACCTTCACGTTCCCGAACACCTTCTCGTGGATGCAGTTTCCACCGCCTCCACCGCCATTCGAGCGTTCGGTTCCAACGAACTTCATCCACTTCTTCTGTCTTCTTTTTGCTAGTCCAAACATGATCCCTCCATTGGGGATTATGGGTTACTCATCACCACATCATCGCTCCACTCCAGCGGCGACCCATTAGGGTCGTCGCCGCAGCAGATGGTCATGCGGTTGAGCAAGAAGAGAATCGTGAGTCCGCTGTAAACACGAGAGCATCGCCCATTGTTTTCTCACGCCCTGGCGATGCTTTAGGGCGGGGGATGGTCGTCTGCTCTTTTATCTCGCCCTGGCGACCGTGGGGCGGAAACAAAACCCACGAAGGGGTTTAAGCTCGAAGTACTTGCCCGCATTCTCTTCACTTCTCAAAGAGCACGTTCGGCCTCCAGGCCGGCCATCCATTCTACCGCCCTGACCGCTGGTTTTGTACCCGATTCCCGCTCTCGTCCGCTCGGCCATGCTTGATTCCTCACGTGGCCAAAGCATCGCTCTCTGCTTCAGCCGCCCTTGAAACGCCTTCTGAAACAGCATTTTCGGCCTTCGTACCTGGGTTTTGAGTCGATATCAGCCCATCCGTGAACGCATCCTTGCTCCGTCGTTCCCCGTGCGGCCGTTTTGCCATCCCGCCACGATCTCGCCGGCTCCGGTTGCCGGGCTGCAATCTTCGCGACCAGGGCAAGCCTGGCACTCGCTTGCCGTACCCCGGCTGCCCTTCGCTTCGGCGGCTCTGCGGGGCACCTCCATCCGGGTTTCGTTTGTCCTCCAGCCCTTCGTGAAAGAACAAACGAAACCCTTAACCGATGGAGGTAATTCAAAATGGCAAAACAGAAACCCGCACACGAAATCAGACTCGGACGCATCAAGGCCACTATCTGGGCCAACGACACCGCAAACGGCACGCGGCACAACGTAACCGTTTCCCGCATTTACAAGGACGGCGAGGACTGGAAGCAGTCGGACAGCTTCGGCCGCGACGACCTTCCGGTCGCCGCCAAGGCGCTCGACATGGCCCACACGTGGATCTTCGAGCAGAAAGACTGATCCAAAACGCTAACCGCCGGTCGGCCTTCGGGTCGGCCGGTCATCTTGGAGGACCAAACGATGAAAACTGAAGAAGCGAAGAAATTAACCGACCAAGCACTCGAAACCCTTGCCTCCGCGTTGGAGCACGGGCAGAGCAACCAGCTCACCGCCTACCTGGCCGCCATGGCCAGGTTTCACAACTACAGCTTCGGCAACATCATGCTCATCGCCATGCAGCGGCCCGACGCGACCTACGTTGCGGGCTTTCGTAGCTGGAAGAAGCTCGACCGCTTCGTGAAGAAGGGCGAGAAGGGCATCGTCATCATCGCCCCGATGCTCATTCGTTCCAAGAATGACGAACAAGGCGACGACGATGACCGCACCATGCTACGCTTCAAGGCGGTTTACGTTTTCGACGTGTCGCAGACTGACGGCGAGCCGCTTCCCGAGTTTGCCCGCGTCGGCGGCAACCCGAACGGTCACACGGACAGGCTCAAGGCTTTCGTCGCCGAGAGCTCCATCGAGCTTGAGTACGCAACCGGGCTCGACGCCACTGTTGAACTCGGCACCGCCGAGGGTGCATCGTACGGCGGACGTATTGTTCTCCGCGAAGGCCTCTCCCCGGCCGACGAGTTCTCGACTCTCACCCACGAGCTCGCTCACGAACTTCTGCACCGCAAAGAGGGCCGCAAGAAGCTCAGTAAGACGATCCGTGAAACCGAAGCCGAGGCTGTCGCGTCTGTCGTCTGCCAGGCCATCGGACTCGATACGAACACCGCCGCAAGCGACTACATCCAGCTCTACGCCGGCGACAAGAATACGCTCGCAGCATCGCTCGACCGCATCCAGCACGCCGCAACGGCCATCATCCAGGCCGTCACCAGCAATGAACAGTAAGACGCTTCGCATGAAGCCGACCTCAGCCGGTCGGCTTCTCTTTTGCTCGCGTGAGGGGAAAGAAGGAACGAAAGGGGCGTGGGGGAACGTGGAAACGCTGGTTCCCCCACATGTTCGCTCCGCACGGCCAGGGGCACGGCCCCATCGTATGGGCATTGTCCGTGCTCCGCTCGATAAGGTGTGCCGGCCGACGAGGGCCGGCACGCAATTCTCTTGAGGAAGCCTCAGACTCCGAACATTGCCGGCAGGGGGGCAACGGCCGCGTGGCTGTGCTCTGCCTAAGCCCGTGCGTCTCGACTCCCAAGGGCCTTGCGGCCTCACAGGGCGAGGAGCCGAGGACGACGGGCTTTATACGGCAGAGCGCGGGGCGGCGGCCCCAAAGCCTTAAGTGTTGTAAATACTGACAGCGTGTGCGACCATATCGTCGAATGCCGCAAAAACCGAGATTAAAGGTTCGACATGGGCCGAGGATGAACAAGTGACTACCAACGGCGGAAACAATGCCAAGCTATTTAGCCTCTGGTCCGACGCGGAGACTGAGGTTGACCTGCTGGGATTCACGCATTTGGTTGATGCTGTGGAGCGACTCGTCAAATCCGAGCACTTGCTACCAGCCACGATCGGTGTGTTCGGTGACTGGGGCAGCGGCAAGACGAGCGTCCTCAAAATGGCCTCAAAGCGGCTCAAAGCTGACGACGACACACTCGTTCTTTGGTTCAACGGTTGGTTATTCGAGGGATACGACCAGGCGAAGGCATCGCTCATGGAGCGGCTTGTCAATGAGCTTGTCGAGAAGCGATGCACATCGGCCAAGATGAAAAAACTCGCGATTCGTCTGTTTCGGAGGATCAACTGGCTTCGAGTCGCTGGCACGACGCTCAAAGTCGGGGCCGCATTCGCAGTTGGTGGGCCACCGCTGGCAACCCTCGCCGCAGCTCCCGACCTTGGTGAGCTGGCAAAAACAGCCGGCGAAGGGCTTGAGATGATCGATGACGAAAAGCTCGATGATGATCTCCGTGAGGGTCAGGAGCAGACCTTCAACCGAAATGTGATCGGGTTTCGCGAGGATTTCAAGGCGCTGCTTGAAGAGGCAAAGATCCGCCAGCTTGTTGTGATCATCGACGATCTTGATCGCTGCTTGCCACCGACGGTCATTCAGACGCTTGAGGCGATTAAGTTATTCTTATCTGTGGGTAACGTGGCGTTTGTAATCGGAGCGGATGAACGCCTTGTTCAGTATGCAGTTCGCGAGCGGTTTCCGGAGCTTCCCGGCGAACGGGCGGATGTTGGCCGTGACTATCTTGAGAAGCTAATCCAATATCCCGTGCGGATTCCGGCGCTCAGCCGATCCGAAGTGCAATCATACGTCGCCTTGCTGTTCGTGCATGCAGAGGGTAATGCCGCTATTATCGAGAAATCCATGGAGTGGTTTCTCGCCCCGGCGCGATCAGTCTCCGGGATTCCGTTTGGTCACGATGCTCTTCGTGAGCTTAAGATTGATGTATCCGATTCCCTCGCGGAGGGGCTCGCACTCGCTGCTCAGATCGGACCACTTCTCGGAAGAGGGCTCAATGGTAATCCACGGCAGTGTAAGCGGTTCCTTAACATGCTCATGATGAGGCTCGGGATGGCTGAGTCGAGGGGCGTCCAGCTAAGTGGACGGCTGCTCGCAAAACTCATGATCCTGGAGTATCTGAAGCCAGAGTTATTCAGACAGCTCGGTGATATGCAGGCCGAGGGACACGGACGGCCCGAGGCTGTTCTCGCATTGCAAAAGGAAGTGCTTAGCAGAGCGGACTCACCAGACGGCGACGACGATACAAAAACACCGACAGCCACAAAGACCGACACTCGGCTTGATGTGTGGCGAAAGGACCCAATCGCCGCCGAGTGGCTGAGGCTTGAACCCGCGATTGATGACACCGACCTTGCGCCGTATTTCTACTTTTCCCGTGACGTTCTTACGGATCACGGACAACAAGTCCAACGAATGGGACCGGCTGCTCGCGAAGTTTATCGCAAACTGCTCAGCCAAAGTGAAGCAGTGCGAAAATCCGGCGTCGGCGATTTGTCGGGGCTGTCGCAACCGGAGGCCTCTTCCGTACTGGCCGAACTCTTTGAGCAAGCTCGATCCGAAGAAGACGCTGGCGCGGACGGTTCAGCGTTTTCACTACTACTAGCGGTCTGCAAAGCTCGACCAGACGTTGCAACAGACGTGATAACCTTCATCGACGGGCGGCCAGCGCATCAGCTCCCGCTCTGGGCCCCTCCGCGATTGCATGGGGCTGTTCGCAACACGGCGTTCCTTGAGGCCGCCAGGGGCGTGATTCAGCAGTGGGCAAACGGCGCGAATAAGAGATTGGCAACAGCAGCGTCAACGGAACTTAAGCGAATGGATGGAGGCTCGAAGTAATGGGAACGTCGAGCTCGCATTCCGGCCCGGGGGATGGCCCCGGCCTATTGCCGTCATGGGCAACCGGAGACGCCGATGTCGGTGTGACTCCGGATGGTGGCGGCGAAGCAGGTGATACTGGCGCAGCCGAAGGTGATAGCGCGCAAGGAAACGACACACAGGCCGACGCCGGACAGAATGTCGTTCTAGCACCTCCAAGGAACTGGCAGTCAGCTAAGTCCGGCATGACCCGATACGCGAAGTCAGGCGGCGACACCGGAAGACTGCGCTCGGCAGGAGCGGGCTATGTCCGAGCAAAAGGCGGATCTAGGAGAGCCACGTCCTCAGCCACGTCAGGCCGATCCACGTCGCGGAACATCGGCAACTTCCTTGCTTCGGCCGTTCAATCAGGGATACGCCAGGCGTTTGAATCTGTCGGGTTACGAGACACCGTCGGTCAATCGTCGGAGCGAGTTCTCGCCCGATTAGTTGACGTTCTCGCCCCCGTCGGGGCGACCAAGGAGGAGGCCGCCGCGCGATCTGCCACAATCGAGGCCCTTGAGTACCTATACGAAGAAGTAATCGGTGAGGAAGGCGACCTTGCCGCGCTTGAACAAATGGACCGCCAGACCATTGAGGCTACGATCAAACGGAGTGTCTCCGGGTACATTTACAACCGGTGGCTGGATGAACTGGGCCTCAGTATCGAGAAGGGAGCCGTGACGGAGGTTGCGGCAATTCAGCTAGAGCGTGACGTTAAAAAGTATGTTGAGTCCTGCGTTTCACTCGAACTCGCAGAGAAAAGCCCACTTGATATCGATTGGGCGGGACGAGAAGGACGCCAGATCATCGACCGCGTGTATGGTGATGCCTACGCGCTACTGGAGGCTGGCTCATGAAATGGCACATCGTTTGTCGTATCGAGGAAGAGGATAGCTTCCTTCCGGAGCTGAAGACTGCCACCGACCGATGCCTGATCTTGCACTTCTCTGGAGGAGCAACAAACCGGCGCGTAAGAGAGAGCGTTATCGCGACGATTGAAAAGCGATATGAAGTGCGACTTGCCGCTCCAGTTCAAGATTTCGTGTACGCATCCATGGGCGCGTATCTTGCGGATCTATGCATTCCGCGAGCAACAGCAGAGGACCGTTGGTCGCGCACCTTTGTGTTGCACATCCCCGTATATGAGCAACGGCGGTGGCGGCACGCAGGTAAGACGCTCGAAGCGACGCTGGGCTTCCTCACGGGGGACGCCTGGGAAGTGTCGCCACGGGCACGGTCGGGAGAAGCTCCCACGAGTACGTCCGCCACTGGCCCTAAGCGTCCAACCAAGGCTTGTTTGCTCTCGGGGGGGCTCGACTCACTTGTCGGCGCGATAGACCTACTCAGTGGCGGCGATGGCGTTGCGTTTGTGAGTCACCATGGCGGAGGCATGACACCAAAGTTCCAGAATGAGACCTTTGATGGGCTTCGTAGACGCTTCGACGGACAGTGCCACAAGCATCAGTTCTTTGTGGTGCCGCCACAATTGGATGGCGACGGCGAGGACACCATGCGGAGCAGGTCAGCGATGTTTCTTGCTCTCGGTGTAGCCGTTGCTGCCGCGCTCGGGGATGACGTGCCTCTTGTAGTGCCGGAGAATGGCCTAATCTCACTCAATGTCCCGCTTACGGGAACGCGAGTTGGAAGTTCAAGCACGCGAACCACTCATCCTTACTTAATTTCCGGTGTGAGAGAGGTTCTTTCGCAACTCCGGATACCAAACGCAATCGTGCTGCCATACCGGCACGCCACAAAGGGCGAGATGCTGAGGAACGCAGTTGACGTAGATGCTCTTAAGGCCTTGCTAGCCCTCACCATGTCTTGCTCTCATCCCGAAGTATCACGATGGGAAGGTGCCACCCCAGGTACACACTGCGGCTACTGCTTTCCGTGTCTGATTCGTCGAGCCGCGGTGACTGCGGCTGGTTTCGATGATCATGACGCCAAATACACGCACGATGTTCGTAACGCGGCACCGGGCGGCAAGAAGGGCAGCGACCTGCGCGCTATAAGGATGGCATTGCAGAGAGACAGAGGCAGTACCGCTCCGACCATTTTCCGCGTGCTGAAAGCTGGGCCGTTACCTCAGGAGGAACTTGCTGCTTTCGCTGACGCGTACGCGAGGGGAATGAGAGAACTCGATGCGTTTTTATTCGGCGGTGAATGACAAATGCGCTACATCGACACCCACTGCCACATTGACCTCTATGATGACCCGGCGGAGGAACTGTCTCTAGCTGCGTCCGCTGATGTTGGAATCCTCGCTGTCACAAACGCACCCTTTGTCTATGAGGCGTGTTGCAAGCTCGCTTCCGGTCGGCCGAACGTATGGGTCGCCGTTGGGCTTCATCCAGAACTCGCCGCGCAGCACGCTCACCAGGTAGAGGACTTGGTGCATTTCCTCGACACAACCAGATTCGTCGGTGAGGTGGGCCTCGATTACCGAGTTACAGACGCCAGCACGCACCGCACACAACGTGAAGTGTTTGCCCGCATCCTTCAGGCATGCAACGATAAAGGCGACGCCGTCCTGAGCATTCACTCTCGTGGTGCCGAAACCGACGTGGTCTCAATGCTCGGAAATCACTTTCGCGGCACGACCATTCTTCACTGGTATTCTGGCTCAATTAAGCATCTAGAAACTGCACAGAATAATGGGGGTTATTTCTCCGTGAACTCTTCGATGCTCGCATCGAAGAACGGAAGAAAGCTGGTTTCCCGTATGGATAGAACACGAGTGTTGACCGAGTCCGATGGCCCATTTGCCAAGGTCAATGGGAAGATGATACGAGCACGGGATATCCCACCAACGATTGAAAAATTGGCTGGATTCTGGGAAGTAGATCCGGAGACCGCACGCTTGACCATCCTGGCGAACTGGGGGACAGCTTTCGGGGGCGGCTAGCTCACTGTCCGGGTTTGGGTGACCTATTACAGCAGACGACGGGCCTGATACAACAAAGCACAGGGCGGCGGTTTGTTTCACTTCGTGAGCAGTAGCCGGCGAAGATCTGGAGTCGGCTGGCCTCAGCGTGACTGCAAGCGAAGGATACACAAACGCCCCAGGATCGTTTCGGCCTACCCAAGAAGCACCCCCGGCTCGATTAAAGCCAGCAGAGAGCCTCTACGGCGGTCGGTTCCGGCCCGGAATCCGTCCGGCCCCGCCGATCCGAATGATACCGGGACCGTTGCACGGATTTTGCACAGAAATGCACCCTGAAATTGCACGGCCCGAATGAGCTGTACAACCCCCCTGCTTTGTGGTAGATAAAGGACGTTATCATGCACTAACCGGCGGGTAGGGCGGTTGCGGTCTCCGCACCTGGCTAGTCGGGAATCTTCGGCATGGAGGCCAAGCAAATGAGCACTGAACTCGTCAAGGTTGAACACCGGGAACTCGCCAGGGGATCTCGCGGGGCCAGTCCGCCGGCCATCATCGAACGTGCCGGCAAGCCGGCCATGTTCGCCTACGCCGAATTCTTCGAGGCCGAGCTTGAAAACGACCACACGCACCGGGCATACCAGCACGCCGTCAACCGTTTTCTCGCATGGTGCGAGGACCAGGGCCTCGACCTTCAGCGTGTGACGCCGGGAGCCGTCGCAAGCTACCTCCGGCACCTCGTGACCAAAAACGGTCCGCCGGCATCCAAGCCAACTCGGAAACTACACCTTGCCGCCATCCGGCAGTTCTTCGACCGCTTGGTCATCCGCCACGCGGTCATCTTGAACCCGGCTTCATCCGTCAAAGGCCCCAGGCACCAGGTTTCCGAGGGGAAGACTCCCGCAATCACGCCCGACCAGGCCCGGCAGGTTCTCCGCTCGATCGACGTGAGCAACGTGGTTGGTCTCAGGGACCGGGCCATCATCGGCGTGCTCATCTACACCGCCGCCCGAGGCGGGGCCGTCGCCAAACTTCGCTTGGCCGACTTCTACACCGACGGCCGTCAATATCTCTTCCGCTTCGACGAGAAAGGCGGAAAGATCCGAGACATCCCAGCCCGTCACGACCTGGAAGATTACGTGCTCGAATACATACGAGCCGCCGGCATCGAGGCCAACTCGGCCGACGCCCCACTCTTTCGCACCGCCAAGGGCAAAACCAAGGAGCTCACAGGAAACGTCATGAAGGGAAACGATGTGCTTCGCATGGTGAAACGCCGGTTCAAGGACGCCGGGTTGCCTAAAAATCTCACCTGTCATACGTTCAGGGCAACGACGATAACCGACTTGCTCGAAAGCGGCGTGAACCCCGACGACGTTCAGAACCTAGCCGGCCACGCCGACCCACGGACGACTCGGCTCTACGACCGGCGAAAGCGAGAGGTGACACGGAACATCGTGGAACGAATCTCAATTTGAAGGAGATCACTTATGGCCAAGCAGCGTGTATTCACTAGCTTCGATTACGACCACGACCAAGACCTTCGCACTCTCTTGGTCGGACAGGCAAAACTCGGAGACTCTCCGTTTGAGATGGCCGATTGGTCCGTCAAAGAACCGATGACCGGCGACTGGAAGGATAAGGTCCGCAAACGCATCCGCAACGTCGACCAGATCATTGTCATTTGCGGTGAACACACCGACACGGCAACCGGCGTCAGTGCCGAGGTCAACATCGCCAAAGACGAGAAGAAGCCCTACTTTCTACTGAAAGGCCGAAAAGACAAAGACTGCAAAAAGCCAACGGCGGCAAGCGGCAACAAGATGTACAACTGGACATGGGACAATCTGAAGAAACTCATCGGGGGAGCCCGCTAGATGATGACAGAAGGCGGCCAAGAACACGGCTTGCTCCGCGTCGCGGCCGAGGAATACGGCGACGCGTACCGCGAGCACCTGCTGGAGCAATACAAGCTCTTCGTCGAATCGGCCGATCGTGTGAGCGAGCGTCGCACTTCCGCGAACAACTACCTCCTCACTGTAAACGCATTTCTCGTCACTTTGTACGGCTTGGCAGCCTCTTGGGGTGACAATCGAGCTTGGGTCTTTGTTGTCCCCGTTGCTGGGGTTCTCGTCTGCGTTACCTGGCTTGTGCTAATCCGCTCGTACCGCAATCTCAATACCGCCAAGTTCAAGGTTGTCCACGAGCTGGAGGAGCACCTACCTGCGGCCCTCTTTGACCGCGAATGGGACCATGCCCAACGTGGCGAAGGAAAAGCGTACAAGCCACTCACACACATCGAGCCGTATATCCCGCTCGTGTTCGCCGCCTTGTACCTCACCCTGGCAGTCTATGCCCTTGCAGCAGCACCAAGCGCATCATCAATAAGCCCATCACACGGAACGGCGATAACAACCCCCGACACTGTGAACGCCCGGAACATCGAACAAACAAAAGGGGTTGAGCCATGAACAACTTCGGCGAAAAGGTCAGCTTTATTTGGAGTGTCGCGGACTTGCTCCGTGGGCCGTACAAACCCGCCCAATACGGCAAGGTCATTCTCCCGCTCACCGTGCTTCGCCGGTTGGACTGCGTGCTTGAGCCGACCAAGGAGAAGGTGCTCGCCAAGGCGAAGAGCCTCAAAGGCGGAAAGGTCGGGAACGTCGAGCCGATTCTGAATCGCGTTGCCAAGGTCCCCTTCCACAACACGAGCAGGCTCAACTTTCAGAAGCTCAAGGGCGAGCCCGACAAACTCGCTGCCAACCTCACCCGCTACATCAAGAGCTTCTCGACCAAGGCCCGCGAAATCATCGACTACTTCGGCTTCGAGGCCGAAATCGCCAAGCTCGACGAGGCCGACCGCCTCTTTCTCGTCGTCTCGAAGTTCTGCGACATCAACCTTCACCCGGACGCGGTGCCAAACACCGAGATGGGCTACATCTTCGAGGAGCTCATCCGCAAGTTCAACGAAGCCGCAAACGAGACCGCCGGCGACCACTTCACCCCGCGTGAGGTTATCCGGCTCATGGTGAACCTGCTTTTCGAGCCAGACGGGGACACCCTCACCAAAAAGGGTATCGTCAAGACGCTTTGCGACCCCGCTTGCGGCACCGGCGGCATGCTCGCTGTCGCCGATGAGTATCTCCGCGAGCTCAACCC
>Ga0190284_1000324_pt1 | contig 30214 bp, 26 predicted proteins | sample 48691812_MG_FD_161668 | JGI IMG/M metagenome (GOLD analysis project Ga0190284, IMG submission 161668) | Hydrothermal vent microbial mat bacterial communities from Southern Trench, Guaymas Basin, Mexico - 4869-18-1-2_MG | ecosystem: Environmental > Aquatic > Marine > Hydrothermal vents >...
TATATATTCTCCAATATCTGTCATGGGCCGGATCGAATATGGTATCAATCGCATCATTTTCAACTGCTGAGATAATATATTCCTTAACGGCCTCAGCCAGTGACTTCAAAGCATCTTTTTCATCATTGCCGTGAGAAGAAACGGTAAAATCAAGACAGCGGGCGACGATAACATCACCCTCTTTCATCAATAAAATATGGAGTATCGGGCTTTCCCATAAGGTTCCGATTTTGATCTTTATATTTAGCCCTCTCATAAATAATTCCTGCCCAAATTGCCAATTTGTTTTCCCATAACGAACGTCTTTCCTCATCTATTTCATGACTTTTATAAAGCGCATCACTGTAATAATATATCTCGCCGTTCGGAAGATAAAAGGTGAGCAGGTCATAAACCTCATCCTCCGGTTTGTCAATTTCAATTTCCATGCCATCAAAGATAATCAGCAACTGGTCGGAATCCCCGTGATCTGCCAGCCTTAAGAACCTCTTTCCTGAAAACAGACTGTCAAACGACTGCATTCTGTCTCTGTCAATCGTCTCGGAATCAAATTCCAGTTGTCCGTCGTGATAAACGGACCAGTAATCCGCATTTATCCACAGACTCGCAGTTCCCAAAGTTCTGTCCGTACCCGGTATGTCCGCGACCCCGTTCATGTCAAAATGAATCGTGGTGCCGTAGGACAGCCCGGTCTTTGAACATATAAGCGGCTGAAATTCTTCAAACTCAGCAGAATTTTCACATATTTTTATATCTTCAGGCATTACAATTACACTCCCTGTTTTGTGAAGTATTACTGTTAGGCCGTCCCTTCTTTTGTTTTTCGCTTGCCATGTTTTCACTTCTTCCGGATTGAAAAAAACACATTGCACAAGGGCCATCGTGTATCATCTGTAACAGCGGCAGGATTTTCCTGAAGCTCTTCTGGACCGTTCGATGGCCACCGTTCAAGGATGTGCTGAGCATCGAAAAATTCTGTTAATCCGCCAAGGGAATCGCCGAAGGCTGATCCGTAAAGGCAGCTTTTTATTTTGTTTATATTCATCAAAATTCCTTTGGACAGTTTTAAACAATTTCCCTGATTATAACGGATTTAGGGGAGGCCTGTAAAGCCCCGTAGGGGCGGCATATTTGTAGCTGCAAACATGCCTTCGGGCCTTCCGGTACTACAAACATGTCGCCCCAGACTTACAATTCCGCCTCCTGCAAAAGGCTCTATCAACGTCTTTTCCAAGCCGCCCCGCTCGGAAAGCCATGATCGGATACGAGGGACAAGCCAGGTTTTTCCGCCGGCATACCGGAAAGGGCTGCGCATCGGAACAGCAGCCACATTCACGATTTTCTCTTCTGATTCGCCGAAAAGTGATATTTGTTCCATTATTCAAAAAAAATTATTGATGCAAATCCAAATACCTCTGCCAAAGGATGTTTATGTTTACAGGAATCTTCCAATTTTAAGTTCCTCCAAGGATTCCCTGAACAGCCAACTGGGCCAATCTCAGAAAAGGCTGCGGGTAAAAAAACAGGATAACCGAAACAAACGCCGTAATTTCCAGAGGAATCAGACACCAGGGCGGGGCTTCCTCCACCCTGTCTTCAAACATGGATTCTTCCGGAGTGCAGAAAAATGCCTTATACACAATGGGCAGAAAATATGCCGCGTTCAGAAGTGAGCTTGAAAGAAGGACAACCAGCATGATCCACTGATCTGCCTGGAGTGTTCCGAGGACCAGATACCATTTGCTGATAAACCCGCCGCAGGGCGGCAGTCCGATGACGCTTAATGATCCGATGAAAAAAGCGGTCATGGTGATGGGCATCCTTTTCCCGATCCCAACCATATCGCTGATATTCTTTTTCCCTGTTGCAACAAATATGGCTCCTGCACAGAAAAACAGGGTGATCTTGCCAAAGGCATGCATGGCAATGTGCAGCATCCCGCCTGTCAGACCCTTTGGGGAAAGAAGGGCCGCACCAAGGACAATATAAGACAGTTGCCCGATGGTGGAAAAGGCAAGCCGCCGCTTCAGGCCATCCTGGGAAAGGGCGATGAGGGACGCCACAATAATGGTGAATGAGGCAATCACGCAGATCACCGTGCCCAGTCCGAGGGATGAAAGAAAGTCTGTCCCGAATACCCCGGTGATGATGCGGAAAACGCAGAACACCCCGACTTTGACCACCGCAACAGCATGTAAAAGCGCACTCACAGGGGTAGGCGCCACCATGGCAGCCGGAAGCCAGGAATGAAAGGGCATGATGCCCGCCTTGGCAAATCCGAACACAAAAAGGAGCAGAAGGCTCAGAATCAGCGCGGGTGATCCGTGCCCTGCCATAAATCCCTGGTCTGCAAATTCAAGAGTCCCGGTCAGATGATAGGTGACAAGCATCGCAGGCAGAACAAATCCGATGGAAGAACCGACAATATATAAAAGGTATTTTCGTCCCGAGCTTCTGGCCTCCTTATCCTGATGATGCGTTACCAGAGGATAGGTGGCAAAGGACAGCATTTCATAAAACAGATAAAGGGTCAGGAGATTTGCTGAAAATGCCACGCCCACCGTTGCAGAGAGTGAAAGCGCAAAAAAGCAGAAATAGCGGGTCTGGCTGTGTTCTTTCAGCCCTCTCATGTATCCGACGGAATACGCGGATGTGACAATCCAGAGTGATGAAGATACCAGCGCAAACAGAATCCCGAAAGCATCCACCCTGAATTTGAAGGCAAGCCCGGGGAGGACTTTTGCAATGGTGTATTCGATTTCAGCACCATGAAGGATGACAGGGACCATTGAGGCAACCACCAGAAATTTGGCAATTGCCGCTCCAAAGGTCCAGCCTTCACGGATATTCGGTTTCTTTCTGCTCAGAATAATAAAAGGGACAACGAGCAGTGAAATCAGAACTGCAACAAACGGTCGTATAGAAAAAATTGTATCCATGTTATTTTATTTATAATTCCTGATAAACTGACCCGGCATTTTTTAATAAACCCGGGTTTTATTTCATAAATTTTAAAATATTTTCCAGAGATTTCCTGTAAAACAGCGCAATTAAACCGACGCTCGATTCAGGAAGATGCAAAAGTTGTCACTTTGATTCATAACCACCTCGTTTTAATTTGAATATCTGAAACCCGGACAGAAGCAGGCATCTGCATATCTTAGTCAGCAGAAACAGCTTTATCATAAAAAAGGATTGTCAGCAACAGAATATCGGCAACAGATCAGGGAATCCTTCAAAAATGCCTAATTTCAGTCAAATCAGCAGGTTGAATCTTTATTGATCTTCAACTTTTCACTTTCAACGCAGAGCGGGGTCACAGTTCCTAAGTCTGCGTTTTGAATCCGCACATCACCACAGTCACATTATCATATACCTCATGGTCCTTCACAGCACTCTGAATTAGCTGATTGACACCGTCCTGACTGAACAGTTCCCCAGATACTGTCTTCCACCATGAACCACCGGATTTGGCACTCCAAAGGCCGTCACTTGCCAACATCAGAATGTCACCGGGTGAAAATCGGAATGTGAAGACATCCGCATGTTCAGAGAGGTCCGGGGGAAGCTCTTTTTCCAGATCCAGTCTTATGCCCGGATCAAAACGGTATGGCTTGTGCCCGTTCTTATCCCGGACAATCCCTGCGGCTCCGTATCCCAGTGCCTGAGCAATGCGGTGCCCCCCGGCTTTCAGCCGTTTTTCATAATCTTCCCGGCTGATTTCTCCGTCGCGCCAGGAAAATTCGGAAATATGATGATCATGTGTCACCTGATCCCACTGGCTTTTGCTCAGAAGAAAGGCGCGGCTGTCACCAATACTGAGCATAACGCCTTTTCCGCTCTTCCTCTCAATATCAGCCATGACCAGTGTGGTTCCGGGACTTTTTTCGCTTTTGGAGGAGAACTTGAGTCTGAGCTTCCTGTGCAGTTCCATAATCGCAGAACGCATGGCCTGGGGCGTCTTTCGCGGCGGTATCCGCATGAGTCCCCTGATCACCGCCTCGGATATTTGCCGTCCGCCTTCATGCCCGCCCATGCCATCAGCCACAGCCACACGAATATAGGTTTCCGGCCAATTTTTTGCAATGGTTTTATGATACGTTTCCTCAGCAAGTGAGCAGGCATTGACACGATCTTTTTCCAGTTGAAGGATGAGAAAATTGTCTTGGTTCTCATCGCGAAACTGGCCTCTGTCGCTTGAGGCATACGCTTGCAACATCCGTTTCTCGGAAAGAAACATATTTTGGAAAAAATTCTTCATATTTTTTTGCCTTATGCCCGTTCAAACTGTATCAGATAGCAGCCGATCAGGAGGTATGTGCGGGTTCCCGGAATCACATCTTCAATGCTTCCCGGTTTTTAGCTGACCATTTCCAGTGTCATTTTCGGCAATCCCCCTGGATGGCATAGCAGGAAGGTTTGAAACCTGGTTATTTTTTATTTTGACAGTCCGGTAAGATATATAGCTGTCCGAAAATCTGAATTTTTTTGTCCTGCACAGGATAAAGAAGCACCTCTGATTGTCAAGACCAAAATGAAAGTTATTACACATCGGGATCCATCTTACTTTCTCGCAAGGCTTTGTTGCTCAGGGCATAGAAACCGGTCAGCATATAGATAATACCGCCAGTGACATAGATCATACGGATGGGAATAAAATCAGAGAGCCAGGCAAAGAAAATGCCGGCAAACATGAACACCACATTCCGTAACATTTCCCGCGTCGCATAAACCCGCCCCAATTGTCCCCTTTCAACAGTGCCCTGCAACAGCGAATCCTGCGCCACATCCCGAATGGCATTCGGAGGGCCAAACACAAAGGCCCACGCCACCGCCATCCATACAGTCTGACTGCTGGCAAAGGCCAGTGTCAGTAAGCCGGCAGCGCAGGCATTCACCACAATAATACGGCCCGGGAAGCGGCGTAGCCAGTCACTGATGGCCAGTGCCCCGACAGAGCCCAGAATCATACCTGTAAAATAACCCGTCGCCTGATAGCCCCAGTCTGATGCATCACCCTGCAATGCCTTGGTGGTGAAAGCCAGCAGCAAGGCTCCGCTCCAAATAGCGTGCGGCAGATGTTCCACAGTTTCCATGACTGTCAATGGTCTGGCAATAGGATGCTGACGCAGATAATTCCAGCCGGACACCGACGATTTCCAAAAGGATTCTCTTTCACCGGCATCATCTGTTTCCTGACGTTCGGACACTACTATGAGCATAGCTGTGAGAGCAGCCATCGCGAATAAGATGATCACGCCCAGAGCAATCTGGCGTAACGGTACCGCCAAAATGAGCCAGCCGCCAACCGTATAAGAGATGGCCACCATGATCTGATTGGATGCCAGGATAAAGCTGTTGGCTCTGACCAATTGCTCATGCGCGACCAGCGAGGGAATAAGAGACAGGCGGGCGGGTCGGTGGAAAACATCAGCCGCAGAGAGACCAGTTAAAATGAGATAAATGCCGGTAACTGACACTTTTCCATCCCCCTGCAAAAACCAGATCGCAATGCCAACCAGCAACAGTCTGACGATATCCATGCTGATGAGCAAATTTTTGCGGGGAAAGCGATCAGCCAGCACACCTGCAATGGGGCCCAGCAAAAATCCAGGCATTGTCCGCGCCACCATCGTGCCAACTGCCTGCAAAGTGGATCCCGTCTGTTCATAGATCGTCACCAGAATCGTGATGGTAAACAGTTCAATAGCCAGGGTTGTGGCGATATTGACAAACCATAGAAACAGAAAATGCCGATTGCGTAACATAAATCAAATATTTCTTTTTGAAAATGTTGAAAGTATATCCTCGCCGGGAAATTGCCGGTTTTCTTGCGTGAGCAACTGCCGGACGGGGTTTAACCTTACTGCCGGACGGGGTTTGCAACCTTACTGCCGGACGGGGTTTGCAACCTTACTGCCGGACGGGGTTTGCAACCTTACTGCCGGACGGGGTTTGCAACCCCGTCCGGCAAGTGCGTGCTCACAATTTTCAGCCCGTCTCAGAAACCACAAAAACCGTCAGAACCAGCATTAATCGAACTGTCTGACTCGTTAAAACCGCGATTTCACATTCGACCAACTATCTGTGGCCAGGAAGCTTTCATCCATATTTTCCAGCATGCTCAGAAACTTGGGCCAGGGGGCGGAGAAAGTGAGAATGTCCGGCTTAAAGCGGATCCTTACTGAAGGATCCAAGGCTCCCAGCACCGCGTTTGGCTGGTCAGATTCCAGTTGTTCCATTGGAAAACCGACAATTGAATCACAACCAGTGCCAGACGGTGCAATCACGCCATAAGGGGTCATCGTGTCAAAATTTGCCAAACCGTGGAGGCCTGCGATAATGTTCGGGCTGCCTAAGAAGAAAACCACCTGCGGATCATCTTGTTCCTCAAGTGTGTCCCAGCGCTTGAACACAAGGTATTTCGCGGGAGCCTGTCTCGGCGGACGGTGTTCATACATGCTGTCAATATGATCATAGCTCTTTTTGACACGTTCCACATTGCAGACGTAGTTCCTGACATCATCGGTGACCTCGGTGTCAAAACCAAGGGGCAGGAAGCTCCCGAAACACCCCAGATTCTCCTTGTTAAAGGCACGGGAGTGCCCTTTCCTTACCGGAGCTATTTGGCTGAAAATGCATGTAAATCCTTTGGCATTAGGCTTGGGAGCGTTCGGAAACTCCGCGTTGTTCAGCTCATCAGTGTAAAAACAGGCGATGGGCAGCTCACTGCCGGGGAAGTACTTTTCATAAGCTTCTGTAAAGCGTTCCCTGATTTCAATATTCATGGTATTCTCCTTTGTGCGGTTACTTTTTGTTTGCCCCCTTAACTTAGTGGCAGTAGGCTCCGCCTGGGAACAAGAAATTTCCTGTTTTTTTTGGCTGCACCTATTAATATTTTTAATGCAAAATTAATTTTACTTTGAAAACTTTCAGGATTATATTGCCTTTAAAAAATGAATGCAACAAAAAATTAAGGAGGAATCTGAAAATGGTATTGTCACTGATCGGAGTTGTCATCGCACTGCAACTCATTGGGAGCAGGAATATATAAAACTCCCACAAAGCTGATAAACACAAAGGCAATCAATGAGCAGTTAAAGTGATTTTCCCTCATCTGGTTCCTCAGTTCCAAAGGTTCTCACCTTACGCCCGACACAACGGTCTGAATTTAACTTGGTACGGGTTATGCTGTATGCTGAGATACTCTTCCACTAATTATTCTGCTGATTATAACGGATTTAGGGGAGGCCTGTAAAGCCCCGTAAGGGCGGCATATTTGTAGTTGCAAACATGCCGCCCTGGCGGGGCTTGGATATTCCCCTAAATCCATTATAATCAGATATTCTGATTGTCTTTCAGGCTGATTATGAAAGTTTAAAAATCAGCATGTTATTCCCGGTTCGGACAACTGCATCACCGATTTTTTCATCGGGCTTCCTGCTCCACGATTGCGATTTCTTCTTTTGTCAGGCCGTAAAGCTTGTAAACCAGTTGGTCTGTTTTTTTTTCCAAAGCAGTGGTGTCTGCATTTGGGTCCTGTTTTTTGGCGGCGAGGATTTGGCTGACAATTTTATCTATTTTATTCCGATGAGTTGAATTACTTTTTTCAATTGGTAATTTGAATAATTGAACCGGTTTGACTTCTGGAAATATCCTGACGTTTTCATTAACCAAGTCCCTGTAAATAAAATCCATCAAAGCTGAGTTGAGCAGTGCAAGTAAATAAAAATAGCTTATTTCACTTGTTTCAGGGAGTTGGATTATTAAGCCGCTTTTTAAACAGTACCATTGTTCTTCGTCGTATGCGGCTAATATCCTGTTTGCGGTCTGTCTGATCAATATCTTAGAATTGGTAAACAATTTTTCTCTTCTCGGACGCAGCATCAGATAATAAGGGATAGAACCAGATTTAGTTTCAACTCTCTGTTCAAGTTTATTTCTATATTGCTCAATATGTCTTTTGATATTAGGATAATCCTTAATTTTCAAACTTGAAGAAATATATATTATCACCTTGTTTGAAACGGGTTTCAGACAGTATTTATTAATTTCGCCGCCGATAATCAATTTTTTAACCATTTCATTTTCAAAATTATTTTGCATCGCATAATCTTCATCAACGATAAACGCGTTTGCCAACCCCGGGCTTATTCCGGTAGCCACATCTTCTGCAATATCCTTTAATGCAGGTTTCTTTTCATAGCATTTGTTTATTATACTTTGATATTTTTTGTAAATAAAACTGAATGACTGATTTTGTATTAAACTTAATTCGTCAATTTTCTTATTCATCGAATTCATAGCATCTGCCAGCAAATTTCTTTTGGTATTTGACAAATCACCATAAACAACAGAATTTGATTTTAAATTATTTTGATAACCGATAATGCAGGTCGGAGTAGCCACATCATCAAAAACATCATCTCCCAAGTTGACATCCAAAAAAAGACTGGCATTCCTTAATATCAGTTCTCTTGATTTTTCAAATTCTGCCTGATTCAGAAAACTGGAAGGGATTATCAGGGAACAAAAAGAATCAATGTTTAATATTGATTTAGCTTTATAAACAAAATAGTTAAAGGATTCAGGCGTTCTTACATGAACGGCTGAATACAGTTCTTTATAATATTTCTTTTCGCTATCTGAAAAGTCAACTCCATACGGCGGATTCCCAACCACCACATCAAACCCCATAAAATCCCCGTCGTCATTCAGCACTTCCGGAAACTCAAAACGCCATTCAAGGGCATTCTCATAAATTTTCCCGCTTTTCGTTTCCTCAATTTCAGCACTGAGTCTGCTGATATCCTTTTCCAGTTTTTTCTGTTTCCGCTCCCTTGCTTTTTTCTCTTTGGCAGTCTCCTCAAAAAGTTTCTGCTGACTCAGCAGATCGTACAGATATCCCCCGAGTTTGTCCAGCCGTCTTACTTTGGGGTCGTCTTTGCGAATCCCGGTGCGGAAGTCTTTTTTGATCTTTGCAATGAGTTCTTTCAGTTCCCGCTTTTCTTTTCTGCTTCTGGCTTTCCGATAAGTCTGCACGGCGATTTTGTAGCTGTCAATGTTCCATCTGCTTTTTCTCAGTGCATATCTCAGATCCGCATCCAAATCAAAACGGCTTATCAGAGAGTTTCCGCATTTGATATTGATGTCAATATTCGGGAGCGTCTCCAACTCATTGCCACTTTTGTAATAGGCATGTTTGAGCAGTTCGATCCACAGGCGCAGGCGGCAGATTTTTACGGAGTTCGGGTTTATGTCCACCCCGAAAAGACAGTTTTCGATAATAGTCTGCTTCTCATGAAAAAGCGTTTCCTGCACACGCTGACTTTCTCTGTTTTTCGGATTGTACTTAAAAAGCTCTCCGTCCTCATCCGTGACAATGAGTTCGTCATTTGCCACTTCCGCCTGATATTCTTTGAGTCGTCTGCCTTTCCGATCCTGCAATATCCTCAGTTCGCTCTTGACGGCGATCATCTCATTGAGTGCGGAAACCAGAAAATGCCCGGAACCTACAGCGGGATCGCAGATTTTCAGACTGTCTGTGATCTCGTTGGCCTCGTTCCGGTCTTTGATTTTGTCGTAGAGATCGTCAATGTTTTCGCATTTCCATTTTTTCCGCCCGTTGAATTTCTGCACAACAGCCCTGCGAAGCGTCTCACGGCACATATACATGGTGACAAACCCGGGCGTGAAGAACGAGCCGTCTTTGTAGCCGTTGATTTTTTCAAAAATCAGACCGAGAACCGAGGCATTGATCAGGGATTTGCTTTCCTCCTGTATGTCTTCCGAGCCTTCGCCGGCAAAGTTATATGCATCAAGGAATCCGAACAGATATTCCAGCGTGTTCATTTCGCCGGTGCGTTTTTTTCCTCTGCCATCTTTCAGCACGGTGGAAGACAGGAGAGGCAGTGTCTTCTCGCCGCTAAGATTGCTGACAGACAAAGTCTCATGCTCAAGTTCCGTGGGTTCGAAAAGCGAACTGTTCAGATAGGGAACTTTTGCAAAAATCTCTTGCACATCCTCGTTCCGATCATCTGTCTCCCGGGCCAATACCTGAAAAAAAAGGCTGCTGAGATCGTCAAAACTCCGAACCTTTGTGTTATTTAAAAAAGCGTGAGATGTGTCGCCCTTGTGGTAAGAGATCAGCTGGGCTTCGAGCAGTTTCAGAAAAAGAACACGGTTTATCCATGTGATTGTCAGTTCAAGCCCGACGCTGAACAGCCTTTCCTGACAGGTCTCCCCGAACCGCTCCGGTTTTTCCAGCCGGCTCATTTTGTCCAGAGTGTCAAGCTGAATGACGGTGTTTTCAAGCAGGGACCCGGTATTCCGTTCGCCTTCTTTTTTCCGCTCAATCAGTTTTTTGCCCTTTCTCTTCGTCTCTGTCAGGCCGATAATGTGGAGCAGTTCCGAGTAAAAGCCTTTGTCAAGACGGTTGCTGTCATTGACAAACGGAAGCTTGAGCAGATGCCCGGGAGAAAGCAGCTTGAAAAGCGGTACGAGTTTTTTATCGTCTTTTTTGTCTTTGCCTCGGAGAAACTGTCTGTATTCCCGAATGTCGAAATAAGCGAATGCGATTTCCGTTCTGATTCCGGCAATGGCAGGCCGGGCAATTTCTTTGTAAAAAAAATCCGTTGTTTTGCCTGTCAGCCGTCCGGCTTCAAAATCGGTGAACTGTCTCACCAGATTTTTATCTCGGACAAATGTTTTTTCAAAAAAATTCGCATCAAAAATGAACCACTCGTTTATGTTGGTGGCAATCAGATATCTGACTTCCAAATTTTTCCCGCTGATCCGTTCACGAAGATAGTAAAGCAGAAGCTCATGAAATGCTTTGACATTGATATTGTCCTGTTTCAGCATTTCAGCACTGCTGACCGGTTTTTTTGCTTCGATGATCACGCCGACGGTGCTTTTCGCATTCTTCCCGTTGTGAATGACAAGATCATTACGGCTTTTGGTGTTGATGAAATGATTCGGCTCGTAACAGGTTTTCTTCAGAAAATCGGAAACAAGGTTTTTGTGGAATTCTTCCGATTCCGACTCATTTATCTGATCCAGCAGGCAGATCAGCTGAGTCCTGAATTTCTCAATCTCATTCCTGTCCGGCCTGATCTTCAGAAATGCTTTGTTCAGTGCTCTTATCGGTGTCAGTTTTTTAAAATTCATTGTTTTTGCAAATCCTCTGAGTCAATATCAGAACCGGCCTGGGGCAGACATAGCGGGGTTGAATCCATATGCATCAAGCTAAGACTGCCGGACGGGGTTGCAAACCCGTCCGGCACAACCGGCTTAGGCAGACATAGCGGGGTTGAATCCATATGCATCAAGCTAAGACTGCCGGACGGGGTTTGCAACCCCGTCCGGCACAACCGGCCTGGGGCAGACATAGCGGGTTGAATCTGCCATGCCATAAATTTTCCGGTTTGCAATCCTCCCGTATTTGGTCTTTGGGACCAATGGATTATACAATTTCCGGCCAGCATCCCACCGAAAACCGCCTCTGTATGGATAACATAAAAATAATATTTGTCAACAGAAATCTGGGAAATTTTATTTTGCGGCTTTTGATATTTGCTCCATCAATGATGAATTTTGAAGAATAAGGAAAGGATGTAAGAATATCGGATGGAAATTTTTTTTTTAAAAAAGATGTCTGGGAAAGTCACTTTTGAACATTGTCAATATTAGACTCCGCACGTTGCTCCGTGCTTCATACATGAAAATGGCGGTTTAAGGACTTTTTTCAGAGCGGTTTCCTGAGCATGGATTCGGCCGGTTTTGTACTTTCCCTGTAAAAAAAATTGTTGACAAGGACACGAATTTCCAATATATATATCAGGAATAATCCCATACGCATCAGGTTAAGACCGTAACCCCTGTTTTACACGGCAGCACGAGGGTACGAAGCGGCAATGGGGAGCATAGAGGAGTATCAGAGCGCGAGATATGGAATGGAGTGCAAAAATGGCAGCCCCTACGCGAAATTTTTGCGTTTCACTACTACAACAACTTACAAATTAAAGAGGAGATACAGACATGCCAAATAAAAGGACTGACTGCCCTTGATCAGATACGCACTCCGGACAATCGAATTTTGAAAACGCTGTGGATTCAAGGGTAAAATTGTTTTACAGCAAAGTGTAAACTGATAACGAAGAATATCGTTTTTTATTGAAGAAACTCCCTAAAAAAAGGAATGGAACAATTATGGACAGACTGGATGCAATCTTTTCACCCCAATCCATTGCCGTTATCGGTGCTTCCACAGCACCCGGCAAGGTCGGACATGATATATTTGCCAATATATTGAAAGGGAACTACAAAGGAACACTTTTCCCGGTAAATCCGGGCGCCAAGTCAATTTTAAGCGTAAAGGCATATCCATCCATCGGAGATATCCCTGACCCTGTGGACCTTGGCATCATCATTCTCCCCCCTCATCTCGCCTTTAAAGCTGTGGAAGATGCCATTGAAAAAGGCGTCAAAGGCATTGTGATCGTTTCCGCGGGATTCCGGGAAGTCGGGGGAGAGGGGCTTGATATCGAAAACAGGATCGTTTCCCTCTGCAAAGAAGCAGATGTCCGTGTTATCGGGCCCAACTGCCTCGGCGTGATCAACCCCCTTCCCTCGGTGAGCATGAATGCCAGTTTTTCAGCACGGATGCCGGCATCCGGGAATATCTCCTTTATTTCCCAGAGCGGCGCCCTCTGCACGGCTGTTCTTGATTTCGCGGCTGACAGGGATTTTGGGTTTTCAAAATTCATTTCCATCGGCAACAAAGCAGATGTGGATGAACTTGACCTGCTGCGCTATTTTCATCGTGACAGGAATACTGCGGTTATTCTGATTTATCTGGAAGAACTCCGAAGAGGGCCGGAGTTTATTGAAACGGTCAATGAAATCACCTCGGGTCACAGACCCACGCCGGTGCTGGTCATAAAGTCGGGAAGGACCAGCGCAGGTGCGCGGGCGGCCGCGTCCCATACCGGCGCCCTGGCCGGGACAGAAGCAGTATATGATGCGATATTCCAGCAGTCAGGTATTATTCGTGTGGAGTCAATTAATGAGCTTTTCGATTTTGCCAGCGCATTTGCCTATAAAAGCACCAGTGCAACAGGAAAAGTCAGGCGAAAAATTCCGCACGGGAACCGGGTTGCCATCGTCACCAATGCCGGGGGACCGGGAATCGTCGCCACCGATATGACTGTGTCATCAGGACTCAGCCTTGCCAAATTCAGCGAAGAAACGGTGGAGAGCCTCGCGAGCCACCTTCCTGCCACGGCAAATCTCCATAATCCAGTGGATGTCATCGGGGACGCGGCCCAGGATCGTTATGAAAATGCGCTGGGAGCCGTCATCAGGGATGAGGGGGTTGACGGCGCACTTGTCATTCTTACGCCTCAGTCCATGACAAATGCCCTCGGGACCGCGGAAGCCATTGTCCGGATTGCCATGTCTTCTCACAAGCCGATTCTCTGCTGTTTTATGGGAATCATTGATGTTTCCGCAGGCGTGAAATATCTTCAGGAGCGCGGCTACCCGGTTTTCCGGTTTCCTGAAGACGCTGCAAAGGCTTTTGGCGCACTTTACAGATACTCACGGTGGATGAACCGGCAGCACCTTGCCCAGTTTACTTTTGAGCATGACAAAGAAGGGGCGGATCAGATCATCAGGAACTGTCTCGCAGAGGGGAAAACCCAGATCGGCGAACTGGAGGGAAATGAACTGCTCAGATGCTACGGATTCAATGTGCTGCCCACCCGGCTTGCGAAAACAAGAGACGAGGCCGCGGATATTGCGGAAGATATGGATTTTCCGGTGGTGATGAAAATTGTGTCACCCCAGATTCTTCACAAATCCGACGCAGGCGGGGTTGTCGTGGGACTTGAAAACAGGGAAGATGTAAAAAACGCCTTCGAGAATATCATTGAAGGAGCGAAAAAGTTTGACCCGGATGCGGTAATTGACGGGGTGCTGGTCCAGAAAATGGCTCCCCCGGGCGATGAAGTGATTCTGGGCGTGAACCGTTATCCTGTTTTCGGGCCCCTGCTCATGTTCGGGTTCGGCGGCGTATTTGTGGAAGTGTTCCAGGATGTGGCGTTTCGTCTCGCCCCCATAGGCAGGAACGACGCACGGAGAATGATTCGGAGCATCAAGGGGTATAAATTGTTTACAGGATTCAGGGGAAGACCTGTCGCGGACACCGAGATACTTGAAAAACTCATGAAGAGCCTTTCCGACATGGTCATCAACCACCCGGAAATCCAGGAGATGGATATTAATCCCCTGCTGGTCCATGAAAAAGGGAAGGGTGCCACGGTGGCAGATTGCAGGATGATACTGAAAGCGTCGGATGTTTGATATTTGATGTTTGATATTTGACAGGGGAAGGAAAGGAAAGTTTTATGAGAAGACAGGAAATTGAGCATATCCTTACCAGTTTATTAGACGCATTTGATGAGAATATATCTCATCTCAACATCTCCGTAGGGAAACCGTTCCAGGCGGAGCGGTCAGGTCATTTTATCGGAGTCGAGATTGAGCCTCCTTTTTATGAACTTACGCCGTTTCAGACCGAAATTTTTGCCCTTAATCTGATCAGGCAGGATCGCGGTCTCACCGAAACCCTTGTGTCTGATGGCACCTGCAGTTTAACCTATGATCTTCCCGGGGACGTGCGTTTCGCGGCAGATATTTTTTTGCAGCGAAACAACTACGGAATTACCCTCCGAAAAAAAGATGATATTGGTCTTGATGAGCTTGATATTGATGATCTTCATCCTGATTCAGGGGCTGAAACCGGAGAGAAGGATAAAGGAAAAGTTCTTGATTTGGATACGAAGATCGCTGAAGCTGAAGACATTGGAGATGATACGATGGATGAGGGAGATGTTACACAAATATTTAGCATGGGGTTTCTGGGAAAATCTTCCCAGGAGGCTGATGCGGATAAAAAGTTAAAATCTCCCAAGAAAAAAAGACTCGGTTCATCATTGAATGTATTTAAAAAATTGGGGAAATTATTGGCGGGAAGCAAGTCAAAATCAAAGGATTAGAAGCTACGGGGAAAATTCTGGGGGAATTGTCCTTATTCGCAAAAGATGGTGGGTTCGCTTTGCTTCACCCAAAAGAACAGACTATTTCTTTTGAAAATTAAAATAAGCTCCAATGCCCATCAGTCCCAGAATATAGCCGATACCGCCGAAAATATCAGTAAGGGAAGGCCCATGATCCTCCTGGGATTCAATCAGCATTTTCATAATGGGCTTCAATTTTTTGTCCAGAACTTTTTCCACAATCCGCTCAATATCCTCCGGGCTGAGACCGGATGCGACCGGCAGGGTCTGAAACGCTGATCCTCCGGTTTCGGGCAGGGCAGATGTTGAAGACGCTGTGGCCTGAACTGCTCCGTTCTGGGTCAGCGAGGATTTTGAAGCTTCAGAGGCCGTGGTTTGTCCGGCATTCGCACCGTCAATCTCCTCGGCCGGGATTGTCCATTCCCCCCGATGCCCCATGCCGGCCATTACAACAATTTTGAGATCGGTCTTTTCCGGAGCCTTGAACGAAAATTCTCCCTGCTCATCTGTCCTGCCGTTCACGAGCTGATTTTCCTGGGGATCGTAAACCGTGACTTGGCCGTGTCTGACCTTTTTTCCCCCGCTGAATTTGCTCTCAACATGGACTGTATCCCCTTCTGTCCATGCAAAAACTGTGATTTTGTGGGCCACTGCCGTATCAGCCCCCGAAAGCAGAATAAACACAAAGAAAATAATTCCGATGAGTTCTTTTTTCCAACTTAAATTTTCATATATAATAAATAGTTGCATTGTTCCTGTCCTGGCAGTCATAAGTTCTCACAACCTCCTGAAATACTGGTGCCGAATATTTCCCGAAGAAGTATCCGGCGTTCAATGATCTCATTCGCTCAAGGATGAACTCTGAATAATCTTATCCGATTATATGATTGGCAAATTCCAAGCATTTCCGGCGGATTTGCCAATCAGATGACAGAGTTTTCGGCAAAAGTCAAGGCTTTTATTTTGGAAAATATCCCGGAACAGAGGGGGGCGAATTTACGAGTTGCTGTACATCCCCGAAAGCAAACGGATTCAGGGGAGGCTGCAATTTTCAGCATGTCACGCCGATATCTCACACAGAGACACAGAGGGCACAAAGAAAAAAATACTGATTATAACGGATTCAAGGGGGGGAGGGGCGACCTGCTGAAATTACTGAGCCGGACACCGGCAGTTCTGTCCGGTCCGGAAGCCGGGCATAAATGCGTCCGCCTTTTTCTCCGTGTTCTCTGTGTCTTTGTGTGAGATATCGCTCTGAAATCGGAGCCTCCCCGCATCCGTTATAATCAGCACATTTTTTTGAGCAACTGGTTTGCCGCTGTCAGCAACGGGTCCCAGACCGGACCGAAGGGCGGTGCATACGCCAGATCGGTCTGAGAGAAGTCTTCAACTGTCATTCGGTTGTGCAGGGCAACGGCAGCAGCATTGATCCGGTGTGCGACACCTTCCCTGCCCACCATCTGAACGCCTAAGAGCTTTCCTGTTTTTTTGTCGCCGATCATCTGAATGCGGATGGGCGTCGAACCGGAATGGGCATGGGCGCGTGAACGGGTTCTGATAACAGCTTTTTCAGGATCAAAACCGGATTTTACCGCTTCTTTTATGGTGAGGCCCGTGCGTGCCACCTCAAGATCAAACACTTTGAAGACTGCCGTACCCACAATACCTGCAAGTTCAACTTTCTTACCGCATACATTGTCGGCAACTGCCCAGCCAGCCCGGTTTGCCCTCAGTGCCAGAGGTATCCATGTTTTTTCGCTTGTCACAAGATGATAGGCATCTGCACAGTCTCCGGCAGCATATATGTTCTCATCAGAGGTTTCGAGTTTTCTGTCCACGGCAATCGCATTGCCCACGCTGAGATTTATGCCTGCCCCGGCGGCCAGTTCACTGTTCGGCTTTATTCCCATGGCAATTAGAACCATATCCGCGTCAAAGGAGACATCCGGGCATTTCACCTTCATAACTCCGTCTTCTGCCTCAATTCTCTCCACCTGATGACCCGGATGCAGTCTGACAGCATTCGAGTCAAGTTCTTCCCTGACCGCATCAGAGAGTTCCGGATCCATCCACGGCAGAAGTACCGGACCAGGTTTGACCATATCCACTTCTACCGATCTTGCCCTGAGCGCCTCACACATTTCAAGGCCAATATATCCCATGCCGATAATAACGGCCTTTTTCACATTACGGGTCTTCAGATACGCCTTGATTTTCCGACCGTCATCCAGGTTTTTCAGGGCCATGGCACCCGGGAGATCAAACCCGGGAAGATCAGGTATGACAGAAGAACCGCCCGTGGCAATCAGAAGCTTGTCATAGGCTAATTGAAAAGCTTTCCCATCTGATGAGACACCGGTGACGGTTCTGCCGGCCGGATCAAGTGATTCAGCACAATGACCAGTCAGAACGCTGATCCCCTGCTTTTCTCTGAAAACGTCTGCCTGTCGCACAATCAGGTCATCTATTGGCCTGTCCTGATCTGCAATATTATACGGCATCCCGCAGGCACTGTAGGAAACATCTGCTGATTTTTCCAATACAGTGACACCCATATCAGGATTATTTCTCTTTGCTCTGCTTGCAGCACTCATTCCCGCTGCATCGCCTCCGATAATCAGAAATTCCATAACTCACCTCTTAAAATAGTAGCTGTCCTTAACTCTTTATCCTTTACCCTTTGTAATGCCGCCGGCATCACCGTACCCTCGGTTTTCAGCCTCGGCAGTCTGAGCGAAGTTTCCTGTTGGATTTTGCAAGCCTCTCCAGAAAGCGTTTCCACCAGCCTTTTTTTCTCGTGCCTGTATTCTTTTTTCCAGGCTTATCATTTTCATACATTTAAAATACCCTTAATTATCTGCTGATTATAACTAAACCTGTTTCGCATCTTTCATAGTCTGCTTGGACTGTGACGGACAAAGCCCAATTTCTCAGGTATGACTTCAACCAGGAGGACGGTCTTCTTTTTCTGGAACATGCGGCTGAGAAGACTCGGATTCAGGCGTCTTCCAGGTTTTTCAGAAACGCTGCCTGAAATATGATGCCAAAAATGAATCCGAGAATCATCATCACCGGAATGGCGATGATCAGATTTTTGTTGATCAGACTGAGATATTTCCACATTAATATTTTTCTCCTCTTTTTTATTGATCCGTTTTTCTGTCATGTTGCCGCCTCAGCAGACCTGCGGGGTTTTAAAAACCTCGGCTGAAAGCGAAAGTACGCTCAATAGCACTGTAACAGCTGGCTTCAGAGACTGCCTTTTCTGCATCCCCGGGAAAAACGCGAGACATTTCCAGCAAAGGCAGAAAATCCGACAAAAAATTCCGAGGGTTGTCCATTCTTGATTTTCCACCTGCATTAAACAGTAAAACCAGATAATTGTGTTCCTCACTGTATAATGTCCGGTCTGGTAAAAAGAACTTATGCGCCATGTCCAGGCTCAGATCCTTGTGAGCATGTTTTTCCATACTGCTTCTGAAGAGCTGATTCAATGGTGACGGATATTCACTGAACTTCCAGCCGACCTTGTCAATTCCGAGACAACGCCTGAATACAAAACGACAGAACGCCACGTCATGCGGTCCTTCACAGAAAATCATAAGGGCTTTGATATTTTCCATTATCTGGCCCTCCTGAGATCAACATTTCCGGCTCTGACCAGTTTCCTGAATTCCGGCCCGGAAAATTCTCTCACAGCAATATTCCTACCGTCCTCGACTAAGGCGCAGGCTGACAGGTCTGTCACTTTCGGTATGTTCATAACAAAAGCATCAATGCATTCTTTGCTGTGAGAGGTCAGAAACACCTGTGTGTTGAACAGTTCAGCCAGGTCATATATGAATCGGGCAAAATCAGCGATCATATCTGTATGGATCGCATTTTCAAACTCATCTATCAGAACAACGCCGTTCTGCGCGGAGGCGAACAGCAGGGAGATGAAAAAAATGCGCTGCAGCCCTTCTCCGTATTCCGTCAGATCAGGGGCTTTGTCACAGATGCTGTCAGTGACGAGAAACCGATGCCATTCATCTGCCAGTTCGATGTTTTCAATCGTCGGCACGATATTTCTGCGAATGAAATTCACGATCTTCTGTTTCGCCTTTGATCGGACGCTTTTGGCGTAATATAATGTATGACGGTGCGGCTCGTTCAGAAAAAACGGACTGCTGAAAACAGTGGGACACAGGATTTTTGACCCCAGTGCCCGGGTTTCCCTGTTCCGCCCCTTAAAAATACGAGTCAGCGATTCTTGCCGGCTGCCTCCGAAATCCGAGGATATTTCAACTGATTCAAGGTAACGGGATTTGTCAATCTCGCTGTTTTCTTCCTTATAGTGGCGGATTTGTAGTGATGTGTCTGTGTGATCAAATATTCCGCTGATGCGGATCAGGGTCGGAAGCTGTTCAAAAAACCATTCCGGACTGATTTTATCTTCAGGAACCTTTCCCCTGCGGCGGACCACTTCAAGCAGGCCGGAAAAATCGTTCTGACAGCACAGCAGATAGAGAGCCTCCAAAAGTGATGTCTTTCCGGAGTTGTTGATTCCTGTGAAAAGATTGATTCGTGATATCAGACTGATGTCGATATTTCGGAGGCGCTTATAGTCCGAGATATGAACATGGGTGAAATGGCTGCCGATTCTGTCGTGAAACGGTGCTGTCTGTTCCACGCCTGAAAGACCCGATGTCCTGATCCGATCCACAATTCCCTGCAATCGCCCCAGTGCCACTTCCAGATTCGGCAGATTTTTTTCCTGTATGACCATCTGGCTTAATACGTCTATTTCTTTATTCACAGAGATGATCGCTGCCTGCTGAAGCTCATGGAACTGCTTTTTGTCAAGATTGTCAGGGCTTACCGATTTTTTATCTGTTGCAAAAACTGCCATGATATTTGCCTCTTATTTTATGTCAGGAAATCGCCGGGGGATCAATCGCCGAGGATCAATCGCCAGAGCGCATCGCCGAGGGATAAATCCCCCGGCTGAAAGCGAAAGTACACTCAATAGCACTGTAATATCTGGCTTCAGCCTGCTTCAGCTTTCAGCCCGCAATTTATTCCGGGGCTTCCCTTCCTTTCATCACCGCACCGAATCCCTGACGTTCAAGCTCATAAGCAATGAACGGGCGTTTCTTCTTCAGGAAACTAAAAGAAATTTGGCCAGTACGAAAATCTTCAAACCAACTCTGACGCTCGGCAACAAGGTCCTCATCTTCATTAAGACGCAATATCCTGATTGTATTGAGTACGGCCTTCTTTGTATCAGGTGGCAAAGCAGATTCTGGTCTTATTAAAAAGGACAAAAAGTTTAAAACAAACCATCCCTCCTTTATCTGAAAGGGATCTAAAATCCTGTTCGTTCCCTTCCGAGCGTTGAATCTGGACGAAACATAACGAAAATTGCTCCATTCATAAGCAATCTCGGGATATTCATTTTTCGGAAGAAAATGATCAACTGAATGATTGCCGGTTCCGTAAGGTATCCACTGGGCGCAATAAGCGCATATACATCTGTAAGCCTTACGCATATTCGGAAGCGATCTCTGCCAGTATTCTCTTCCTTTCCACTGGCTTCCAGTCGGCTCAGGCACTTCTCTCAGAAATTTGAATCCCGGTTCTCTTACACGCAATTCAAAATTTTCCGGTTCCGGTTCCGGTCGGACAGGAATCATAATTCTGCTCCGTGCTTTTCGGCAAAAAATGTCCATCGGGACCAGAACGTGTCGTGAGCAGGAAGATATTTTATGAGCCGCTCTGATACTTCTTGTACTTCTCCCTGACTAACCCTATCTTTTAACTGAAGCTTTTTTGCATCTTCCATAGCCTGTTCTGCCCGGGTTGAGTATGGGTGGCGCAGTTTGAAAATATCTGACATCAGCCATGAATTTGCCGAGCCGTAACGGACAAAGTCCGGTTCTTCAAGTATGACTTCACCCTGAGACGGACCGCATTGAACCAGATCCAGATGAAAGATCCTGTCCCTGTCTGTATCAAACAGAGGCTCTGCCGAGGCCATGACAAGCGGAGAGTGGGTTGTCATCAGGAACTGAGTCTGAATGTCCGGTTCCAGATCATCTGTCACGCTGATCAGAGCGGGTAATATGATCCGCTGCCATTGAGGATGAAGATGAGCTTCGATTTCATCGGTGAGAATAACCAGCTTTTTCTGAGGCTGTTCCCGGATCAATTTTGCCTGTGCTTTATGCTCCTCATAAGTCCATACAATCAGATAGGCCATTGCCACGATACGGCGTACTGATGCCGAGGCATAAATGACAGGGATTTCTCCGTAAGAATGAGCAATTGTCGGTATCAGTCGGCTCTCACCATGTATTCTGGCAGGCTTGCCCGGTTTTAAGATTCCCAGATCTCCGTGAGACAGATCCGGAGGGGAGAGGCGTCTCAGAACCCGTTCCAATGTTCGGAACGGAGACATGCCAGGATTGTTTTGCCAATTTATCCAGTCATTGATCAGTCCGTTGCAAAGATACCTGATTTTGCCTCCGGTTTCCGAGCGAAGACCGTCCCACACCTCTTCCCTTGTGAAAAACAATGTCCCCGCGCTTTCCGAGTCCGCGCCGACTGTGTGACTTCTGACGGGATCCCTTATGGCAAACGCGCCGTCAGCACACATATAGATAAGGAGTCCGGGGATCGTGAGATGTTTCCGGGAAAATCGCCATATCTGTTTTTTCCAGTCATAGTGAGAAATACAAGTTTCAGGTGTTCCTGACACACCAGAAATTCGGAATCTTATTCCGGGCTCGTGTTTCTGTGCGTCATCTCTCGGATAAGCCGGGGAACCTGCCCAGGTTCCGCTCAGTGCCCACCATGCGCTTTCAAGGATGAATGTCTTTCCAAGTCCGTTGTCGCCTGTAATCAGATTGAGCCTCTCTGATAATTTGAGACAGAGTTTTTTGGCGGGACTTATGCCTTCCAACTCCAGAAATGATAAGATACCGCTTTTATTACGTTCTGTATTCATAATAATGCTTCACCTTCTTTTGTGCATTTTCTTTGCATGGTACAGCCAATTTTCAAGAAAAAAAAGTAGGCATCTCTCGTTCTCAAATTCCGCTTGGGAACGCCTGCCCGGTTTGCCAGCGATGTTTGTGTAAGGCCGGAACCTGGCGGCTCTCCGGACAGGCGTGTTCCCAAGCCGGGGCTTGGGAACAAGGCTTTTTTTATAAATACTCTTCACTTCTCCTTACCGAATCCCCACAAAAAACTTTTTCACAATTGCCTGCCCTTTGGGGGAGATAGCCCATTCGATAAAGGCTTTGGACGCTCCGGTCGGTTCGCCTTTTGTGACCAGGTAAAGGGGGCGGGTGATCGGATAGTCTGAGTTCTCAACGGACGCGGGCTGTCCGTCTATTTTTATCCGCCTCACTCTGTTTTCTGAGGGATGCGCCACGGCCAGGGCAAAACTGAGCTGACCGATCCCGCCCTTGTCCTCTCCCAGCCGATCCAATATGGCAGGGTCAGGCCGGATGGTTCTGATTCTTTCTCCCTCGTATTTCCTGCCGTCAAGCACTTTTTCCTGAAAAACCTTCCGTGTCGCGGACTGGGGATTTACAATATAGACAGTGATCGCCATGTCCGAACCGCCCACATCTTTCCAGTTGGTTATTTTCCCTGTGAAAATGCCGATCAGGGCTTCTGTGGAAAGGGCTGTCACCCGGTTGTCCGCATTCACCCATACCCCGATGGCGTCTTTTCCGATAAGAAACTTTTTCACGCCCCTTTCAAGAATCTCAGATTTCACTTCCCTGGCAACACCCCCGATATCGGTCATAGCATGGGCCGCGGCAATTTCCCCGCCCCTGCTCTCAGGTTTGGTGTTTATATTAAAAACAGCCGCCTTGTAAACCTTTGCAGCCTCCTTGACAAACACCCCCACCGTGGAAGAACCAATATACTTAATTTTTTCCTGCGCATCAATCCCAGACGGATTGATGCTGAACATTCCGATAAAAACAAGAAAACCAACGATTGCTTTTTTCATAATTTATGCCTCGTCCTGCCGGGTTCGGGGTTCGGATTTGTCAATCCGAACCGGGCAACATTAATCCGAACCGGGCGGTATTTGAAAGTCAATCTCTGCCTCATCTCACCGGGTTCGGATTTGTCAATCGTTCGACGGCTCGACGGCTTGACTGATCTCGCCGAAGTCTGAGCTCGCCGAAGCACTCACCTCACCTTAAACTTCTCCACCAGATGCAGAAGGTCTCTGGAAAGCCTTGCCACATCAGCGGCTGATGCGTTCATCTCCCGGAGATCATCACCGTCTCCGCTTTCTTCATCACCTCCTCCCTTGGCTGCCATCCCCACTCTTTTGGAGACCTCATTGGCCCCCTTTGTCAGTTCTTCCATCGCGAGGGATATGTCATTGATCCGGATGTTGACTCCGACCGCATTGTATGCAATCTCGTTTGCGGTCTTCATCTGCTCCTCCAGCATAAACAAAATCTTCTCTGATGATGCATTTATCTTGTGGATAATATCGGACACATCACCGATGACAGAGACGGCCTGCCCAGTGTTCTGCTGCATCCCGGATATGCGGCTGGAAATGTCATCCGTGGCCAGGGTGATCTGTCGGGCAAATCCCTTGATCTCATTTGCCACTACTGCGAATCCCCTGCCAGCCTCGCCCGCGGATGCGGCTTCGATATCCGCGTTCAGCGCGAGGATGCTCGTCTTGTCCGCGATGCGTTTGATCAGTTCCGTGACCTCGCCGATCTCGTTCGCGGCTTCACCGAGTGATGTCATGGTCTGTTTTGCCCTTTCTGCCATTTTCACCGCCTCTGCTGTGGAGGCATATTCCTGCTGGGAGTTCATCCCAAGTTCGTTGATGGAAGATGACATCTCCTCGATGGCACTGGCCACTGTCTCGTTATTCCGGGACATCTCCCTTGTCCTGTTCCAGACATTCCCAATGCTGATGCTGATCTCCTCGGCAGCCGAGGCAATGGTGACAATATTCAGGGTCATCTGCTCTGATGCGTCAGCCAGGGTCTCTCCGTCTGATTTCACATCGCTGACGATCTTTCTGAACGCCAGCGTCATTCGGTCCATGGCATTCAGGAGAACCCCGACCTCATCCTTCCTGTCTGTCTTAACTTCCACAGTCAGGTTGAATTCTGCCAGTCTCCTGGCCGTATGGAGCAGCAGCGACAGCGGTTTGACTACCATGACTTTCAGCAGAAAAATCAGGCAGACCATCAGCACAAGAAGGATGAACCCCGCGCCCAGGCATTGGTTGATGATCACCAGGTCGAGTCTCTCGCGTGAGGATTCATGGAAGGTATTTGCCTCCACCTTTACTTCCTGACGGATTTTCCGGATATTCTCTGTCAGGATAGCCTCAGTGTAGAATACCCGAAGCGAGCCGATCTTTTTGTCTTTATGGAGACAGTCAGCCTGAACAGAGAATCGCTCATCCAATGGGATATCCTCCGGAAGCGAAAGACTTCCTCTGACCTCCGGGGAGCCAGGCGGTTTCCACAGTGCGGCAAAAGAGTCCCCGTTCGTATTGAACACATTCACCGCGAGTATCTCCGGATCCTTCAGATATGCGCGCAGGGATTGCTTCAGCATGTCCTCGTCAAAGTTGTTCAGATGGATGGCGCAGATTCTGCTGAGGATATCCGTGTTTGAGCGGACTGTCTTCCGCAGAGACACCTTTTCTGCCTGCTCCCTCGCCTCAAGGGACTGGCTGATTTTTTCCAGATGTTCATCAGAAAAGGATTCCACCAGCCTTATCTCAGATTTTATCAAAGCCACACTTCCCAGAAGTGACAGCAGAAATACGACACCGCATGCGGATATTACAATTTTTGTGACGATGCTTTGCATGGTTGATCTCAGGTCAAGTTTACATTTACGCTTCAAAGTTTCAAGCCTCTATATGCCAGTATCGTCAATTCTCTCGTTACGCCCGTTCAAGACGATAACCCGCAGACCTCCGAGGTTTCACATAAGAGCTTCTCTGTTTCATAATATCTCTTTCGGAAACCTCGGAGGTCTCTGCATCCTTAAAAAGCAATTTGCAAAATTGCTTTACATTGCCTCTTCATGAGGCAGACGCACCACAAGCACAGGTTTTGAACATCTGCTGATGACTCCGCCGGCAACGCTTCCGACGATGGCACCTTCCAGTTTGCCATGTCCGTGAGTTCCCATAATCACAAGATCATAATCCCCCTCCTCTGCTACGGATACAATGTGAGTCACAGGATTTCCCGCTTCCACAAGGATATTTCCCTGTGTCAGAGGACAGTAAGGAATTTCCTTTGTTATCTGTTCGGATGTCTCATGGATGCGTTTGCGTATGGTTTCTTTGGCCATGTCAATGCTCTTTGCATTAAATTCATCCCATTTTTTTCCGAAACGTTCGGTCAGGTCAATCCCAGCACCCGAGGAGAACTCCTCAAGCATGTCAGGGATAACATGGAGCATCGTCACTTCCGCATCATATTTGTTGCCGAGACCACACGCATATCGGACAGCGTACCTGGCAGTTTTCGACAAATCCGTCACATAAAGAATTTTTCTGATATCCGGAACAATGGCACCGCCATGCACGAAAAACGGATCATCAGGCATCTTTTCGGCAGGGATCACTTCCCTGTCCGGGGCCGGAGGTGCTGGAAAAGGTTCGGCTTCAGGAGCTTTTCCGAATATCTTTTCCGAAAATCTGACATACCAGGCCGCAGACTGTATCTGAATCACATAAGCGAGAGAAATCAGCAGGGCAATGGTCAGTCCCTGTTCGCCAAAGGCTGTCATTGCAATGGCAAGGGCAATTGACAAATCTCTCATCACCACACCGAAAACCATGGCAATGGCATCGCCTCTTGTAAAAAAGAGTTTGCCGACAACAGACAGAAAAATATAAGAAATCAGGTAAAATACAATCAGAGGCAAGAGGATTGTAACAATATCCCCTGGATTTGCAATTATATTCTTAGCTTTCAGCGACATGGCCACGAATGCAATTATTGTGACTCCCAGCGCGGAAAACGGGGAGAATCTGGGTTTGATTTTCTGATTCCACGTCTTTTCACCATATTTTTTAACCCCTGCAACTTGGGTGGCAATCCCTGCAAAAAGTGGGACAAAAACAAAGAGCGCTATCTGTTTGAACATGTGCAGCATGTTCACCTCAATGGTCGTACCCATAAAAACCTTTGTGTATATCGGTGCTACTATGGCACCGATAATAAGGCCGAATATCACCATTTTTATGGCAGCTTCCTTATTCCCCTTTGCAAATCCGGTCCATGAAATCGTCATGCCGGAAGTGGGAAGAACGCCGATGAGAAAAAGTCCCACCGCCCAAAGTCCATATTTTTCATCTGTTCCCGACAGAAACAGCTTTCCCATATAAAAGCAGATCAGGGGAACAAGAATAAAATTTATCAGTTGGGTGGTGATCTGAATCTTGTAATCCCCTCCTCTGAAAATGCTTTTTATGTTCAACGTCACCATCATGGGATAGACCATCACAAAGGTGACAGGGATGATGAACTGCTTCAGGAATGCAGCGTCAAACAGATATCCGAAAACCAGTCCCAGGGACATGGATATCGGAATAGACCAGACCAGATTTTTTTGCAAGGTTGACAGTATGTTCTACATTTTTGTTCCTCCGTAAATCCTAATTTGTTCAATGATTTCATTTGTACGTTATAAGGTGGGTTGCGGTTTCGTTTTTTACTGCGTAAAAAATCGAAATCCTTCACCCACCCTACATGGCTACATGGCCGGATTTGTATGTTGTAAGGTGGGTTGCGGTTTCGTTTTTTTACTGCGTAAAAAATCGGAAGCCTTCACCCACCATGGCTACATGGCCGGATTTGTATGTTGTAAGGTGGGTTGCGGTTTCGTTTTTTACTGCGTAAAAAATCGAAATCCTTCACCCACCCTACATGGCTACATGGCCGGATTTGTATGTTGTAAGGTGGGTTGCGGTTTCGTTTTTTTACTGCGTAAAAAATCGAAATCCTCCACCCACCCTACAAGCCGGAATTTTTATCTGCGCGTATGTCATTTTTATCACAACTGCTTTGCCTGGTCCGAAAGCAGGGATTTGAACCGGTCCAGGCTTACCGGATACGGTTGAATCGGAATTCCCATCCAGTCGGAATATTCCAGAAATTCTTCGGGTTTTTCAGCCATGTACTGATCAATATATCCGATGCCGTCCAGAACGACTGCGCCTCCGGTATGCCGTGGGAAATTCTCATTGGCAATGCCTTTGTCCCATCCTTTGAAAACATCCTCGCGATATTTGATCCACCCGGGTGTCATCCACCAGACGTTCTCACCTCCGGCAATTTCCTGAGCGATTTTTTCCCGTTCCGCATCACTGGCCAGCATGTCCATGCAGTGAGTGGCCTGAATTCTTGCCACTCCGGGTCCCTGTTCCTCAACAATATTCTGCATGGTGCGTGTCGGCTCATCCACATTGACGTAACAGAACTTTCCTCCATAGACCACGAGAACTTTGTCCACTTTTTCCTTTGCTTTGGCAATGCGTTTCACGAGCTGACGTTCCAGTTCGGGAATATCCTGATGAAGTCCAGGCTTTGTGTAGAACAGACTGTGGACATCCAGGAAACCTTCCTTTTTCAAATAGTTCAGTTCCAAACTCATGGTACCGCAGGCAACAATGGCAATATCTGAAAACGATATATCACTCATTTGAATTCCTCCTCCAAAGACATTAACAGACCTCCGAGCCAAAAAAATGAAAACAGATCAAAACCTCGGAGGTCTTTCTGTCAAACAGTTAATGCTGAAACAATGCGCTTCAGCTCATCAATATCCGATTCATCAGGATGGCCTGCAGCTGACGGGGCATCGGCAAGCCAGACCGGAGGTTCCGGTTTTGCCCTGACTTTTTCAAGAATTTTGGGGGCAACTTCTCCCTGACAGTTATACATGCCGACAACTTTGGCCTCAGTAGCCAAATTCTTTGCATGGTTCATGGCATTTTCCGCATGAACTGATTTTTGGGAGGCTCCGTGCGTGGCAAACAGGAACAAAGACTTTTCTCCGATCTTCTCCAGATATTCTGAGGATTTCGGATCGGGCTTTCCGGCCTTCAGCCAGAATCCCACAGCAACAAAGTCATATCCGTCAGGATCAGGCGCATCGCTTATCGCATAAATCTCCTTTTCTCCTGTCAGTGTTTCAAACACGGCATCTGCCATTTTCTTAGTGTTCCCTGTCTGACTTGAATAAACAACCAATGATTTCATCTGCATTCTCCTTATTTATTTTTAGACTCTATCCATAATCTGATGCTTCCAATATCAACAGACCTCCGAGGTCTTTAAAACCTCGGAGGTCTTTGAAACCTCGGAGGTCTTTGAAAACTTATATCATTTTATATTGGTATATCCCTTTTTTGCCACCAGACCGGCGGCTTTCGGAGCCATGAATCACTTGCGTCCCAGACAGTATGCAACAATCAGAGTATCCTTATCTTTCGGAAGCTTATCCGTGGTTGATACCGTGTGAAGGGGAATACTCACCGAACCAGGGATATGTTTCTGGTTAAATTCTATGTCGCTCAGAGGATTGAGCAGCATAATTTTCTCCCCGGCATCCAGTCTGCTTTTGAGCTCCTTTGCGGAAATCTCCGGGAAATCAGCAGCCATAGCACTTGGAGCAATCATCCCCATCAGACAAAGCACCGTGCAGATGGGGGTGCCGTTATGGATTGCTATTTTTCCTTTCATATATTTTCCCTCTCACAATTAGTTATTTGGGGTGTGTCCCACGCCTGTCATTCTTGGCAGAATTGAAAAAATGGGCCATTTTTTCAGTTCTGACCTGCGAGGTTTGCAAACCTCGCAGGTCTTTAATAAACTTCCGCCTAATTTTCCGCTTTCAGATGCATAGGCAATTTTGTAAACCTCCCCCTGCCTGTCTCAATGGGATCGCCCTCATAACCCAAAGCTTTAAAGTCAATATAATTGCCATCTTTCCCTGATTCATCCGCACCGTATTTTTCAAACAAAGCCTGCACGTCTTCATTCCTCTTTGTGACCAGCGACTTGAAATCAACGCCCGGACTTTCCTGATGACATTTTCCGCAGTAAGGGGCCTGGGCAAGAGAGCCATGGCACTGGATACATGAGAGGGCCTGTTCCTTGGGAACAACCTCATGCGTGAGACCCCAGTACATGTTGGTTTCCACAAATTCATATTCCCCGCTGTATTCCAGCCCCGTGAGTTTCATGCCGTCCGCTGATGCCTTGTCCCAGTCCCAGTGCTTCCAGAACCCTTTCCAGATATGCGGCGTGATCAGGTATTTGTTGACCGCGTCACTGATCTGTTTTCCGGCATGTGCCTTGAACGGATATATCCGCGCGGATGCATCGTCAATGCTTCCCATGGGAAGCGTCAGTTCGGTGACACCGTCCTCATTGATACGATCTCCCATCACATAGCGTTTCACAGTGCCGTTATACCATCGGTAGTCAGGCTTTACAGCCTGGTTCCATACAAAGCTTCCCTTCTTCTTCATATAGACAGGCTTTCCATATTTGCCCTTGATCTTTTTGGCTTTTTTTGTTCCGGCCGTGGACCAGTCCCACCAGACTTTGGTGGGTGAGCATTTGGAATAGATGGGGATATGGCAGGTCTGACATGCAATATGTTCTGTGTGCCTGTTCATGTGGTGATCCACCAGACCGGTTCCGATATGGGGCGTATCTGTATGGCAATATTCACAGGAAAGATCCCCCTCTGACACAGGTATGGAAATACTGCGCCCGGAAATCAGATGGTTGCGGGTCTTATGACAGGTCTGACACCTGAAATCCAAACCGCCGCTCTCGATTGACCCCATGTGAACATCGCAGTTCTTGTCAGGATTCTCAAGCTTGGAATTCATATCGCCATGCTTGACTGCATCCCCGCCGCCTCCCATGAAGTGGCAGTTCATGCCGCATGTTGACCGGCTGGGTCTGCCCACGTTCTGAGCAACCTTGAGCAGATCCACATTCTCCTTGGGAAAACCTGCCCCAGGCGGATCCTTCTTGTATGTCTTTGTGGTGTCATGGCATACAAGGCAGTCAATCTTGCTCATGTCCGTGAAATCGAAATTCTTGTCT
>Ga0190284_1000327_pt1 | contig 29869 bp, 27 predicted proteins | sample 48691812_MG_FD_161668 | JGI IMG/M metagenome (GOLD analysis project Ga0190284, IMG submission 161668) | Hydrothermal vent microbial mat bacterial communities from Southern Trench, Guaymas Basin, Mexico - 4869-18-1-2_MG | ecosystem: Environmental > Aquatic > Marine > Hydrothermal vents >...
TGTTGGAGTAAGACAATCCCAATCAATTGGGGCCGCTAAAACGGCCGGAACTATTAACCAACCTGCAAGAGGAGAACCCGAAATGGCAAAAGCAGCAACCAAGTCACAGATTATCGCTAAGGTCGCCGAAGACACCGGCATCAGCAAAGTTCAGGCGAAAGCCGCGATCGAATCACTCGTTGAACAAGCCTATGTAGGCGCGAAAGACGGCTTCACCGTTCCAGGGCTTGGCAAACTGGTCAAAGTAAACCGCAAAGCCCGCATGGGCCGCAATCCCGCGACCGGCGAAACCATTCAGATTGCCGCGAAAACCGTTCTCAAATTCCGTATCGCTAAAGCCGCCAAAGATGCTGTCCTTGGCTAAATCGCTTGTGCGATCCGCAGCCGCCCCGCGAGGGCGGCTGTTTTTTGGGCTTGCATTATTCCGTTTATCCGGATAAACAGATATTTATGACTATCATCGAAAAACTCCAGAGTGCCGCGCGCCCGCTTATTTCCGTGGAATTCTTTCCGCCGAAAGCAGAAGCCGCGCAGGCCGCCTTTGATAAAGAGGCCGCCGCGCTGACCAGCCTCCGGCCCGATTTTGTCTCCGTTACCTGCGGCGCGGGCGGTTCCGATGCGGGGCCAACCCTCGAAATTGCAAAACAGCTTCTCAGCTTTGGTTACGAAACCGTGATGCCGCATTGCACCTGCGTCGGCAGTTCGCGTTCCGAGCTTGAAGCGCGGTCTGATGCCCTCGTTGCACAGGGGTTTAAAAACGTCATGGCGCTGCGCGGCGACCCGCCCAAAGGCGAACGCTTCTTTAAACCGGAGCCTGACGGGTTCCGTTATGCCGCCGAACTCGTTGCCTTTCTGCGCGCGCGCCATCCGCAGCTCTGTATTGGCGTGGCCGGCTATCCCGAAAAACATCCCGAGGCCTACAATGCTGCCGAAGACATCCGCCATCTGAAGGAAAAGGTAGACGCGGGCGCCGACTTCATCACCACGCAGTTGTTTCTGCATAATCACGTCTATTTCGATTTTGTTGAAAAATGCCGCGCGGCAGACATTACCGTGCCGATCCTACCGGGGCTGCTCCCCGTTATTTCGCTCAAACAGATTAAGCGGATGCGCACGTTTTGCGAATTCCATGTACCGAGCCGGTTGCTGTACGATCTCAAAAACGCGCAGGACGATGCAGAAAAAATGGAGCGCATCGGCCTCTACTGGGCCATTGAGCAGATTGCTGAACTCATCGAAGGCGGCGCACCGGGCATTCACCTCTACCTGCTCAACCGCGCCAAAACCGCCTTCTATCCCGAACTGTTCGCCTGCCTCTCCCGCGTCCGCGGGCAGTGATTCCGGCGGGGCTATAAGGTGCTGCGGTAGCCGGCAGAATCGATCCGGCTGGCCGTCACAAAAATCAGCAGGTTTTTCTTAATGCTGCGTTCTCCCTCGGAACGGAAAAACCGGCCGACCAGCGGAATACTTCCCAGTACCGGCACCCGATCTTTGAAGCGCTCGACAGATTCCTTAATCAGTCCGCCCATCACGATGGTGCTGCCGTCTTCAATGGTCACTTTGGTGTGCACCTTGCGCGTCCGGAAAATCGGAGTGCGGGCGATCAGGCGATCGGCGTTTACGGCGCGTGCCTTCTCGCGGCCGGTCAGGTAGTCAAGAAGGGCCGTGCTGTACGACTTAACTGCATTTGTTCCCGTAGTCCCCGAGTAGGGCGTATCACGATAAACGGTGAACTCATCAATCACCGCATCGGCATCCTGAAACCAGATGGTGCCGACGTGCTGTTCGTCAAACCCGGCCAGTTCACGAATCTCGGGGTCAAGCGTCATTTCGATCAGGCCTGTGTCGGGGTCGAGCTCCGGCGTGACTTCGAGCATAACGCCAGTGTGCTCCTTTTCGTAGTCGAGCGGGATGAGCGCAGGCATGGCATAGCGCTCCAGTTCAATATCGAAGGCTGTTGGAAACGAATGAATTTCGCCGACGTGAATCGTGGCGGTCTCCCCGCTTTGGGTGAGTACTTTGGGAGCAGAGAGCAGATCGGCGCCGGAGCTTTGCTGCAGTGCGCGAATCAGCAGGTTCAGGCTGACGCCTGCGGTTTTTTTAAACAACAGGGAGCCGGTACCGCCGCTGAGTAGCGTGCCCAGTGAGTCTGCATCAATGCCGGACATGGCTGTTTGCGTGTTGCGGAATCCATCCACAAACAGATTCTCGCCCGCGGGAATGCGGATGTCATCCATCTGAAAACCGCTGGGAGTGCTCCAGTCGAAGCCCATTTCCTCCAGCGTTCCTTCGGCCACTTCGATAAACTTGGTTTCGATTTCCACCTGCCGCGCGCGTTCCTCCATCGCGCGCCGGTTATAGCGTTCCAGCAGCGCTTCGATGCCCGCAAGGTGCTTCGGCGCATTGCGCACGAGCAGTACGTCAAATTCAGGGTTGTACCAGGCACTTGCGCCGGCGGGGAAGGGCACGGTGCCGAAGAAGTCGCTCACATCGATCATTCCTCCCGTCGCTTCGGTGGCAGCAAGCGCGACCATTTTCCGGCCGACCGACGGGATGATGTCGAACTCACGCGCGATCATCTGCTGAGGCGGCTCGTAGTTCACCGGCATAACGGTTACGCGGCGCTCACCGATTTCATATTTAAGCCCGCCCATCTGCGTGATGATGTCGAGCGCTTCCAGCGCCGTGAGGGCGGAACCCGAAAACGTGATTGGCGGGACGATGACATTGTTTAAGCCGAGCACCACAACGTTGATGCCTTTGCCGTCGGCTTCGCGGCAAATCCTCGAAAGCTCCGTAATAGCGGTTTGAATCGGGGCCTCCTCCAGTTCGAGGCCCGTGATTTGAGTGGCAGACAGTTTTTCGCGCAGAGGATTTGTTTGCGCCCCTGCCGCTTCATCGCCGGCCGCTTCGACAGGCTCTGGCATTTCAATTGCCGGAACCGGGCTACTGTCAGGATGGAGCTCAGCGAGGATATCCTCAATAGAGACCTGGGCGAACCCCGGTGTATGGAAGAACAGAACAAACAGACCGGTAAATAAAGAACGGTTCATAAAAGCTCCTTTTTAATCATTAAAAAGATAAAAAAGAATATGCCGATCTGTGTTTATTAAATCAATAATTTAATTAAGACAGGTTGAGAATAAAGCAGAGCGGCCGATTGCATTTTGGGGCTGAACCTGCTAATTTCCGCGTTCTTTTTTATGGGAGGAGTGCCGGAGTGGTCGAACGGGGCGGTCTCGAAAACCGCTGCGCCCGCAAGGGTGCCGGGGGTTCGAATCCCTCCTCCTCCGCCAGCCTTCGCCAAGGCTTCCGCCTTTGCCAAGGCTACGGCGGACAGGTCGGCTGGCAGGCCATGCAGTAGAGCAGGTAACCATGGGTATCTACGACAGAGACTACATGAAGGCGCCGCAGGAGCAGAAACGGCTCCGTCGTCGACAACCCTCTTTCTGGCAACAACTCCGCTTTAAACTCTGGCTGCTGTTCAAAGGCAAAAAAAAGTAGAAATAACAGCGCTCGAATTCGAAAACGGCTTGGCAGACGCGCTGGAACCTATTACTTTACAAAGCCCTCTGGAGGAGTGGCAGAGTGGTTGAATGCGCACGCTTGGAAAGCGTGTTTGCCCTGAAAGGGGTAACGAGGGTTCGAATCCCTCCTCCTCCGCCATTTATAATTGTTTAGCTCTGGTGCCAACTAACCGGCAATAATTTTCTTAACGAGCACGCGGCAGGCTTCCGGCCTTTGGCTTCGGGTTATACTTCGTAACCGGGTTGCCGTAGTTCGGTGGTTAATTCGTCTGTCTCCGGCGCGGGTTCAGGGGCCGGATAAGTGGATGCCGGCTCCGGTTCGGGGGCGGGCACCGGTTTCTGTCGCTCCAGGAATTCTTCGGCGAGCCGGCGGTAGGCTTCCGCACCTTTGGACTGCGGATCATACGCCGTAATCGGTTTTCCGTAGCTCGGCGCTTCGCTTAGCCGGACACTGCGCGGGATGATGGCGCGGTGAACCTGTTCGCCGAAATGCTTCACCACCTCTTCAACCACCTGCTGGGCCAGATTGGTGCGCGCATCGAACATCGTCATCACAATGCCTTCAATCGCCAGTGACGGATTACCCGCGGCGCGCACCTGATTTACGAGTTCCAGCATTACGCTCAGTCCTTCGAGCGCAAGGTATTCCGCCTGAATCGGAATGATTACTGCATCGGCGGCATAGAGCGCGTTCATAAAAAGAATGCCGATGGACGGCGGACAGTCGAACAGAATGTAATCGTACTCATCCTGCTCCACTACGGGGTGCAGAGCGTTCTTTAGGCAATGCAGATAATTGTCCATGCGGGCGATCGCCACTTCGCACCCGGCCAGATCGAGCTCCGCAGGAATGATATGCAGTTTTTTGGTCTCGGTCGGCTTGATGAGCGTTCGCGCATCGGCTTCGCCGAGCAGCGCGGCATAAATGCTGGCACCATCCTCTTTTTCCAGTCCGACGCCGCTGGTTGCATTTGCCTGTGGATCAAGGTCAACCAGCAGTACATTTTTACCGCATTCCGCCAGACAGGCGGACAGATTCACCGCTGTGGTGGTTTTCCCAACACCGCCCTTTTGATTTGCGAGTGCAATGACTTTGGTACTCATGTTCGGGTTAGAATAACTCATAGGCCATCACGCTCAAACCGAAAATGGCGGCGGTTTCGGTACGCAGAATCTGTTGCCCGAATGTGACGGGTGTTGCGCCCGCTGCGACGGCGGCGCACACCTCTTCTTCCGTAAAGTCGCCCTCCGGCCCGATCAGAAGCGCGGCGGTTTCGGGCGCGGTGCGGTCGAGCGCGGCGAATGCGTCATGAAACGGCTTCGCATTTGGGTGGAGGGAGCCAATAAAGGCGACATCAAAACCCAGCGGAACCTCAGCAAGCGGCTGAAGCGGGTTAAGTTCCGGCAGCCAGGCGGTGCCGCACTGCTGAGCTGCGTTGCGGATAATTGTCTGCCAGCGCTCCAGTTGCTTTTCCGGATTTTTCGGACGGGTGACGGTATGCGCACTGAGTATTGGTTGAATTCGGCGCACGCCCAGTTCGGTCGCTTTCTGCAGAACCAGCTCAAAGCGGCCGGGTTTGGGCAGGGCCTGAATCAATGTGATTTCCACGGCGGGCGGCGGAAACGTTTCGCGTGCGGTGATTCGCGCGGTGACGGCTTTTTTGGAAACGTCGGTAATGGCGGCTTTGGCGCGTGCGCCTTGCCCGTCGAAAAGCGTCAGTTCCTGTCCGGTCTCCACGCGCAGGACGCGTACAAGGTGGTGCGACTCTTCCGGCGAAAGGACGACGACACCGTCCTTCATCGCATCGGGTTTTATGAAGCTGTTAATTCTCATAAACTTTTGGACTGCGGCGGCTTGCCGCCGGCTTTGTTCCCCGAAGCTTGCTTCGGATTTCTCAGGCGCCCCGAAGCTTCGGGGCTCAGCAAAGCGCAGGCAAGCCTGCGCACTCCATATTACACATTCTTTTCCAGCGCCCGTTTGTGTTCGTAGAACCGCTCGGCCATCTTTTGCATTTTCCGGGTCAGCGGAAAATGTTTTTCATTAAGCAGCGCAGCGGACTCCTGCAGCATCTTTTTCTCTTTACCGCTTAGACCCTGCGGCACTTCGATCTGCACGACGACGTGTTGATCGCCGGTGCCGTAGCGTGGATTGCTGATGCCTTTGCCGCGCATACGGAAGACCTTGCCGCTTTCCGTGCCTGCGGGAATTTTCAATTCCGCACTGCCGTGGATGGTCGGCACATGCACCTCGCCGCCTAGCATCGCGGTGTGGAAGGGCACCGGCACTTCGCAAATGATGTCGAGGTCGTTGCGTTTGAAAAACTCGTGCTCGTGCACATGCAGCACAATATACAGGTCGCCCGCCGGGCCGCCGCGCAGTCCGCCTTCGCCCTTGCCGGCAATCCGCAGGCGCGAGCCGGTTTCGACCCCGGCGGGAATCCTTACCTGAATGGTGCGGCGTGCGCGGACGAGGCCTCCGCCATGGCAGTTGGTGCACGGCTTTTCAATCACCTCGCCGGTACCGCGACAGGTGGGGCAGGTCTGGCGGAACTGGATAAAGCCGCCGCCGCTGACCACCTGGCCCGCGCCGCCGCAGGCGGAGCAGGTGCGCTGCCCGGAACCCGGCTCGGCGCCGTTTCCATGGCACCGTTCGCAGGTTTCGCTGACGTTGATGCGAATTTCGCGCGCGGAGCCGAGCACCGCTTCTTCGAAATCAATTTCGAGATCAAAGCGCAGATCCGCTCCGGCCTGCGGGGCATTGCGGTCGTAGGTGCGCTGCCCGCCGCCGAAGAAATTTTCGAAGATACTTCCGCCGCCGCCGCTGGCACCCATGAAGGTGCGCAGTGCCTCTTCGAGGTCGATGCCGCCGAAACCGCCACCGCCAAAGCCGCCGCCTGCGCCGCGTCCGGCACCGAAGGCCGCGTGGCCGAACTGGTCATACTGCTGGCGCTTGGACGCGTCGCTGAGCACTTCGTAGGCCTCGGAGACTTCCTTGAAATTCTCTTCAGCTGCTTTATCGCCGGGATTTTTGTCGGGGTGAAATTTGATGGCGAGCTTGCGGTACGCCTTTTTGATTTCATCGCCGGAAGCCCCTTTGGAGACGCCGAGCACATCGTAATAATCTTTTTTTGAAGCAGGCATTAGTTTTCAGATCCTTCGGATTTAGCCGGGCCGCTGGAAACGACCACCTGTGCGGCCCGCAGCAGGCGCTCGCCAAGCAGATACCCGCGGCGCACCTGCTCGATCACTGTTTCGGCGGGCTGATCGGACGGCATATGGGTGAGCGCTTCGTGGCGGTGCGGATCAAACGGCTCGCCGATGGCATCAATCGGGGTGACGTTGAATTTTTTCAAAAGGTCGAGCAGCTGATTGTAGACGAGCCGGAACCCTTCGGTCACCGAGCAGTCGGTCTGGTGATCTTCCGCACTTTTGAGGCCCATTTCGAAATGATCAATTACCGGAAGCATCTCAAGAAAGAGCGTCTCGTTGGCAAACAGAAACAGCTCGTTGCGTTCGCGCTGGGTGCGCTTGCGGAAGTTGTCGAAATCGGCCTGCAAACGGAGCATCTGGTCTTTCAGCGGCTCCTCTTCAACAACGGGTTCAACAACCGCTTCGGGCTGTTTCGGCACGGCCTCTTTCTTCTCTTTCTTCTCTTTTTTCTTTTTTTCACTCATTATCAAAATTCCTTTTTCCGGGGTTTGGGTAAAAACGCTCCGAGGTTTGAAAAAATACGCATTTGGACGGTTTAGTCAATGCCGGAGGGGCGGGCGGTCAGTGCACTTCGAGTGCGAGCAGGGTCATGTCGTCATACTGCTGGCGGGCGCCGACGAAGCGCACGATCTTTTCATGGATCTGTTCAATGATGGCTTCGCTGCCGGCCGGGGAGGCTTCGCTGAAGGTGTTGCTCAGATTTTCAAAGCCCCATTCATGGCCTTCTTCGTTGAGGGCTTCGGTGATGCCGTCGGTGTAAATCATCACCGCATCGCCGGGCTCGAGCTGAAGCGAAACATCTTTGATGGCGGCTTCAAAAACCGCGGCATCGGCGAGGCCGATGGCAATGCCGGCCGCGTTCAGCGGCTCGGGGCGTCCGTTGGCCGCCCGATTGAGCAGGGGACGTTCGTGCCCTGCGCGTGCAAATTTGAGTTCGCGGGTGCGGATGTTGAGCACCATATAAAGCATGGTGATAAACATATCTTCGGCCAGATTGGCGCTCAGCACGCGGTTGAGCTCGGCAAGCATGTGCGCCGGGCTCTGCTCCTGCTGCGCGCGGGTCCGCAGTACGCCCTGACAAACCGCCATCATCATGGCGCCGCCGATCCCTTTTCCGGCCACGTCCGCAATAACGATCCCCAGATGCTCATCATCAATCGGAATAAAGTCGTAGTAGTCGCCGCCGATATCAAAAGCGGGGAGGTTGAAGGCGGCCAGCTCAACGCCTTCGATCTGAGGAACCTGTTGCGGCAGCAGCGAGGACTGAATCTGCTGGGCGGCCTGCAGGTCGCGGTCAATCTGCCGCTTGTGTTCGAGATCTGCTTTGAGCCCGGCGTAATGGATCGGCACGGAGGCTTGATCGGCCATGGCCTGGATCAGATTGAGATCGCCGGACCCAAACGGGCGCTCATCGGTACGGTTCACAAGCGCCAGCACCCCGAGCGCTTCATTACCGAAACGCATTGGAACAATCAGCAGGGAGCGGATTTTAAGGAAGTCGGCTTCATAGGTTGGTACGCGGGCGTCAATTTCCGCGTCCGGAATGATAATGCCGCTGCCTACGGAGGCGGCCGAACCGATCAATCCCTCGCCGACCGGCACCGGATGGGTGCGGACCACCTGTTCAAGGTACTGCGATTTTGCAAGCGTTTGTTCAACCGGCAGGGTTGAGTCGCTCCAGAGCGGAGGGAACACGCCGGCCACGGCGCGGGCATAGAGCTTTGCGCGGGCGTGGTCGAACAGGTACAGACAGCCGGAGGCGGCTTTGCCGGTTTTGGTGGCGAAGAAAAGAATCCGCTTGAGCAGCGAGTCCATATCCACTTCTTCCGCATCGGCGAAAACTTCACCGATGCTGTGAACGAACTCAAAAACCACTTCCTGTTCCTGCCGGAGCGTAAAGTTTTTTCGCCGCAACCGCCGGATGTTCCGCAGGGTGCGGAAAAGAAGCACTACAATGATCGCTTCAAGAAGGAAGGCCAGCAGTACGGAGGTCCAGTTTAGAAAATGCCCAGACATAGTTTATTCAGTCCAGCCGGTCTATATCGGCCTTCAGGTATTCAATCACCCGTTTAAACCGGGGGCGGTTTTCTTCGCAGAGCTGCACGAGTTCTTCGTGCGCTTGCAGCGCGGTTTCGGCCATTTCTTTTTTGGTGGCGGTGTCGGTCGGCAGGGATTGTGCGGACTGGTCGGGCGCGGCGTGGCCGTGTTCGTCACTGTAATAAGAGATCACCTGGTCAACCCCGAGCGTCGTCAGCAGACGCTGGTTTTTTTCTGACAGGTTGATCAGTTCCAGCAGCTGATTTTTTTGTTGAAGGCGCCCGGAGAGTCCTGCCAGAACACCCATGAACGTACTGTCCAGACCGAGGCATTCCCCCATATCAATCACGACCGTTGAAATCGGATGGTCTTCGCTGACCTCGGCAATAAACTGCTTGAGCGTCGCGCTGACTTTAAATGATCCGCGCCCGATAACGCGTATAAAAACCTTGTCCCCGGCGATGGCCGCCTGCAGATCATCCGTACCTTGTTCACTTCCCGGTATCAAAAAAAACCTCACTGTTAAGGTTCAAAAATCGTCGAAATTCTAGTCCTCGCCCTATGGCAGTGCAAACGCTAATCAGCGAAAACATCAGTTTACCGGCGCAATAATCACCACACATTCGCCTTTAACGGTGCGGTCACCGAACTGCTGCCGGATTTCCGAGGGCGTGCCGCTGAGCAGCTCTTCAAACTTTTTTGTCAGCTCGCGCGCCGCAAAAATCGTACGGTCTGCGCCCATAACGGTTTCGATTTCTGCGAGAAATTTCAGCAGGCGATAGGGCGATTCATAGAAAATCACCGGAACCGGCAGGTTGGCGCACTGCTCAAGCGTGCGCCGCCGGGCACCGCTTTTACGCGGCAGAAAGCCCGCAAAGAGAAACCCGTGCCCGCCGAAGCCGCTCAGGGCCAGCGCGGTGGTTGCAGCCGTTGGGCCGGGCGCGGAGGTGATCGGCAGTCCCGCCGCCTGACAGGCCTTTACGACACGTACACCGGGATCGGAAATGCATGGCATGCCCGAATCCGTCACCATTGCCACGGTCTCACCGTTCCGGATGCGCGTAATGATTTCCTCGCACCGCTGTGCTTCGTTGAATTTATGGCAGCTGATGCAGTGTGTTTTAATTTCAAAATGAGTCAGCAGTTTACGCGTCTGGCGGGTATCTTCGGCGATAATCAGGTTGGCGGCTTTAAGCGTTTCGATGCCGCGTGCGGTCATGTCGCCCAGATTCCCGATTGGCGTTCCCACAATGTACAAACCAGAATCCATAGCGTTTCCTTATATTTCCCTTTCATATCAGCTTCGAGTCGAATGTCTTAAAGTCAAAAGTCAAAAGTCGAAGGCTGGGTCAGCAGGAAATTTCTGACGCGGGACTTTCAGACCTTTGACTTTCGACTGTGTCGAAGCCGTTCATGGCTTCGACAACCTCACACAGCGGCAGGCCGACCACATTCGAATACGATCCGTCAATTCGCCGCACCATTCCCGTTGCGCCGCCCTGAATCGCGTAGGCCCCTGCTTTGTCCAGCGGCTCGCCGGTGGCGACATACTGTTCGATTTCCTCATCGGGCAGATCGCGAAAAAGCACTGCGGTCGCGACATGAAAGCACTCTGTTTTTTCGGCGGTTCGCAGGCAGACGGCGGTGATCACCTCGTGCATTTTCCCCGAAAGCAGCCGTAGCATGGAGATCGCCTCTTCCGGACCGGACGGTTTGCCGAGGACGCGGCCTTCCATGACAACAGCGGTATCCGCACCGAGTACAATTCCGCCAACCTTCACGCTTTCGGCCTTTTCGCGCGCGGTGCGGATCGTGAACTCAACCGGTGTTTCGTCGGGATGCAGCGTTTCGTCGGCAGTCGGATGCATCACGTCGAAAGCGATGCCTGCACTTTTCAGCAGTTCGGCGCGTCGCGGCGAGCTGCTCGCCAGAATCAGTTTTTGATTGGTCTTCATTGGGTTGAATGCGTACTATCCGCTCGACGTTTCAGGAAGCGAGGATAAAAAAACCATGAAAAATTACCACTTCAATAAGAGGATTCTGGTCACCGGCGGCGCGGGCTTTCTTGGCTCCCATCTCTGCGAGAGGCTGATCAAAGAGGGCCACGATGTCGTTTGCGTGGATAATTTTTTCACGGGCCGACGAAGAAACGTGGCGCATCTGCTCGATAATCCCCAGTTTGAAATCCTGCGGCACGACATCACCTTTTCGCTGTTTGTGGAGGTGGACGAAATCTACAACCTCGCCTGTCCCGCTTCCCCCATTCATTACCAGCACGATCCGGTGCAGACCACCAAGACCAGCGTCATCGGCGCCATCAACATGCTCGGGCTGGCCAAGCGCGTTGGCGCAAAAATTTTTCAGGCCTCCACCAGCGAGGTCTACGGCGACCCCGATGTTCATCCGCAGACCGAAGCCTACTGGGGTCGCGTCAATCCCATCGGTCCGCGCTCCTGCTACGACGAAGGCAAGCGCTGCGCCGAAACCCTTTTCTTCGACTACTACCGCCAGAACGACGTCAAAATCAAAGTCGCGCGCATTTTCAACACCTACGGCCCGAACATGCATCCCAACGACGGGCGCGTCGTCAGTAACTTCATTATGCAGGCGCTCCGCGGCGAACCGATCACGATTTACGGCGACGGACAGCAGACCCGCTCCTTCTGTTACGTCAGCGATCTTATTGACGGGTTCCTTAAGCTCATGGACTCGGCCGACGACATCTCCGGCCCGATCAACCTCGGAAATCCCGGCGAATTCACCATGCTCGAACTGGCTGAAACCGTCATCAAACTGACCGGCTCTAAATCCGAATTGGTGTATGAAGAATTGCCCGAGGATGACCCCAAACAGCGCCAGCCCGACATCACACAGGCCAAAGAAAAACTGGGTTGGGAGCCGACCGTCTCGCTCGAAGAAGGCCTCAAGCCGACGATCAAATACTTCAAACAGTATGTTTGAGGTTAAGCGAAAACCTGCGCGGTCAGCGGGCTGAAACGCGAGTCAAACAAGCCTTAAAAGACTGAAAAACAATTCGCTGTTGTTTCGTTCGGAAGTTATTCTGGATGGAATGAAATTTGATCCGGAAAAGCATTATCGCCGATTCATCCGTTTGAAAGGGCATAATTATTCCGGCGACGGGTTGTATTTTGTCACCCTGTGTGTGCACCGGGGTGCAGGAATGGGCCGTAGGGGCAGGCCTTGTGCCTGCCCAGGGCACCCACGAGGGGCTCCCGTACGTTGCGGATGCCCTCCCATATGCAATTATGCCCGATCATTTCCATGCATTGATTCGCATTGCGCCGGGCGTAAAATCCCTTGGGGATGTGATCGGCGCATTCAAATCCCGTGTGGTGCACCAGTTCATCCAGCGTGTAAAGGTCGGTGGCTGGCCGCCGTTTCCGGGAAAAATCTGGCACCGCAATTATTATGAAAGGATTGTCCGCCCGCCCGAAGCCGAGGAAAAGATCGGCAATTGCATCCGCATGAATCCGTGGCGTTGTGTGCAAACCTTATGGAAACGGTTTGCGTGGCATGGGTAACCTCGCCCTGTGGAATGCGCAGAAAACCGGAATCCTCTGTTCACGAAAGGGCGCACCGGAGCCGGATGAAGTTCCGGCAGCCGATGGTTATCTCGGCGGATTTCATTCGCCGCCTGAAAAACAGATTCTTGATGAACTGCTCAAACGTCGCGCCAACATCATCCTATGTCCGGCCTGGGGCCTCGACAACGTTACGAAACAGTTCCTGCCCGCTCTCGAAGAAAACCGTATGCTGATTCTGGAAATGAAAAACCGGGATGGAAATTTCGTCGCGCCGAACAGCGCAACCTTTTCGTCATTCAGAATTCCGACCGTCTCTGGACACCCTGCATTACTCCCGGCGGCATGCTTGACCGGTTGTTGAAAGAGTAGGGGCAGGCATTTTGCCTGTCCACGGATGTCAGGGTTTCAGGCATCGTGTCAAGCCATTGGCAACGGCGGATGGAAAAATGATTCTGCCCCAAACCTGACCTGTTCATGGTGAACCGCACCGGATGAGGAGAGAGAAAAAAGACCCCGAGCGTAGCAGCGGATAATTTCCGCAGGAAATAACAAAGTGGCTCAAATCATTTAAGCGCAAAATGATGAAAAAATAGGACACCGGCTCTGTTTACACAACGCCACTTTCGCCTATCGGCTCAGGTCATCGGACGACCCTCTTCGACAGAGCCAGCGCGTCTTCTTTTTTTATCTTGACTTAACCGAAAATTAACCATATACCTTACCCCTTAGGTTCAATATTCGATTAGAAAGGAAGTTCTCATGAAGTTTAAATTGTTTCTCATGGCGCTCTGTTTCATCGCCTCAACACTGTGGGCCTCGGAAGCGACGTTCCGGTTTGACCCTAACGACCTGATTGGTCTCTATACGACGGGGGATCCAACGGCCTATAGACCCGGCCAAACCAACCCCCGTTTTCTTAATAGAGACGGCTATTCTGTCGGAACAGGTGTAGCAGCCACGTACACCGATCACCCCAGCCGGGGAAGCCGATGGACGGGAGACGATGACTATTACGCTGACTGGCTGGCCGGACTCGGAGCGGGTGAAGGCATTTACCAGTTTAACATGTGGGTTACCACCACTAATTATCCCTACAGTGGTTATCTGCGAGAGGATTCAGGAGAACAGCTGGCTCGCAACGGAATGTACAACAACGATGCGACCGGACTGACGGGAACCGCCGCAGACGGCTGGACCGCCGAGGTGGACGTCATCTACAGCAACACAACGGGTGGAGTCACCTACGGAATCATTTGGAAAACCACCGATTCCGCCGCCTACTTGCGTCCCGGCGGTGCGGATATCGGCGAGTTTTCTTTTTCCATGACGGATGTTATAGGCATTCGCGAGGTCGCGGGCGACATTGTGGACGGAGACGAGTATAGAGTCTGGTTTGGCAGCGACAGTCTTACATTTGACGATCAGGGCTGGGGGACAACTTCTGGGCGGGATGCGTTTGATGGGAGCGACGCCCATTGGGAGGGTGAACTGGCTGTTACGGCCGAGGTGATTCCTGAGCCCGCAACCTCCATGTTTATGGCGGTCGGTGCCGTCTTTGCCGGGCTGATGCGTCTGAAACAGCGCCTGAGCTGAAAGCCTTCCGTCGAGACAGAAACCCTTGCTTTTCGAAGCGGGGGTTTTTTCTTTCGTCACGGGGGTCACCCATTAGAGGTTCCGGTCAAATACAAAAACTTCTTCCAGTACATCGATTCGCTCATCGCAACGGAGTGGCAGTCTGTCCCGGGCGATATATCCGGCGGTGGCGAGGAGATATCCTTCATCGATGAGGCGACGGCCAACAGACGCGCTCATTCTGTTACGTGGATGATTTAATCGAAGGATTTGTCTGTTTGATGAACGATACGCCGGACGATTTTCCCGGCCCGATCAACCTCGGAAATCCCGCCGAATTCACCATGCTCGAACTGGCTGAAACCGTCATCAAACTGACTGGCTCAAAATCCGAACTCGTGTTTGAGGAGTTGCCGGAAGACGATCCCAAACAGCGCCAGCCCGATATTTCACTGGCCAAAGAAAAACTCGGTTGGGAGCCGACCGTCTCGCTCGAAGAAGGCCTCAAGCCGACGATCAAATACTTCCGCCAATACGTGTAGAACGCTGTGCCACGTAGCGAGCTTCGCTCTGCTACTGTGGGGTCGGATTTACTCTGTCTGACCGGCATCATCGCCTTCTCGCAGTATGTTTATACAGCGTCGGAGGCGTTTTCTTTCGCTAATTGTTTTGTTATGAAAAGGCTTGGACTGCGAATCAATAATTCTAAATACTAACGAACGATCATATTGTGCTGCAAAAGGCAGTCAAAAATCGTTAATCAGGGGAACATTGAATGAAAACTAAATATCTGTTCGGGATTCACATGTTGGCGGCAACCCTTATGGTTGCAGGTTGCGCCACAAAGACCGTGACCATTAATAGCAGCCCTGAGGGAGTCCGTGTTTTATTAGACAGGCAAAGCGGTGCCACGCCATTAACGCAAAAACTCAAATTTAAACCCCGCAACAAAATCTATGAAGCAGTTGGCCAGAAGAAAGGCTACAAGGAAGGAAAGATAAGGATATCCTTCGAACCGAAGGAGAAAAAGCAATACACCATCATCCTTGAAAGATACAAGAAGCCCGTCAGGATCAACAGCACTCCTCAAGGTGCCACGGTTTTCCTAAATGGAAAACAAATGGGCATAACACCCTTTGTGCAGGAGTTGATTTTCGAAGAACCCACGCAGCAATTTGAACTCACGCTACGCAAAGAAGGTTATGAAAACGGGAAGGGAACCATTACCTATTATCCTGTCATAAAAACGGATTACCTTCTTGAACTCAAAAAGATAGAAGCTGTAACCATTGAGCTGGTCTCTGTTGAACCAACACGGACTGAAAAAGGCGTAAAGCTTGAGATCGTCAGGAAGCCGACAATCGCCTATCTTGAAGTGATCGAGCGTTCACCCAACGTAGCATCGGTCACCAGAGTGACCGGCAACGAAGACAGGGGCATCAGGATAGGATCGCCGGAGCTCTCGCCGACCGAGGACATTCTCCTTTTCGAAGAGTTTATTAAGCAAGAGGACGGCTCGACCTTTTGCAACATCCAGAAGCAGAAAGTGGGTTCGGCGGCCAAGACCAGATTGACATATGGAAAATACATCGACTTGTTTCCTGCCTTTACCCCAGAGGGAAAACGGGTGGTGTTCAGCTCCAACCGGGCGAGCGGCAAAACATTATGGATCATAAAGGCCGACGGCCCGGGCGGCATCTCTAGACTGACCAACAGCCAGGCAGAGGACTACGCTCCTTCCGTTTCTCCGGATGGAGGCTTCGTAGTATACACCTCCCTTCCGCCTAATGCGGAAGAGTCCCAGATTTGGACTGTGCCGATTAATGCAACGTTACTCACCCAACTTCGCGAAGGAGAATCGCCCCAAGTATCACCGGATGGGAAAAGCATTCTCTTCTGCCGCCGGGACAAGATTACGAAGATGAGACAACTATGGCTGATGAGCGTCGAAGGTGCTGGGGAAACACAGCTCACACAGAACATGGATTTCGAAACCATCGACGCCCGCTGGTCGCCCGACGGAGAATGGATCGTTTATGCCTCCAACGAAGGGCGTGATTCCCGGCATCTCAGAAATTACGATATTTGGCTGATGGCCGTCGACGGGTCGAAACATACGCAGCTGACGACCAATGGCTCATGGGACGATGGCCCATGCTGGGACGCGAAAGGTGAATACATCTATTTTCGTTCAAACCGGGGAGACGCATGGAACATTTGGCGATTCAAACCGATTGCACTCGTACAGGGAAACGAGGAAGAAGAACAGCCTGTTGAAATGAAAAAAGAACCGCAAGCCGCACCTCTTAAAGAGCAGGAGATGGACAGCAAAATCCTGCAACGAACGAACGTACAAGGGGTCATACAAGAGGAGGAGGAGGGGGCAGAAAGAAGTGATCCCGGTTTGATGGACTCTCAAAAAGAATCTGAAGTGGTTCCGGAAGAAGAGGCCAATGACTCGAAACCCGTACAAGACGTACAGCAAGAAATTTAAGATCAAAATTCCTGTCCTATTATTTCATCATTCGCGTTAAGCGGTTCGTCGCACTGGGTAATTTGCGGTTAAATTAATTCTCCCGCACTTGCCAAGGCAGCTTCGAGCGAATCGGGATTTTTTCCGCCGGCCTGAGCGCGGTCGGGTTTTCCGCCGCCGCCGCCGCCGCACTGTTTGGCAATTGCCCCAATGATTTTCCCAGCATTTTTGCCTTCTTTCACCAGATCGGGCGTGACTGCGCAGATCAGCGCGACTTTGCCGCCGGATACGCCGCCGAGGATGACGGCCGCGCTTTCGAGCTTCGGCTGCAAGGCGTCCATGACGGCGCTTAAGAGTCCGGCGTCGGCTTCGCCCATGTTTTCGATGAGTAGGCCATTTTCGATTTTGCCGAGCAGTGAGTCGGCGATGGCCGGAGCCTGCGCCTGCATTTCAGCCTGCCGCTGCTTGGCCAGTTTTTTGTTCTCTTCGAGTGCTGCCGCTTTTGCTTCGGCTTCTGCCTGGGCGGCTTTTTGCTCCTCGATAAATTTTTCAGCGTACGGCCCGCAGGCGGCTTCGATGCGTCGGATGCCCGCGGCGATGGAGGACTCGCTCATGATTTTGAACTGTCCGATGTCGCCGGTGTTTTTGACGTGGCATCCGCCGCACAGCTCCATCGAAAAACCATCGAACTTCCCTTCGGTCCCGCCGAGCTGAAGTACGCGGACGGTATTGCCATACTTTTCGCCGAAGAACTGCACGATGGCGGGGTTCTTCTGTACTTCGGCAAACGGCACGTCCTGAGCGTAAACCGGTTCGTTGGCTTCAATCTTTTCGTTGACCATCTGCTCAATTTTGGCGATCTGCTCGTCGGAAAGTTTTTCGGGCGAGTTGAAGTCGAAGCGGAAGCGGTCGCTGGAGACCATCGACCCGCGCTGGCGGGCATCCGTGCTGACTACTTCGTGAAGTGCCCAGTGAAAGAGATGCGTTGCGGTGTGGTGGCGCTGAATGTCGGCGCGGCGTTTAGCATCGACATCAACCAGAACACCTTCGCCCGGCTCCGGTGCGCGGCCGCTGACCAGTTTGGCGCGGTGGACAAACAGTTCGCCCTGTTTCTGTGTATCCAGAATCTTCAATTCACCAACGGTCTCTTCATTTAAAATGAGACGCAGTCTCCCGGTGTCGCCAACCTGTCCGCCCATTTCGGGATAAAAGGGGGTTTTGTCGAGGACGATGTTGAAACAGAGGGTGGGGCAGACGCACTCGTCTGCCATTTTTTCGCAGGCGGGGGCGCCTGCGCCACGTTCAGGATCAGCAGGAGAGACCGCTTCAACAACGGCTTCGCTTTCCAAGGTTTGGAAACCGACAAACACCGTGGGTTTCACATCAAGCCCTTCGCCTTCGACCAGCACGACCGATTTCTTTTTGGCGTGATCGGCGCGCGCGCGTTCGCGCTGCTCATTCATCAGCTTTTCAAAACCGGTGGCGTCAACAGTGAGGCTGCGCTCGCGGGCCATCAGTTCCGTGAGGTCGAGCGGGAAGCCGTACGTGTCGTAGAGTTTGAATGCTTCATCAGCAGGAAACTCTTTTGTGGGGCAGACGCCCTCGTCTGCCATTTTTTCGCAGGCGGAGGCGCCTGCGCCACGAAGAGATAAAACAACGGCTTCGAACAATTCGATTCCGCGGTCGAGGGTGCGGTTGAAGGATTCCTCCTCAGCTTTGAGGGTTTTGGTGATGCGCTCGAGATTGGCGCGCACCTCGGGGAAGGCGTCGCCGAAGCTGTCGGCGATGACGTCGGCGAGTTTGTAGAAGAAGGGTTCGCGAAAACCGAGGGCGCGGCCGTAGCGGACGGCGCGGCGCAGGATGCGGCGCAGGACGTAGCCGCGGCCTTCGTTGGACGGGGCGATGCCGTCGGCAATCGAGAAAGCGAGACAGCGGATGTGATCGGCGATGACGCGGAAGGCCACGTCGATTGCCGATTGCTGATTGTCGATTGCCGATTGGTTGCCGGGCAGGCTGGAAGTGTATTTGCAACCGCTGAGCGCTTCCAGTTTTCGGAAGATGGGGGTGAAGACGTCGGTTTCATAGTTGGAGATGACTCCTGAGAAATCCTTAAAGCCGTCGGTGCATTGCATAATCGAACAGACGCGCTCGAAGCCCATGCCGGTATCGACGTGCTGGGCGGGCAGGGGGCTGAAGTTTCCGTCGGGGTTGGCGTTGAACTGGATAAAGACGAGATTCCAGATTTCGATGCATTGCGGGCTGTCGGCGTTGACCAGTTCGGCACCGCAATTGCCGTCCGGGGTGAGATCTACATGCAGTTCGCTGCACGGGCCGCAGGGGCCGGTGTCGCCCATCATCCAGAAGTTGTCTTTGCGGTCGCCGGGGACGACGTGGTCGGCGGGCAAATATTTCAACCAGAACTCCTGCGCCTCGGTATCGGCGGGCGATTTGTCGTCGCCGCCGAAGTAGGTGGCGTAGAGGCGTTCTTTGGGGAAGCCCCACGTTTCGGTAATCAGCTCCCACGCCCAGTCGATGGCTTCCTGTTTGAAGTAGTCTCCGAACGACCAGTTGCCGAGCATTTCGAAGAAGGTGTGGTGATAGGTGTCGGCGCCGACATCGTCGAGATCGTTGTGCTTGCCGCCGGCGCGGATGCATTTCTGCGTATCGGCGGCGCGGCCGGGGGAGTAGGGGCAGTTGGACTGGCCGAGAAAGATCGGCACAAACTGGTTCATACCCGCGTTGGTGAAGAGCAGGTTCGGTGCATCGGGCAGCAGGCTGCCGGATTTTACAACGGTGTGCTGCTTTGATTCAAAAAAATCGAGGAACGACTGGCGGATTTCACTGGAGGTCATAGGACAGTTTCAGGTTTTAAGTTGTTACGTGTTAAGTGGTCGAAAAATTACCACGGATGACCCCGATTACACGGATTTTTTTAAAAACATTAGAGGAATTGTGCGGATTTTATCAACGGATCATTTAAGGTGTACAGCCTGATGTTTCACAAGTTCTGTCAACACGCACTATTTTGGAATGGTTTATGAAGACCCCTCGCATAGAGGCCAGAAATGTTTTGATTACCGGATGCTCCTCGGGGATCGGTGCCGTTGCGGCCCGCATTCTGCGGGATCGCGGCTGGCAGGTCATTCCCACGGTCCGGAAGCCCGAGGATCTCGACCGGCTTAGGCAGGACGGCTTTGACCCGGTCGAACTGGATCTGGCTGATAGCGATTCCGTTCAGCAGTGTGCGGGCCGGGTTCTGGAGCGGGTTGACCGCCGCCTAGGCGCTCTGGTGAATAACGCGGGATTTGCCCAGCCCGGAGCCATGGAAGACATCACGCGCGAAGCGCTTCGTCGCCAGTTCGAGGTGAATGTATTTGGTCTGCAGGAGCTGACTAACTGTTTCGTGCCCGGTTTCCGCCAGCAGGGGTACGGGCGCATCGTCAATATCAGTTCAATTTTCGGACTGATTTCCGTCCCCTTTGTCGGAAGCTATTGCGCGAGCAAATACGCGCTGGAGGCGCTCAGTGATTCGCTGAGAGTCGAGATGCGATCATCCGGAGTTTCGGTCAGCCTGATCGAGCCCGGTGCGATCGTCACGGAATTCCGGCGTAATGCCGCAGCCGCGGGTGAAATGCTTGATATCGCCGGCTCACGTTTTACCGACTCTTATACCCGCGAGATTGAGCGACGGAAGAAACAGGAGAAGAAACCCGACCTGTTCACGCGCCCGCCGGAAGACGTCGCAACCAAAATCCTTCATGCGCTGGAATCAAAACACCCGAAAGCACGCTACCGCGTTACGATCCCGGCCCACGCCATGGCCTTCTTGAAGCGGGTTCTGCCGACCTCTGTGTTTGACCGGCTGATGGCGGCACGACTTCCAAAATAGGATGCCGGGTCAAGCGGATGGCTTCGACAACGGATCCAGCACCCAACGTTTGTTGTACCAGAAGAACTGTTCCGGGCTCTCTCGCACGGCTTCCTCAAACAAATTCACTACGTGCTGAACAATCCGCAGCCAGTCCTCGTCCCGGTCGCGTTCGGGGTCTGGAAAAATCGGATCTTTAATTACCCACGAATGTCCGGTCCACCCCTCCCGTCGAAGGATTACCGGATAGACGGGTACACCGGCCTGCCGGGCGAACATACCGGTTCCGGCCACGAGGTTGGCCTGTTTGCCCAGAAAGTTAACGGAAAGGGCCGGTGTCCTCGACCGCAGATCGGTCAACATAGCCAGGATCTTGCCGTTACGCAGGTTGCGGATAACCTTTTTCAGGACGAAGGCGTCGCGCTGAATCGTCTCAATACCCGTAAACCCTCGCATACGGTTCATCCACGCGTTCGTCAAAGGGTTTTTCTGCTGCCCTGTAATAAAGAAAACAGGGAGCCCGAACGCCTGGGCCGCGATGCCGGCCACTTCCCAGGTTCCCATGTGAGGCAGTGCAAGGATGGCCCCTTTGCCCGCCAGCATTTCTTTCATCTTTTCAGCGGGTTCCCGATCGAACATCTTTGCACACCATGCCGGCGTCATGCGCGGCGCTCGCATCATCTCAACCGCACAGAACACCGTATTGCGCAGCGATATCCACGCGATGCGTCTGACCTCGCGACGGGAGAACCGGTCGCCGAACACCTCACGAATGCGCCGCTGTGCTTCCTGCACGCGGAAGCGGATCCCGTAAAATGCGATCCACGCCAGCACCCATCCCAAGGACAGCGCCGCGCGATACGGGAGCACACAGACCACGCCAGCCACTGTTCGAAGGGCTGCGTACTCTACAACGTGTTTGAAACGGTATTTCATCGCGCTTGTTTTACAGCATGCAGACCGCACGCAAAAAGGGAAAAAAGGGTTCCGTGAAATTCAGGCTCAGACTTCGGACTTTTCTTGCTCGTGTTTTCCATACTTTTCGTCACGGGGTTCAGGGCGGGGCGGGCGGGAAAATCAGTTGTCGGGTGTAGGCTTGGATCATTGGAGCAGTTCGGAAACGTTTTTGGGCAGGTTGACAAAGCGCCATTCGGGATTCTTGAGGTCACCTTCGAGTTTAAATTCGAAGAATTTGAAGAAAGGAGAGGTAACCCAGCGAACGGCATCGGCGGCCTGTTGGTTGAGCTGATACCATTTCTTGTCTACCGTTGGCGGTTTCAGCGGCGCGGCCTGTGCGACGAAATCAAGACCGCCGGCGGGCGAATAGCTTCCGCGCGCGCGGGTGCTGAACAGCGTGCCGCCGAGTTCGACGTTTTCACTCCGGATGGTGCCGTCACGCAGTTCGTAGTCGGCGAAGAAGCTGGAGATGGAAAAGAGGCGGAACATGGGGAATGAGGTTCGGATCAGGCGCGAGAAGCCGCCGAGCAGCGGGAGGTCAGTCAGCTGTCCTTTTTCAATTTCCACCGAGCCGCTGCCCTGCACGGAGTTCCAGAATCCGGCTTTGGCCTCGGCAGTGAAATTAACCGTTGCGGAAAGCTGTCCGAGGGTGCGCTCATAACCGGTGCCGGCCTGTAGCAGCAGCTTCGCAAAATCGATTTGGGTGAGGACGGCATTCATGCGGTAGGGCGCACGGCCGTCCCGAAGAATCAGATCAAACTCCGCCGAACCTTCCCCGGAGCCGTCGCAGAGGCGGAACGTTGTGTTGGTGAAGATCAGCTGTGAGCCTCGGCCTTCGATACGGGTGTCGAAAAGATCGACCTGAAGAGGGCCCGCGCCGGCCTGTTCGGCGTGCAGCGTGCCGCTAAAGGCCTGATTGGTTCCCGCGCCGTAGTCCACGCGGCCCCGACCCTTGGCATACACGGGGCCCTCGAACCGGAAGTTCTCCAGCACTGTGGGCCGGTTCGGGGCCAGTACGCGGGCGATGGTGCGCGGGTCGAAACTGCTGGCGGCATCGAAGGTGCCGAGTCGATGAGCGAAATCAACCTGCACATTACCGATAAACTCCCGGTCGGCGTTGAAGACACGCAGCGGATCGAGATTGAGCATGCGATTGGAGTAGGCCATGGAGGTTTCAAGGTGTTCCAGTGGAATGCCGACGCAGGTGAAATGGTCGGCAACGAGATCACCGGTTAGCTGGATCGGCGCGCCTGTCTCTGCCCGGGAAAGAGCCAGCCGCAGTTCCGGCGCGCTGTTGGTAAAGGCGAAGCGTCCGATAAACTCCGCCAGTGCTCCACCCGCCAGAGACTGGAGGGGGGCAAGGTCGCAACGGGAGTGAACGGCGGCCCTCCACGCGCCGGATGTGGTGTCGATCTGGAATTGTCCATCGAGCGGGCCGCCGCCAACCGCGGCCTGAATTTCGCTGGCTTCCAAACGGGAGCCATCGCGCACCAAGCGAAAGGAAAGCGGATCAAACACCAGTCCGTTTCGGCGCAGGCGGGCGTCGTGCACGTCGGCGCGGAACTGTTTGAAGAGTTGCTCACGTGACGCGGGGCCGCAGGTTAGCTGGAAATCGAGTGCTCCGAAGGGCGTCAGATTCCAGGCGGCACAATTGGCCCGGATGCGATCCGGCAGCAGGCCCAGCAGTTCTTCCGCAGGGAGCGTATTATCAACCGTTAGTTGAGCTGCCTGTGTATCGAAATCAAGTGTGCCGGAAGCCGTCAGCCGTTTTCCGCTCTGCTGCGCGACCTGCAGTTCCGTCAGTTTGAAAAGCCGCTGGCGGAAGCTCAGTGCGGCGGTGATGCGGTCATAGGTTTTTCCGCCCCGGGATAATCCTTCGGCGAGGAGTGTGCCGTCCAGAAAACTGGCGGCTGGCTGCGCGGCATAGGTGTTAAATTGCAGATCAATCTGCGGCGCGGCCTTGAATTCGAGTTTTGCCATGCTTTGGGCAAACTCCGCGGCCTTGCGGCGCGCTTCGACCGGCAGCGGGGTCCGGGTTCCGTCTCCGGCAAACTCCGTGGTGCCGGCGGCACGAAACTGAACACCACCCCAGAGAGCTTCGGCATGGCCGACGACGAGACTGTTGCGGCGGAGCGTGAGGGAGGCCCTCGCCTGTTTGGCGGAGCAGAAGGGATGGTCTTCGGGAAGAACCGCTTCCCACGGCTGGCCGAGCGAGACGGAAATATCCTTGCTGTAGAGCGAAACATCCAGTCCGCGGCGTGCGGGATTGCGCCAGTCGACGGGCAGGCAGCGGACATAAAGCTTGCGGGTTTGCAGCAGCGGTTTCAAATCGTCAGGCGAAATGCTGTAGAGCCGCACCTCATTGAATACCCATCCGTGGAGCGGCGAAAGCTTGATGGATTCAATACGGATCGGCAGCCCGGCTTCCTGTGCGTGCGCGGTGATTTGCCGGACAACGCCTGCGGGCAGGCCGATCACCAGCAGGTGAAAGAGAGCGAGAAGCAGAATCAGACCCAGCACAAATCCGGTCAACCGCAGCAAATGCAGGATGATTTTGCCTGAACGGACAAAACGCTTTTTGTTTTCAGTCATGATTGCCGGCGGCGGGCTGTGTCAGTTCGCGGGTCAGCGTTTGGGCTGACTGTCTGGACAGGACAAAAACAATATTCTGACCCTGCAATATGGCAAATCGTCCGTCGGGCGTTTCATTGCCGATCAAAAGGATTCGTCCAATGGTATTGGTTCCGGTCAGGCCGATAGAGACTTCAGCCGCCGGTTCTGCCAGTCCGTAGGGCTCCAGTGAAGCGGGATTAAATTCCGTATAACGCTCGGCCTTCAGGCGGCTCAGTGTCCGGAACAGGTCAGTGAGCGTTTCGCTGTCGGTGCGGCGGGTCGGGTCGGTGGAAAGGAACGAGCCTTCGCTGTTCTTCTGCGCGCTCTGCTCGGTTTTTCCGATGCGCACAGTAATTTTATCAATCTGGCCCGGGTTGATCTCCAGCACGGTGCGGTTCCGGTAGAAAAGCTGATCGGCGAATTTATCGCGAACGGTTTCGCCGGAGACCACACAGAGCGACCGTTCCTGGTTCTGCTGTGCCAGGCGCTGTCCCTTGTGCTCCGCACTGATGCGCAAGGTGTGCAGCGCACCATCGTCGCTGAGTTCAATGACCCATGGCGCGGCGGCGATGAGCGCGGTCTGGTTCGTATCGGGGTCATCCACGAAGGCGGCAACGGCGGCCGGTATCAGCGATTGAAGCAGTTCGTCCACCCGCGCCGGTTCGGCGGGCCAGCGGGTCGGCCGGACGATGCTCCACACGCCGTTGCTGCGGACGAGTTCAACATGCCGCTCACTTTGCGTAATTTTCAGGGCAGTGACGGACTCGGGTTGCAGCCCCAGCAGGTGGTAATCGCGCAGCGTTTCGGCATTCAGATCCATTTCCGCAAGCCACGCGGCGGGCACGGTGAAAACCGAATCGTTCTCCACCCATTTGGCGAAACGCATTTCGGGCTCATCGGGCGGTGCTTTGCCGATCCGCAGGGTCTGCGTACTCTCGTCCTGCGCAAAGAGCGTGAGTTCATAGGCCGGTTCCTCGAGACCGTACACCGTGAGGTCGGAGGGGGTGTCGGTTATAAAAGAGCCGATCCGGGCCGAAAACACCTTTTCGAGCAGCGCATGAACAGCCGGACTGCCGGCACGGCCGGTGCGCGGCTGCTGCATCATCCAGCAGCTCTGTTCCGTCCGACGCAGCTGAAGAAATCCGGCCGGCCGGCGCAGATCGAGGCCGCGCACGGTAGCGAGTTCTCCGTGGAAAAGCGTACGATCACGGATCCATGCCGGATCCTTCGGTACGAGATTCAGCAGTGTGCGCGGCGCGGCAATGATGTCGTTCCCGTCTTCGGGCATAACATAAAGCATTTCGCCGAGCGGGGCATCGCGGCCGATCAGCCAGGTAAAGGTGCCGTGATTGTTTTTAAAGGTAATGCGCGCGCGCGGCGGATCGAAACCGTAGTCGGCCGCGGTCAGATCGCGGTCACGCAAGGTTTTGGCGGTAACCCGCTCACCGCGCTCGACCCGGGCCATACCGGCGATCATTTTTTCGACGACGCCTTCGTCCACCGGCGCGTCGGTCGGAACCACCAGCCGCCACACGCCGCTTTTTTTGGCACACTCAATTTGTACGTCGTCGCGTTCGAGGCGGATGAAGTCAATGGTTTCAGGGTAGACCGCGAAGACGGTGCGTTCCCGCCGTTCCTGCGCGACGGAGGTTTCGGCGTGGCGTTCAAAAAGCCAGATAAAAGCGCCGAGCAGCAGGACGCCAAGAAGGAGCAGAAGCGTGGTAAAGTTTTTTTTCATGAAGCTATTTTCTTCTTCGAAGCCAGATGATGAAGCCGAGCGCGGCCGCCGATGCCGGAATACCCGTCACGATGCTCCAGAAAAATATCCGCAGGTCGGAGCGGGTCAGCTTAAGTCGTGTGTCGTCCACCGGCCGGGGGGCAATCGCCATCAGCTGTTCGCGGTCGAGCAGCCAGTTGAGTGAGCTCATGAACAGGCTGGTGTCACCACCCGTCAGCCCGCTGTTGGAAATGAAGCCCGAATCGCCGAAGACCACAAGGCGGGTTGGACGGATTTGCATGTCGAGGAGGCCTTCCGTGCTGCCTTTTTCGACGGCCACCGCCATCGAGACGGGGCCGGACAGATCTTCCGTGCCTTCGTCGTACCGGGCGGGCGATTGTTCCAGCTGGGTTTCAGCCCAGCCGTCCGCAGAGGAAAGCGCCAGCGGTGTCACGACGGGGCGGTCTTCAGCGGCTTGAGTCTGTGCCGCGTAGTCGGGCTCGACGGAGCGCGGAAGGTGGAAAATCGCGGCGGTCGTGCCGAGTTTTTCGGTGATGGGATGGCGGTTGTAGGCGGCAGCAAATACTTCGCGGCCTGTCAGTGTACGCGCGGGGTCGAGCACGGTATCGGCCCGGAGCACCACACCCCAGTCGCTCAGCAGTTTTTCGAGCCCGGAGGTTTTTCCGGCATCGGCGAGCACCAGCATCCGCCCGCTGCGCCGCAGCCACGAAGCAATGATATCGGCTTCCGGCTTCGACATACTCTGTGAAGCGCCCGCGACAATCAGCACGGCGCAGTCGGCAGGAATCTGTTTTTCGGTGCTGAGGAGCAGGGCTTTCACCTCAACATTATCGCGTTCAATCAGCTGTGCTGCACCGGAGAAGCCGCGACGACGGTCGAAGTCGGCGATATCGCGCTCACCGTGGCCGGTCAGGAAATAAACCACCGGCACCGTTTCCTGCGAGACATCTTGAATGGCGGAGGAGAAGGCCAGTTCGCCTTTGAACGTCACGATACGCGGGTCGCCTCTCGAGGCGTCGATTTCCGCGATTTCGTCCGTACGCTTATAGGTTCTTCGTCCCTCGCAGTCGAAGACCACCACGTTCGGCTCGGTTACCTGATACTTGACCGCCATCTCCTCCGTCTGCGCGATGTCGCGGTCGGGATCCACCCACTGGATTTTAAGTTTCGGGGAGCGGAATTTATACTCGCGCAACAGGTTGTGGATGTCTTCATAGAGCACGTTGCCCGGCTGGAAAAAGACTGTCACTTCCACCGGTTTATCAAGGGTTTCGAGCAGGCTGACGGTTTTGGCAGAAAGGTGGTAGAACTGCGTCGTGCTCCAGTCGGCCCGGTAATAGTGGCGGTAGGAGAGATAGTTCACCATCAGAATGAGCGCCGCGGTCAGCAGCAGGGCCGCGCCGGTATTCAGCGTCACGATGATACGATGTCTGCGGGTTTTCATAATCAGCGTCGGGTGGAAATGGTTTTAACGGTGGCGAAGAGGAAGAAGATGGTCAGGCTCAGATAGAGTACCAGCGTACGGCTGTCGAAAATCCCGCGTGCCGCTTCCATCAGGTGCAGTGCCGAAGAAAGATAGCCGCCGATCTCGCGCACCGCCGGACTGCGCGAAAGGTGCGGTTCAAACAGCCCTCCGAAGAAAAGGATGCTCATCACCGAAAAGGAGGCGATGGCCGCGATAATCTGATTGGAGGTCAGCGCCGAGGCCAGCAGGCCCATCGCGATAAATGCTGAAGCGATCAGTGCAACCGACAGATAGCCGCCGGCGATGGCGCCCGCGTCGAGCAGGTGTGCGGTTTCCGGCGAAAGCAGCTGGATGGCCAGCAGATAGAGCAGGGTCGGCAGACACATCAGCAGGAAAAAGAGAAGGGAGCCTGCGAACTTAGCCAGTACCACGGCGGAGTCGTGCACCGGTGCGGTCATCAGCGTTTCAAACGTGCCGCTTTTGCGTTCTTCGGCGAAGGCGCGCATGGTGAGGATCGGCAGGACAATCAGCATGCAGGCCCAGATCACCACCATCAGACCCTGTGCGGCGCGCATCACTTCCAAATGCTCTTTTACCAGCCAATAGAACCCGCAACCCGTTACCAGCAGGAAAAACATCAGCATGACATAGGCGATCGGCGAGAGAAAACAAGCGGCCAGCTCGCGGCGCCAGAGTGCAAAAAAGGTTCTCATTTCCCCACCTCCGCTTCACCGTTGTTACGGGTGATCGCCACAAAAATATCCTCCAGCGAACGACTCTCGAGGTGCAGTTCGCGCAGTTTCCAGCCTTTGGAAACCGCGCAGTCGAAAATTTGCGTGCGGATGCCCGGTGCGGACGAATCGATACGAAACCGGTGCCAGCCATCGTCCAGCGGCTCGTGTGTCACCACGTCCACGGCCTCCATCTCCAGCAGTCCGGCCTTGATCGTCGCCCCATCGCCCGGAATCTCCACACTGATCAGCGCGTCGCCCATCAGCCGCTTTTGCAGGCTGTCCGGCGTATCCGAGGCGACGATCCGCCCTCCGTTGATGATCAGAATCCGGCGGCAGGTCATTTCCACCTCCGGCAGAATATGGGTGGAAAGCAGCAGGGTATGACGTTTGGCGAGTTGGCGGATCAGTTCGCGCACTTCGCGGATCTGGTTGGGATCGAGCCCGACGGTCGGCTCATCGAGAATCAGCAGGTCGGGTTCGTGGAGCAGGCTGTCGGCGAGACCGACGCGCTGGCGGTAGCCCTTCGAGAGCTGGCCGATGATGCGCCGTCCGGTTTCGGTGAGGCCGCACTGTTCCTTTACCGTGTCGCGCCGCCCGCGGATCGCGCGGCGCGGCACGCCTTTGATCACCGCGCGGAAGGTGAGATATTCATCCACCCGCATCTCATGGTAGAGCGGGCAGCTCTCCGGCATGTAGCCGATGTGCCGCCGTGCCTCGATCGGGTCTTCAAACACATCGCAGCCTGCGATTTCCACCGCACCGCGTGTCGGCTGCAGAAAGCCGGTGAGCATCCGCATCGTCGTGGTTTTACCCGCGCCGTTGGGGCCGAGGAACCCGACGATCTCGCCGCGCTCCACCTCGAACGAGACGTCATCCACTGCGGTCTGTCCCGCAAAATTCTTGGTCAGGTTTTCAACCTTAATCATGAAAAAACCTTGGAATACTGGATTGTTGGATTACCGGAATGCTGGAAATACTGAACAGGTAAGCCGAGCTGACTTTCCATTAATCCATTACTCCCGCACCCCATCATTCCGTTTTTTTGTAACCGCACCATTATCTATGCGCCAAACACTTAGTCAAGCCGCGCTATTCATAACGAAGGGCATCAATGGGATTGAATTTGGAGGCTGAACGGCGGCGGATAGCGCCGCAACGAACAGAATATAGACGCCCCGTTTCATCGTTAAGAAGCGGAAGCATACCGCTTTTGCCGCAGAATGCTATTCCTAAGACAGCGTTTGCGCTCCCGTCATTCTTCTTGGGTGTAGAGGAAGACCTCTTCTACGTTGAGGCCGAAGACGCGGGCGATTCGGAAGGCGAGGGTGAGGGAGGGGGCATATTTTCCGGCTTCCAGCGCGATGATCGTCTGGCGCGTTACCCCGGCCCGGTTCGCCAGTTCCTGCTGCGTCATCTCCCCGTTTTCGAAGCGAAGCTTTCGAATCATATTACTGACGTTATTATTCGGCATAGCTGTTTCCTCGATGATACAGAACAAGCAGAACAACGGATCGAACTAAAAACAACGCCATCAAGCCCAAAAGTGTAAGGATCACCAACATATCCAGATGTACTGTTACATTTCCTTTATATGTCTGAATCCCCCATGTGCCCATCAGTCCAAAAACAAAGGTAACGTAGGATGCCATACCTCCCGCCTGAGTAGCCTTGCGGGCAATTTGTCGATCACGCTCATCAAAGGAAACCCCCTTGGGGGAGTTCTTTCGACGCAAGAACAATGGCGGAAGGCCTATAAGTCCAGCCAAACCGAAGACACCCCACGCACGGTCGAATCCAATGATTGGCACCAGCGCCAGATAACCAACAAAACAGATGAAAATTAAAATAATCGCAAACCATGAAAATTTTTGTTCATTGTTCATAATGTACCTCCCCTTTCATTTTTCATGACAAACGCAATGTAAGGTGCTTAATACATAATGTCAAGTATACTTTACATTGATTTTTGTCGCATACTTCAAAATGCGAGGCTTCCTCGACCTTGGAAACTTGTGTTGGATTTTTTCCACGGTTTTGGAAAGCCGTGATTATTCGGCTCTTCTCGGAAGTGTGTACCTCAGAGTTGTAAAAAGTGACTGGTTGCCGTTTCCTTAAGGTTCCACAACCAAA
>Ga0190284_1000329_pt1 | contig 29642 bp, 21 predicted proteins | sample 48691812_MG_FD_161668 | JGI IMG/M metagenome (GOLD analysis project Ga0190284, IMG submission 161668) | Hydrothermal vent microbial mat bacterial communities from Southern Trench, Guaymas Basin, Mexico - 4869-18-1-2_MG | ecosystem: Environmental > Aquatic > Marine > Hydrothermal vents >...
TCCTGATTCGACGAAGGGTCGATAGTTCCAACTCGTATTTCGCCCGCCCTGGGCTGGGCTGGGCTGGTTTTGTGGCGGGGGTAGCGGGTTTTGTCGCAGGCCTGGCTGGGACAGTGGCGGGTTTGATTTTTGAAAGTTTGCTCTGCACCGTCGCGATGCGTTTGTCCAGCATGGAAGCTGTCTTGGCGTAGAGTTTTTTTTCCATCAGGTCATGCGCCAATTTCTGGGCGGGAAACTCGCTATCTTCGTCCAAAGCCATCGCGATGGCCTGGTCGTACCTGTCGGCAGCAACAAGCAACCCCACCTTCCGCCCCAAAAGCGTCTCAGCCGAAAGTCCCGACTCGCCGCCGAGCAAACTGTCCAACAAAGCGATAGCCTGGTCGTACTGCTCCGCCTTCTCGTACAAATCCAACAACAGCCCAAGCCATTCAAATTGACCAGCCTGGCCCGGCTTGGCTTGCTTCTGCGCCTCTGCCCACCAACCCTGAGCCAATGCGATAGCCTGGGGAGTCTGGCCCCGCTGCACCAACACGTCAGCTAACATCCGCCTAAGATTTCCGTCAGCGGGTTCCCGCTTCAGGAGGCCTTCCAGAACAGCCTGGCTTTGAGCGAACCGCCTGGCCCGCATCAGCACCAACGCGTAGGCTCGGCAGTAAGTCCGCTCAGCGGGAAACTGCTCACACAGCCCTTGCCAAATGGCTGCTGCCTTGTCCAGGTCGCCCGGCACGGGCCTGGTATAAAGACCCGCCAATAGCCTGCGAATTTGTATGTTGTTCGGATACTTTTTCAGCAGCGTCCTAAGCCTGGCCAGTGACTGATAATATACAGCCCTGGGCAACACGCCGGGGAACTGCCCAAGCTCAGCCCGGATCGCAAGTAGCGGAATGTCGACCCGCCCGGGGAACTGCCGAGCCAGCTGCCCCAGCAAAAACCGGGCTTTGTCGTACTTCTTCTCGAGGACGTACACCTCCGCGGAAAGAAGGATACCATCGGGACTTTTGGGCAACTGGCGGATTAGTTGTTTGGCAATGTCCCGAGCCCCAGCCAGGTCGCCCAGGCGAATTCGCTGAGCGAAAGCCTGGCGATACGTCGCTACACGCTTAGGTCCAAGTTCGATGGCCTTGCGATACATAGCCTGGCTGTGTGCGATATTTTCGCGTCCCTGCTTGGAGTAAATCTGCCCAGCTGAAGCTCGCTCATACGCCCGAGCCAAGGCCAGGGTTGTCGGGAGATGCGCGGGGTTTTTCGCGTAGGCAGTTTGCAGGGCTTTGATAGCATCGCCCGTGCGCCCTTGCTCCAAAGCGACCTTGCCCAGCAGATAATAATAGTAGTATCCCTGCCCCGGCATCGCTTTGACAGCCTGGAGAACTTCGTCCACCCCAACCTGATTTTTAGCACGAAGTCGCAGCGAAAGCTGAGCTTCATAGGCAGGGTAGAAATCTTTCTTCGCTGCGATAGCCTGGGCGTACTGCTGGGCGGCGACGTCCTGTTTGTCAAGTCCCTCAGCCAGGTTGGCAGCTATATAATGTATGGCATATTTGTCTGGCGCAGCGGTGTTTTCCGCAGCCTGGACAAAAGTCTCCAACAGGTCGGTGGGGAGTTTTGGCCTGGCCGATACTACCACCCCCACGCCCGCGCGGGCAGCCTCGATAGCTTGCGAATTTTGCACGACAAGCCTAGCCAATTGCCGTAGCGCCCGATTATATTCGCCAGCTTTGACGGATATCCCCGCGAGCATCGCTCCGGCTCTGACGTCGCTCGGCATCTCGCGGAGCAGGTCTTGCAAAATATCCTCAGCCTGGTCAGTTGCTTTCATTTCCAGCGCAGCGACAGCCAGGCTATGGGCCAACTCCGACGAGACGGGGTTCTTCGCCCGGAAAGCCCGGGCAATTCGACCCGGCATGGCCTGGTCGCCAGAGCGAACGCAAAGCCGACGCGCCAAGACCGGCACGATCGTGCCATAGTCCGCCTGGCCTGCCAACTCAAGGAGCAACTCCTGGGCCTGGCTGAATCGCCCAGCGGAAACCATCGCGCGGAGCAACAACTGGGCGGTAGCAGAGTCCGACCGATTCCGACGATAGGCTCGTTGCAGCGTGTCGATAGCCAGGTCGTTGCGTCGCAGCGCCGCTAAAAGCTTGCCTCGCCAGGCCATCAGCGTCTCTGGGTTGAGCAACAATTTTCGTAGCGTCCCGTCGGCCTGGGCTGCGTCGCTGTTAAGACGAATCCACTCACCCAGCCTGGTGAAACACTCCAGTGAAGCGTCCCAGTAGCCCTGCTTCTCCAGCAACTTCCCCAACCGCAGCAAGGCCAGGGCAGCAGCTGCGTCGGCAGGCTTGGCCTGGGCCTGGTCGTTCAGCAGGGGCTTGGCTTGTTGCATAGCTTTGCGGGTCCGGGCGGAGAGTTTCGCCCCGGCATATGCTTTGTTCGTAGGCCCGGGCGGAGCGGGTTTCAGCTCGGCTAGTTTTATCAACGCCTTGGCTGGCAGGGGTGGCAGCAGAGCGGGAGCGGGGCGGGGGGTTTTAGTCTGTGTGGGGCCAGGCTGATTTTGTGCCTCAGGCTTGGCGTCGCTACACCCCCACTGCATCCCCGTCAGGGTAAGTATCGCGAGCGTAGCACAGATGGCCTGGTTTGATTTTCGCGTCAATGTATCACCTTGTTCAGCGGATAGGTTATCAGTCCGGTAGCCCCTGCCCGCTTTAGCTGCGGCACAAGTTCGCGTTCGACGGTTTCCTCGACGATAACTTCGATAGCGACCCAGTTCTCATCGGCCAGGCGGGAGATGGTGGGACTTTGCTCCGCGGGGAGGATGGCAACTATTTCTTCCAGTGACCCAGCCGGGGCGTTGAGTTTTAGCCCGACTTTTTTCTGGGCTTGCAACGCGCCGGTGAGCAGCAGGGCGATGTTCTCGATCTTCTGCCGCTTCCAGTCGATCTTCATCGCGTCCTTGTTGGCAATGAGCCTGGGCGTGGAGGTCAGCAGCGTGTCGATAACCCGCAGCTTGTTAGCCCGCAGGCTGCTGCCGGTCTCCGTAACGTCCACGATGCCATCTAACAGGCGAGCTTTGACTTCCGTCGCGCCCCAGCTGAACTCGACCTTGACATCGATGCCCTTATCCGCGAAATACTTGCGGGTAACGTTCAACAGCTCCGTCGCTACGATGCCCCCCGCGAGGTCTTCAGGCTTGGTAACGTCGCCCTCTTCGGGCACAGCCAGTATCCACCGGGCGGGTCGGCTGGTCGCTTTGGAATAGACCAACTCGCAAATTTCGACGACGTCCGAGCCATTCTCGCAAACCCAGTCGTGCCCGGTCAGGCCTACGTCCACAATACCGTCCTCGATGTATCGGCTCATTTCCTGGGCGCGAAACATTATAGCGGACATCTGCTCGTCATCGACGGTGGGAAAATAGCTTCGCGAAGGCACATGAATATCATAGCCAGCCCGGCGAAACAGGCTCAGCGTGCTCTCCTGCAACGAACCCTTGGGAATACCCAACACCAGTTTGTCAGCTGCGGTCTTGTGCGCCATCGTGATTTATCCTTCTCTACGTTCGATCTTCTGCAAACTTCACCATGAAGCACATGAAGAGCATGAAGTTCTTTTTTTGTTATCTGAAAAAATCTGAAAAAATCTGAAAATCTAAAACAAACGTAATCATTCACACTTTTTCAATAAATTTCACAGCCATCCCACAACACGATGGCTTGACAGCTCCGTAGGAGCTAAAGCAAAAAAAACGTGAACGGTTACGTTTTAATTATCTGTGTACATCCGTGTTTATCCGTGGTTCTTGTTTTTGCGTAAACGGTTACCAATTATTTACTCTTCTTTTTCCCAGCCTTTTTAGTTACGGTTTTCTTGGCTGCTTTCTTGGGTGAAGTTTTCTTAACGACCTTCTTGGCAGCGGTTTTTTTAACAACTTTTTTCACAGCCTTTTTAGCTGGGGTCTTGGCAACCTTCTTCACAACTTTTTTCACAACCTTCTTCGGGGCTGTTTTTTTTGTAGCTGATTTCTTAGCCGGGGTCTTGGCAACCTTCTTCACAACTTTCTTGGCTGGGGTCTTTTTCACAACTTTTTTAACAGCCTTCTTTAGGGCTGGTTTTTTCTTTGCGGCTTTCTTCGCGGATTTTTTCGCGGCCTTGGCTTTCTTAGCCTTCTCGGCTTGCTTTGCTTCCTCAGCCTGCTTGGCAGCAGCCTGTGCAGCTCGCTTGGCTGCTTCCTTGGCTTCCTTTTCCTCCGCTGCCCGTTGAGCGTCAGCTTCGGCTTGGCGAGCTTCGGCGTCAGCTTGTCGTTTGCGTTGGAGTATCGTCGCGTTTTTAGCGACATATTGGCGGAAAAATTCGTGGGCAGTTGGGCCTTTTTTCTGGGTTATAATCCGTTCGAGGAAAGCCTGGGTGTCCAGCAGGTCTGCTCCGGGGTGGATTTGTTCTTTCATCTCCAACAGGTCTCGCAGCGAGTCGTCCACCGGTACCGTGTGGGTGTCGTAGCACCTCATCGAGACCACCGCCTCGGCAAAGGGCGGACAGCCCAGTTCACGCAAATGTCGCCTGGCGTCTCGCTTGCCCAGCGAAACGAGGTGCTCCATCTTAACATCGGACACCTGGTCAAACAGGCCATTGAGCACCATAACGAGCACGTCAGCTTTGCGACGGATGTCGGGCAACTCTTCGCCGACGCATTCCACTATTTCCTTAGCCTGGGTTACCCGCAGCTCGTTGAAATCCACAAACTCAGCCTCGATGGCAGCGAGAGCTTTGTCCGCCTGGCGACTCGTCGCGTCGGCAAGCAAGATAGAGTGAATCAGCACGCGAACATGCTGCTCAGGCTGTACCTGGGCGGGAGGAGCGATGTCCTTCAGGCCCGCGAGAAGTTTTTTTATCTTAGGCTCGTAACTCTTGGCGTTTTTCATCGGTGTTTATCCGTGGTTCGCTGTTTTTTTCTTGTTATTCCCGTTTTCGCGTTCTTTTGCGCATTTCGTAGTTTGTTGTTTTTGTTTTTTTAATTAGTGTCTATTCGTGTTCATTAGTGGTTCGCTTTTCGGTTGGTTCTTCGTCCAACTCTTGCTGGGCTTGTTCTTTCAGGCGAAGTTCTTTTGACACTTCCGATATCAAGCTGAGTGTTTCCAGCGTGTTGCGATACTGGATATCTATCTTAAACTCCAGCCTGGGCGTGATGCGAAGTTGCACCCGCTTAGACATTCTGTCCTGCAAAAAACCAGCTGCATGTTGCAAAGCTGCGATGGTTTTGGACTGCTCAGCCTCGCTGCCAGCCACGGATATATAAACCCTGGCCCGCAGCAGGTCCTCCGGCACCTCCACCCGCGTTATCGACGTCTTAACCGGATCGAACCGGGGGTCGGACATCTTGGCCAGCAGCAATTGCCCCAGCGTGTTGCGAATCAAATTGCCAACTCTTTCAGTTCTTCGTGACATATCTTTAAAGCAAATCCTAATATCGAAATTCGTATTTGCTGTAAACTTATAATGTTCGTGCTATTTCGACGGTTTTGTAGAACTCCAGCACGTCGCCTTCTTTTATGTCGTTGTAGCCTGCTATCTTCAAGCCACACTCCAAGCCTGCTTTGACTTCGCGGGCGTCGTCTTTTACTCGTTTCAAGCTGTCCAGTACGCGGTCGTCCTCGACGACTACGCTGTTGCGGATGATACGCACCTTCGCGCCGCGTTGCACAACGCCTTCGGTAACGTAACACCCAGCCACGGTACCCAAACGAGAGACCTTGAAGGTCTGGCGAATTTCCGCTCTGCCCAGCGATTCTTCCTTTATCTCCGGAGCCAGGCCCTGCTCCAGCGCCCGGTGAATATCCTCGATGATATCGTAGATAACGCGGTATCGGCGGATTTCGATCTTCTGATCCTCCGCCAATTTCCGGGCCTGGCTGTCCGCTACGACATTAAACCCGATAATCATCGCGCCGGAGGCCTCTGCCAGGGTTACGTCGCCGGTGCTTATTCCGCCAACGCCGCAGTGGAGGATATTTACGCGAACTTCCTCGGTGTTCAATTTGTTCAGCGAGCCTACGATAGCTTCGATCGAGCCTTGCACGTCAGCTTTGAGGATGACAGGAATTTCCGTCGCTTCGCCCGCTTCGATCTTGCCGAAGAGTTCTTCCAGGTTACTGGGAGCACTGGCCAGGGCTGCGAGGCTTTTGGTGCGGGCTTCGCTGCGACGATGTTCCGCGACGCTTCGGGCTTCGTCGATATCGCTTACTACGAAGAACCTGTCGCCCGCTTCGGGCACTTCATCCAGCCCGGTTATCAGCACGGGCATAGAAGGCCCTGCCTGTTTGAGCGTCTTGCCCTTGTCGTCATAAATTTGTCGAACCCGTCCATAGCCCCTGCCCGCCAGGATAATATCGCCAACTTTCATCGTGCCGTCGATGTTCAACAGCGTCGCCAACACACCCCTGCCCGGGTCCATGCGAGACTCGACCACGAACCCCCTGGCCGGTGCTTCAGGCTCAGCTTGTAGCTCGAGAATTTCCGCTTCGAGCGACAACAACTCGACCAGCTCGTCGATGCCCTCGCCGGTTTCTGCGGAGGTTTTTATCACCTCGGTATCGCCGCCCCACTCGCGGGGCTGGAGGTCGTGTTCCGCCAATTGACCCAGCGCGCGTTGGACGTTGGCGTTGGGGACGTCTATCTTGTTAAGGGCGACCACGATCGGCACGCCCGCAGCTTTGGCGTGATTTATAGCTTCGACGGTTTGCGGCATGACGCCATCGTCAGCTGCGACCACGAGTACGACCACGTCGGTCATATTCGCACCGCGGGCGCGCATGGCGGTGAAAGCTTCGTGGCCTGGCGTGTCGAGGAAGACCACATGCTTGTCCTCGAAGTCGTGTCGGTGGGCGCCCATTGCCTGGGTAATGCCCCCAGCTTCGCTGGAAGCTACCTCGGTTTTGCGGATGCGATCCAGCAGCGAAGTCTTGCCGTGGTCAACGTGCCCGAGGAACGTAACCACCGGAGCTCGCCCGGTGAGTTTGCCTTTGTCGCGGGCGTCGAGCCTGACCATCAGCTCGTCCTCGACCGACTGGGCCTTGGCGACGACGAGTTCGATGTCGAACTCCAGCATGACAGCCTCCGCCTGTTCGGTGCTGATGGTCTGGTTTATCGTCGCCAACGTACCGCTGGCCATGAGTTTTTTGATAATCTCTCCGCTCTTGACGCCGGTCGTGGCGGAGAGATTTTTTATCGTCATAGGTTCCTGGATTTCGACCTTGCCGGTCTTGGCTCCCCCGCCAGCCTGGCTGACCCTCCCGCCGCCACCTATCGTATAGCGACGTCGACGGTGGGCTGCCCCTGCGATGCGTTCTGCCCGCTCAGCGACGTCCTTGTTTCGCCATTCCTGGAGCTTCTCGCCGCTCTCAGCTCGGCTTCCTGTCTTGCGTCGCGGACTTCGCTTGGATGTCTTGGTCGACTTTGAGAACTTCTTGCCCTTGCCCTTGCCCGTGCCAGGCCCAGCCTGGGCTGCACTTTCCTGCTGCATTCGTTCGTCGAGCAGGCTTCTGCGCCGGCCTCCCCTGGGGGCGAATTGGCCTGGCGCGCTTTGGCGAGGCTGGGGACGGGGTGCGTAGTCGGGCTTCTCCACGCGGATAACGCGCGGGCCCTTCAGTTGTGCGGGCCTGGGCACGACCTGAGGCCCAGCTGGCAGGACAGGTTTTTGCTCGGGAGGCTCTTGCTCCTCTTCCTCGACGGGAGGTTCCTCGACGACGGCAGCGACAGCGGGTTCCTCAGCCACGGGCTCAGGCGCCGGCTTCTTTTCCGCGACCTCTGGGAGAGCCTGTTCGTCGCTACTCTCAGCTTCAACTTCAACAGGCTCGGTTACCGCGACAACCTTAGCTGGAGTCTCAGCCTCAGCAGCTTCGGTCTTCTTGCTTCGCCGACGCCTGGCCTTGGCTGCCTTCTTCTTGGCCTCGACCAGGTCGATATGCTCGGTTGTCTCCACCGCGTGATGCTCACCGCCATCGGCACTGAACCATTCACGAATGGTCTCTTCCAAACCGGCGGAAAGCGCAGTCATGTGGTTCTTCAGGTCAATACCCTCCGCACGACATTTGTGCAGAACGACCTTACTGGTTACGCCAAGCTCGCGGGCTAATTCAAATACACGTGTTGCCAAAGGAACCTCCAGGCCAGTTGGTTTACTGGTTTACTGGTTCACTGGTTAATTAATTGGTCGATTAGTTGACTAGTCAACCAGTTATTCAGGCTGCTCGGGCTTGGCTGGGACATCGGCCCCAGGCTCAGCCTTGGCAGTTTCTTCTGCTGGTTCTGCTGCGGTCTCTTCCACAGCTGGTTCTGCTGCCGGTTCCGCTGCTGCGGTCTCTTCCACAGCTGCCTCTGCTGCCGGTTCCGCTGCTGCGGTCTCTTCCACAGCTGCCTCTGCCGACCCGGTTACTTCTGCCGCAGGTTCAGCCGCGACTTCTTTCGTAGATTCTGCGGCTGGTTCTTCTGCTGTTTTTTCCATGGTTTTTCCCACCGATTTCTTTTGATCAGCTGCAGCTTGCTTCTTCTCAGCCTTGGCATCAGCCCGAGCCTGGGCTACAACCTTGGCCTGCTCGGCACAGCGGATAACCATTTGCTGGGCAAGCTCAGGTTCCATCTTCAGCTCGTTGACCAGCGGGTCCGGGCCTACTTCTTCCACGTCCATCACGCTGACCATGCCCATCGCGATTATCTGATCCAGAATCGTCGAGTCGACCCCCTCGACTTCCCGCAGGGTTTGCTCCAGCGTGTCAAGCCCGGCGTTGAACTCATCGGGTGTGAGAATATCGACGTCCCAATTCGTCAGCCTGGCTGCCAGGCGGACATTTTGGCCTCGCTTGCCGATGGCCAGGGACAGCTGGTCGTCCACGACCACCACCGTCGCTCTGCCCAGCTCGAAGCTCAGCGATATTTCCGCTACCTCCGCAGGCTTGAGCGAGTTGGCAATAAGCAACTTCGACGAGTCGTTCCAGCGGACGATGTCTATCTTCTCGCCGCCCAGTTCGTCGACGATGTTTTTGATCCTGCTGCCTCGCACGCCCACGCAGGCGCCGACGGCATCGACCTTCGAGTCCAGGCTGTTGACCGCGACCTTCGTGCGATACCCAGCCTCGCGGGCCAGGGCCTTTATCTCGATAATGTGCTCTGCCACCTCGGGCACTTCCAACTCGAACAAGGCCCGGATGAAATCCGGATGCGTGCGCGAGAGTATAATTTTCACATTGCCCGGCGTCTCGCGGACGTCCAGTACCATCGCCCGGACGCGTTCCTCAGGCTGATGCGAATCGCCGGGAATTTGCTCACTTCGGGGCAGCACAGCTTCGCAGCGGTCAAGCTCGACGACCAACGAGCCACCCTCCCACCGCACAACTCGGCCTGTTACGATTTGGCCTTTCCGCTGGAGATATTCGTCGTAAATGCTGCCACGCTCAGCTTCGCGTATCCGCTGGATCATCACCTGCTTGGCGGTCTGGGCAGCAATGCGACCCAGAGCCTGCATCGACATAGGCTGGCCATTGATCTTGGCGATAATCTCGCCGTCCTCGCGGTTGATGCGAACCTCGATCTCGTCTTCGAGCGTGTTGGCTTTGCGAATGGCAGAGACCATCGCCAACTCGAGGTCCTCGATGACAACCTCCGGGTCGATGTTCTTGTCCCGGGCTATCCCGTCAACAATTCGTAAAAGTTCTTGTGTCATAATTCACGCTTTCCAAAACAAGCCTGTCAGGCCATAAAAAACATTAAATGCACCACGAAGGACATGAAGATAACGAAGTTGGTTTTTTTATCTAAAAAATCTTCATAAACTTCATGGTAAAAATAAAATCCGTAGCCTCGTGTTCGTCTGCCAAGAGTCCATAAAAAAAAGCGGACCATTTCGCCCACTTCCCAAGCAACACAACTGCGAGTTTCAGCCAACTGAACCCCCGCAACGCCTACGACGCGCGAAAGCCAGCTGCCCAAAGCTCAGCCTGGCGGACCGGTGCACATTTCCGCACCGCTACGCCCCTGGGGCGATATCAACATGGACCCTGGCCAACTCACTGACCAAAATCCTCGATAAATAACAGGCCATTCGTCACGACATCGACTCCATGACCAAAAAAACTTTCGTATGCATGTTCGTTTCCTCGCGCCAGTCCGTTGGCTCAAGACCCTGCCGAAAAACTGCCAATATATCACCGCTAAAACATAAGTCGCGTAATTCTACGAAACTACAACCCACCCGGTCAATAAAAAAAAGTAAAAAAGTAAAAAAGTAATCCGTGTAATCCGTGGACTCGTGATGATAGCGGACTCTTGATGGTAACAGGCAAGCTGGGAATAGGAGATGCAATCCGAAATCAAAAATCCGAAATGGACTAATGGATTTATCGGTTGCGATTTACGCGTGGGCAGGCAGAGGCTGAGAATTGTCTCATGCCGCTGGGCGTGTTCAGCGTGATGGTAACGGTTACCAGCGAGACGAACGAGCCATCGCCGTCAGCTCCCGTGCCGACGGTGGTGGTGAACTCGCTCACCGAGACGCCGTCTCCAGTTCCCAGCAGGTCGTAGCTGGTGCTCTGCCCGGCGGCGGTGGTGGTGTAAATGAACACGCCGTTGTCGAGGACGTACTGGATAAGCTCAACCTGGCTTGTGTCAGCTGGGGTAATTTGCAGCAGATTTGCAGAGCTTGTAACATTGGCAGCAGCCCGGATTTCCCGCATCATCCTCTCCAGGATAGCCCGGGAGGACTGGTTCATCTCGCTGCTGTTGATATTTTCTTCGTAGTTCGTCAGTGCGCTGCTAAGGGCCATGCTGGTCGCACCCATCAGCAGAGCAAGCAGCACGACGCTGACAAGCAGCTCGGCGAGGGTAAAACCATGGTTTTTCGGGGATTTACACATCTTGCATACAACCCGTCCATATCGTCAGCCTGGCCTGATCGAAGCACAATCAGCCTGTGTGCAACGTAGGATATCTTTTGGAACAAGGCAAATAAAAGTGGGTTTTTATAGTAAGAAAAAGAAATCTACCGCGAAAGAACGCGAAAGAACTCAAAGATAAAAATAAGTAGAAAAGAAAAACAAAAAAAACTTCATGCTCTTCATGTGCTTCATGGTGAATTGTTGTGTAGCTGTGAACGGTTACGAAAAAACATGGACGAGACGTCCAAGCCGCGGATAAACACAGCTTCCTCTCGTGTCATTCAAGCCTCTGACGATATCGTGGTTGCGAACGCCGCAACCACGACACCCGGCTGTTTTTGTTTTAAAAATTCGGTAACCGTTCACAGAAAAGAACCACGAATGAACACTAATAAACACGAATTATCGTAAAAAACAAAGTTTACCATGAAGTTTTTTGTTTTTTCTTTCGTGTTTTTCGCCGTTTTAAATATCTGTGTCTATCTGTGTTTATCCGTGGTTCTTGTTTTTGTGTAAACGGTTACCAAAATTCGATATTCGAATTTGTTTCAAACTTGGCAGGCTGGTTCTGGCGAGGCTGCGACGGCTTTGTTTCGGCCTGTTTCCTTGGCCTGGTACAGCGCCTGGTCTGCCAGTTTCACAAGCTCGTTTATATCGTCCAATCCAAACACGTCTGACGAAGCCAGGCCCATGCTGAGGGTTACGGGGATTTTTTGGTTGCCGATATCGAAGGGCTTCTCCGCGATGCACCGGCAGATTCGCTCAGCCTGGCCCATGCCAACCTCACCATCGCCGTCGGGCAGAACCATCAGAAACTCCTCGCCGCCATACCTGCCAAGCGTGTCGTATTTTCTGATATGCTCGCTCATTCGGCGGGTTGCCTCCTTCAGCACGATGTCCCCGGCACCGTGGCCATGCGTATCGTTGACCGCTTTGAAGTGGTCAAGGTCAGCCATGATAACCGTCAACGGCAGGCCTTTGCGGATAGACCGGGCCTGTTCACGCTGGAGTACTTCGAAGATAGCAGCGCGATTCAGCACGCCGGTCAGGGCGTCGTGGGTAGCCTGGATTTTCAACTCGTCGCGTGCTTTTATCAGCTCGGACTGGAGGTCCACGATACGTTGGCCGCAACGTATTCGTACTTTCAACTCGCGCGGGTCGAATGGCTTGATAATGTAATCGTCAGCTCCGGCGTCCAGGCCTTCGACGATATTTTCCTTCGTGCCCTTGGCGGTGAGCAGAAGCATGTAGAAGTACTCGCCACCTGGCATGGCGCGGACGTTTTTGCAGACGTCAGGCCCAGCCAGGCCGGGCATCATCCAGTCAACCACCGCCAGCCTGGGGGCGTCTGGAGCCTGGAGCTTCTCCCAGGCCTCTTGGCCATCGCGGGTTACCTCTACTTCATAGCCCCATTTTTTCAGGGTAGACTCCAGCACTCTGCAGGATATGGGATCGTCTTCAGCTATAAGGATTCGCATGTTTCGCCCTCCTGGCTCATCTTCTCGATGTGTGTTTTGAGGAATGCTATTTGCCGTTGCAGTTCTTTTGTTTCCCTGGCTGCAGCGACGATGTCGTCTCGTTTGGCAGCTTCTTCCAGCTTGAGGGCGGCTGCGCGCGACCCGTTTGCCGAGACGTTGGCCATGGCGCCTTTTATGGTGTGGGCAGCGGTAGCCAGCAGCGTGCAATCTCTCGCTTCGATAGCTTGGTGCACCATATCCATCATTTCGTCGCACTGATCAGCTACCATGCCCAGCAATTCCTGAAGTATCTCCTCGTCGCCATCGAGCCTGTCCAACGCATCTGCGCGGTCGAAAATATCGCCAGGCTTTGGCGAGGCTGGCCCTGCCTCGACGACGCTGTCGTCACAGACAGCCTGGCTGGCCGCACCCTTGGCCTGGGCTGTGCCGAACTGGTCTATCATCCGTTGTATTTCCGCTGCCAGCAGGTCGCGGTTTATGGGCTTGGAGACATAGCCATCCATTCCGCCAGCGAGGCACCCCTCCTTGTCCCCAGCCATGGCATTGGCGGTCATAGCGACAATCGGTATATGTTGGCCCGTGGTTTCTTCCTGTTTGCGGATATGGGCGGTAGCTTCCATGCCACCCATTTCCGGCATTTGTATATCCATAAGTATCAGGTCAAAACCATTCTCGTCGTCAGCCAGTGCGTCCAGAGCTTTTTGCCCATCGCCCACGATGGTAATGCTGTGGCCCATTTTCTCCAGCACCGCCCGGGCGAGTTTCTGGTTAATCGGGTTGTCCTCTGCCAGTAGCAGTCGGCACTTCGTTCCGGTGTATTCCACCTTCGCCGTTGCTTTTTCCATTTTTTTCTCCGGTACAGGTTTTATTACGTTAACGATACTGTCCAGAAGGACAGATTGATTGATAGGCTTCATGAGGAAGTCGTCGACAAGTTTTTTGTCATCAGGCCCGGTCGCCTTCCATTGTGCCGCCGAGGCCAGGACTATGATGGCAGGCTGCTGAAAACTCTCAGCCCGAATGGCGCGGATAAGTTTGATTCCGCTGCTGCCTCGGACGCCGACATCAACGACAACCAGCGGGTACGGGTCGCCCTCGTCAGCCTGTTTTTGCATCTTTTCCAGCACCTGGCTCGGCCCGACAGCTTCGTCCGGTGTCAAGTCCCAGTTCGAGAGCATGTCGCAGAGAATATGTCTATGCGTATCGTTTCGGTCGGCTACGAGCACCTTCATATCCATCAGGCTGCCGGCAGCCTGGCTGGAGGCGTTTTGTGGCGACAGGGCTTGTCTTATCGGGCACTTTGCGGTGAAGTGGAACGTCGAACCTTCTCCCGTTTTGCTCTCGACCCAGATTCGCCCGCCCATCATTTCGACGAGTTGCGCCGAGATAGGCAGCCCCAGCCCGGTCCCGCCGTATTGACGGGTAGTCGAGCCGTCCGCCTGCTCGAAGGCTTCGAAAATACTGTCGAGCTTTTGTTCGGGAATTCCGATGCCCGTATCGCTGACGGAGAAATGCAGACAGGCTATGTCGCCTTCGGTGGAGGTTTTTTCCACCCGGACGACTATCTCGCCAGCTTCGGTGAACTTGATAGCATTGCCGATGAGATTGATGATAATCTGCCTCAGCCTAAGCGGGTCGCCGCAGATCATACTGGGCACGTCGGGACGGATGTGGCACATAAGCTCCAGCCCCTTGGAGTGCGTCCGTTCGCCGAGCAGCCGCACAGCGTCGTCCACGCACTGTTCGAGGTTGAAGTCGATATTGTCCAACGCCATTTTACCAGCTTCAATTTTCGAGAAGTCGAGTATGTCGTTGATAACCTCCAGCAGCGAGTCAGCTGACTGTTTGACTATCATGAGATACTCGCGCTGCTCGTCCGTCAGATCGGTGTCCAAGGCCAGGGCCGTCATACCAAGCACGCCATTCATGGGCGTGCGTATCTCATGGCTCATCTTGGCAAGGAAGTTGCTTTTGGCGACATTGGCACACTCTGCCTGGATAGCCATCTCTTTAGACTTGGCGGTGGACTCTTCCAGCTGCTTGTTCGCCGCGGCTAGTTGCTCGTTGGCAGCCTGGGCATCCTCGCGGGCTTCGACCAGGTTCGTAACGTCGATGAACGACTCGATGCCGCCGACGACCTGGCCCTCATCGTCATAAAGCAGATCGGAGTTTTTGATAATCGCCAGCCTCCTGCCGTCAGCTGCGCACATGGCGCACTGCCGCTTCTGCACAGGCCCGTCGCTGTCGCTGCTGAAAAGCCCGCAATGCTTCAGGCAGTCTTTCAATGCCAGGGCAGAGCATTGCTTGCCGAGGATGTCATCCCGCTTAAAGCCTGTGATTCGACAGAACTCGTCGTTGACGGATGTGATTTTCCGTTTGCGATTGACGGTGAATATAGCCGTAGCCGCGGTGCTGAGGAGCTTTTGGGACAGCTCGTTTGACCTTCTAAGTTCGTCGGTTTGTTGAGACAGCTCGCGGGTCGTTTTCTCTGCCTGTTGTTTTGCCTGGACAAGTTCCGTAACGTTCACGACATTCAGCAGCACGCCGTCGTATTGTCCGTCCCGATAGATAGGCTGAATGCGGAACATAGCCTCAGCCTGACCCATGCTGTGTTCGAGCACAATCGCCTTGCAGTCAGCCTGGCTACGGAACCTGGCAAGTATCTGCTCGATGTCGATGGGGATATCGCCCTGCAATTCGGTTATATTTCCGCCAAGCAGGTCTATCTGCGAGAGGCCTATCATTCGGCAGAAGTACTCGTTCGCCTCGACGATAATGTCGTCCACGTCGGCGAAAACCACGCCCTCTTCCATGCCCGCTATCATCGAGGACAGCCTGCTGTGCTGTTTGTGGGCAAGTTCCATCGCAGCTTTGCGATCGCTTATGTCTCGGGCGAAACAACATATCCGTTCCTCGCCATCGAGTTCGAGATAGTTGATTTGAATCTCAGCCGGGAAGGTGCTGCCGTCCTTTCGGCGGAGGTGCATCTCGCGAACATGAGAGGCGCTGCGTTTGAATTCTTCCCAGTGTTGCGTCCAATTTTCCCGTGAGCAGGACAGGTCTACCTGCCCGTAGTGCATCTCCTTGAGTTGCGTTTCGCTAAACCCGAGCTTCTGACAGGCAGAATCGTTGACGTAGGTAATTCGTCCGGTCTGGTCGGCCCAGAATATCGCGTCACCCGCCCGCTCGACGGCAAAACTAAGCCTGCGGAGGTGTCCCTCTGCCAGCTTTCGCTCGGTGATATCCCGAGCCATGGTAACCACAAGAGTTCGCCCGCCGGACTCTATCGACCGCAACGACAGCTCGACGGGGAATTGCGAACCGTCCTTGCGACGGTGGATGGTCTCGATGACAGCTACCTGGTCGCGACCCTGTAGTAGCCTGTCGTACTGGGCTTCCAACCTCTCAGCGGTATATCCTGGCCTGATATCGCAAGGCCCCATCTGCAACAGCTCCTCGCGCGAGTAGCCCAGCGAATAGCCAATCGAGTCGCAAGCTGTTTCGTTCATCTCCACAAACTTCATGGATTTTCGATCCACCAGAAAAATAGCGTCGGCGGAATAATCCAGCGCGGTCTGAAGCCTCTTGCTTTCCTCGTCCGCCCGCTTGCGACCTTCGATTTCCGCCTTCAGCCTGCGGTCGACCCTGCCAAGAAACGCGTACAACCCCGCGACCATGCAACAACCAAACAGCAAACTTGCACCCATCGCAGCAGCCAGGCCCCAATGCGAAGCCTCCACCGAAACAAGCCCCAAGCTCAACATCGCCGCCATCAGCGGCCCTATTATTTTCCTTCGCACAGAAGTCGTTTGTTCTCGCTCATTGTCCTGCTGCTGTTCCCCAGCCGTATTTGTCAGTAATTGACTTGTCATCTACTACATCTCTCCATCTACGAGTCCAGTTTTTTGGCGTTTTTTAACGCACAGGCCACCGCCTGGCTGAAACGATCAGCCAACACCGGGGTACAGAGCTACACAAACTCCAATCCGTCCCTACCAAGGGGACACACATCTAATCGGTATCTCAGCGGGGAAACTTTTCTAACTTCTTGCCATAAAAATCATTTTTTCATATCCTGCTGAAATGACGCGTATAGGACTAGGCTTCGATTCGCACCATTTCGTCCCGGGCAGGGCGTTGGTGCTGGGCGGTGTGAAGGCGGAACACTCCGCGGGCCTGGGGGCCCACAGCGATGGCGACGTGGTGCTCCACGCCCTGGCTGACGCTATTTTCGGCGCGCTAGCAGCTGGGGATATCGGCGAGCATTTTCCCGATACCGACCCGCAATGGGCAGGAGCTGACAGCAGCATCTTCGTCGCTCGGGCGCTCGAGCTGGCAAGCGAGGCTGGGTATACGGTGGGCAACTGCGACATAACCATCCTGGCTGAGGCTCCGAAGCTCGGGCCTGTGAAATCAGCCCTGGCTTGCAATATCGCCAAGCTGTTGGAAGTCCCCGCCAGCGACGTCTCCGTCAAGGCCAAAACCGCCGAGGGCATGGGACTGATAGGACGCAACGAAGGCATCGCCTGCTACGCGATAGTTTTACTGGGCAAGTAGGGGGGGTGTCAGATATTTTCTCTCGCGTCGGAGATTTCGCGAAGTTTTTCCAGGGCTTGGATCTCTATCTGCCGGACGCGCTCTTTGGATATCCCCAGCCTCTTGCCTAGCTGATCGAAAGTTTTGGTGCGCCCCGCTTCGTCCAGGCCGTAATGCTCGGTCAGAATCGTCCGCTCTCGCGGGGTGAGGTGCTGCATCAGCACGTCGATGGTTTCGCGCATCTCGGCGGAGTTGTTTTCCCGCGGGTCGTAGCTTCTAAGCCCAGCTGCGATATCGAGTATCTCTTCGTTGCCCGTGGCGAAACGGTCGAGACGATATCGCTCTTTGGGCACCGATCGGGCGAAGTTTCGCATAATAGCCCACGATGCGTATGTACTAAAGCGAAAGCCTCGCGCGAAATCGAACTTTTCCACCGCCCGCATAAGCGAGATATTCCCGTCGCTGATAAGTTCGAAGAGGTTCAGTGGGCCTCGGAGGTGCCTCTTGGCGATGGAAACGACCAGGCGGAGATTCGCCCGGACGATGTGGTTCTTGAGGACGTTGGCCTGGAGCAGAAGCGACTCGACCTCTTTGACCTGCTTGGCCAGGGCGTGCTTGGGGTCGATTTGCTTGCGACACTTGTCAGCTTTGAACTTGAGAAAATTGTATTGGCAAAACAGCTGATATTCCTGCTTGGCCGACAGCAGCGGCACGTCGTAGAGCGTTTTGAGATATGGCGGGAGATCAGCGGGAGCTTTGACCTTTTTCGTCGCATCAGCCTGGGCTTCGTTATCCTCAGCGAAGATACTCTTCTCGGCGTTGGGCGACTCGAAACATTCGTTGTAGACAAACGATACGGGCTGTTCCAACAGCTGATGTGCCCGCATCTCGTTTACGATGCGATAAATGCTGCCGCGTGTGCGACGATATCGCTGAGCGAGCTTGCCCACAGACTCACCCCGCAGAAAGCTGCGATAAATCAGCCTTTTTTCCTGGCCACCGACTGAGCTGAGCAGGTGTGGGAAGATAGCTTTGTCCGGGAACTCCGTGTCGTGCTTGCGGATGGTGTATCGTATGGTTTCGACAGCCCGGCCCGTTCGCCGGGCTAGTCTGCGGGCGATTTCGATCAGGGTGCAGTTGGCAAAAGTAGCCATGCGTCTGGCCCGGGTGATGATTTTGTCTCGCTCAGCCTGGGAGAGTTGCGAGAACTTCATCGACCGCTGTACGTCGGCGAGGTGGTCGTGCAGGAACCACTCGACGGAGCTGTCGAGAAAGCCTATGCGTCGTTTGCCGTCGGGGAAAATCAGTCGCCGGGCGGGCAGGCCCCGCAGCCTCCAGCGCTGGATGGTTTTGGTGGACACATCGAACCGCCGGGCCATCGCAGCCGTGTCGTAGACCTTCTCGCTGTAGTCGCTCGTGTGCAGCTCGAAGCTGTCGGAGACGTCGAGCATAAGCACCAGCAGGTCATTTCGCAGCCCCTTGCCGTCGAATACCCGCTTGGTCCGGGCTTGTGGCCGATAACCGGTCAGCCGAAAAACCACGAACTCGTAGGGATACGCCTGATCTGGGTTAGTCAGTTGCAGCAAGTCCTCCGCTGCGTCGAGAAACCCCTTCCGCAACCTGGGCAGGCTTGAACACAACTCGCCGGAAAGTTCGGCAATAGCTTTGTTTTTATACTTTCGCATCGCCTGGGTTTGCTTAGAAGAGTTTTTTCAAGACCCCGTTTTTTTTCGGGTGGGTCGGCTTGGCTGGCGCTTTGGGTGCCGTTGATTTGGCTGGTTTTTTGGGTGCTGTTAATTTTGCCGGCGGTGCTGGCGATGCCGGTTTTTCCGTTTTCATTCCGGTTAGTTTTTTTAGCCCGGCTATCGATTGCTTCTGCTCGGCTTGTCTTGCCTGGCGCTCAATTTGCCCGACGAGTTCGCGAGCCTTGCTCAGCATTGCCTGGGCCTGGTCAGGCTGACCTGCTGCATCGAGCGACTGGGAATAGCGGACATACGCACCTACGAGGTCTCGCTGATAATACCACCGTCGGGCTGGTGGGCTGGCCTGGCTGGCTTGGGTTCGCAAAGTCAAAGCTGCCTTGCTCTGGGCCAGGGCGTCCTGTGCGCTGCTGGCGGTGCGGTCGAGAAAATCCTTCAAAGACTTATCGACAGGCTCCGCAGGCCTGGCCGCGTGAAGCTGGCCCCACAGAGCCTCAGCTTGCTTGACAAACCTGTCGACTCGGCGGTTCATGTCCCACAAGGTCATCTCCATAGCTGAAGCCAGGGCCTTGGACTCGCCATTGATAGAGAGAATCGTCGCCTGCTTGTTCGACCCCAGCCGACCGGCCTGGCTTAGCTCTTCCCCAGCGGAGCTCCATGCCCTCCGGGCCTGACCCGCCAGGTCAAGAGCTTCGCTGCACGCACGACCAGCCTGGGCCTGGGCCTCGCTGGCCAGCTTCCACAACGCAGCTACCTCCCCAGCCTGGACGCGGAGAAACTCCGCATCGCGCGAGGCTGTGAACTTGCAATTTTTACGATTGGCTGCGATCTGCGAGAGCTTATGATCAGCTTGACTTAGCTGATAGTCGCAATAATCCCCCTGCCCTTTGAGCCCCCGAACCTGGTCTTGAATCTTCGCGATTTTCACTCTGTCCGTGCGAATGCCTTCCTCGATTTTCAATGCGGCGTCGAGTTTTGCCAAGCTGGCTTCGCCGGTCGACAACGAACTGTCCTTTCGCAACGAACTGGCCTGGGCACCATCAGCTTCTATCGTTTTGTTCAACTTGGCGATGGTAGCCTGGCGGGCTGCGATGTCCCTCGCCAACCTGGTTTTCTCCGCGGAAATGGTAGCTTTGTTCTTCTCAATCGCCTGGGCTTGGGCATCGAGGTCTTTCAGGGTTTGCCTGGCGTTGCGAACTCGCAAATCGAAAGCCTGGACGAAGCTGTTCCCTCGCTGGGCCTGGTCCAACTGTTCCTTCGCTTTATTCAGCGACGCAGCCGCCCGTCGCAAAGCCATCCTGGCAGAGTTTGCATAACATTGGCCTTGCAGGTTCCGCACCTCGCCGAGTGTCATCTTGGCCAGGGCCACGTCAGCATGTGGGACAGCGTTGTCGGGTCGGCCTTGATAATTTTCCTTCAGCGCCGTCGTCAGCACAGCCTCTGCTTGACTTAGCAATTTGAGAATAGCTGGGTCCAGCGATTTGTCCTCGCCGGGCAAAGGCTTCCCGTCAGTGGCCAACTGGGCCTGGCCGAGCAAGCTATTAGCCTGGGCGTAAAGCGCGGTCGCCTGCGCGGTAGCCTTTTGGATATTTCGCCCAGCCGCTCGCTTGGTAGCGTCCCAGCAGCCCATCAACGAAAGGATGCCAACAAAGCAAAGCAGAGTCCCCATTGTAACCCCAATATGTTTTTTTTTATTTCGCACGTTCGTTCTCCAAATTTTCGCCATAGGCCGACAGGGACAGGGGCGCAAAGCGACCCGAACATTTTTATGGCATTTTTGTATCACACGCCAAGTGAGTTTTCAAGATGATTGTCGGACGAGAGGTTTTCGATTTCGGATTAAGCCCAATCCAAAATCCACAATCCGAAATCAAATCTTGCACACGAGCTTACTGTTCCGCCAAAAAACTCCGTTTGTTACCGCTGGCTGTATGCTGTGCCTTTCCAGGTGATTTTCGCACCTGGGATGTGTTTGAGCATGGCCTGGAAAATCGTCCATGCCGTCAGCAAAACTCCGAGGGGGTATGTCCAGAACAATTCCCACCGCACGCGGATCAGCCTGTAAAACCCGGCCATGAGGGTCAGCTGCAGTACCACCGTCGCTACGCCCAGATAGCCACAGACCCGCCAGAGGTTGTCGCCCTCGCCCAGCGACAGGCCCATCGCAGCTGCGAGATACGGAAACAGGCCTACCATTAAAATCAGAGTCAGCGAGATTGTCAGCCTGGTAAGGCTCGGAAACGAGCCGAAGAAAATCCGCGTCCAGCCCTGTATCGTCTGGGCGAAGGTGGTGTACATGCGGACGCTGTAAAGTCCGTTGCTGCGGGCGACGCTCAGGCCCAGCTGTCGTTGTTTGACCAGCCCGGCGATGGCCATGTCTTCCTGCATGACGTCTCGCAGGGCCTCGTGGCCTCCGATGGCGTCGTACACGTCCCGCCGAAACAGCATAAACGCGCCGTTCGCATAGGCGTGAGGCTTGCGGGGGTTGTTGACTTTTTTCGGGTCGAACCAGACCATCAGTATCCCGCTGCCGACGGGCTGAACGACGTTCTCCCAAAACCCCTTCATTTCCAGGTTCGGCAACAGGCACAACAGCCCAGCCTGGCGGTCAGCCATCAGCTGCATCGCCACAGAGAGGCTCCGCGGCGAGAGCTGTTTGCAGTCCGCGTCGATGCACAACAAATACTCGCCCGTCGCCAATTGCGACGCCAGGTGCATCGCGTGGTTCTTGCCCTTCCAGCCCGGGGGCAGCTCAGCGACGTCTATCGCGCGGATGCGCGAATCCTCCGCAGCGAATTTGTGGATTATCTCGCCGGTAGCGTCGTCGCTGCGGTCGTTGCAGACGATAATTTCCAGGTTCGGATAGTCCTGCATAAGCAGGCTTTCGATGCACGGAGCGATATTGGCCTGCTCGTCCTTGGCGGCAATGAGCACGCTGATTTTCCCAATCTCGCCAGCTGGACATGGATAGTCCTCGGTAAGCTCAAAACCATTTCGCCGCTCAAGCTCCAGCTGAATGTGTCGCGACACCCAAATCAGCGTAACAAGCCCAGCCAATATCGTCATAACAATAGCCATCATCTCGCCCCCCCAGCCCAGGCTTGGCGGGCGGCGGCGATAACTTCTCGCACCGCGACATGGTGGGCATCGGCCTGGGCCTGGCAGTCGACAAACTCCGGCGAGGCGGTTATCGCCCGCCCGTCAAGCCAACCCAACTTGACGCGAATGGGCCCGAATGCCGTCTCGAGGGTTTCGATAGACCGGGTGAGCTTGGCTCGACAGGCCTCGCGCTGGCGGATGCCCAGCGTTGTGGTCTCGGTGAAAATTATTCGCTGGGCCTGGGCAAGGTCAGCTGGGTTGCACAGTGCGCAGAGAAGCCAGGCTGGGCGAGATTTTTTGGTAAACACCGGGCTGGCCCAGGCGTCGAGACAGCCCGCGGATATGAGCTTCTCGATGGTCGCTCCGAGAACCTCGCCGGTGCAGTCGTCGATGTTCGCTGCCAGCTCGATGACGGTGTCCCCCTGGCCTGCCGGGCTGGGCTTGCCGAGGATTACCCGCAGCGCGTTTGGCAGGTTGGCGAAGCGACGCGTGCCAGCTCCATAGCCTATTGCTGATATTTCCATCGCCGGAGCCGGGCCAAAACCCTCCGCCAGTTCCGCGAATATCGCCGCTGCCGTCGGCGTGGTCAGCTCGCCGGTGCAATCAGCTGGGCCTGGACAGGTTTGTGCGCCGATGAGCAGCTCAGCCGTGGCTGGGGCCGGGACGGGCAAGGTGCCATGCTGACAGGTAATCGTGCCGCTGCCCAGCGGAATGGCAGAGCAGAAAAGTTTGTCGATGCCCAACAGTTCCATCGCCACCGCTGTAGCGACGATGTCGACGATGCTGTCAGCTGCGCCGACCTCGTGGAAATGCACCGCCTGGATATCGCAGCCATGCACCTTGGCTTCCGCTGCGCCAAGTCGCGTGAATATTCGCCTGGCCAGGTCTGCAGCTTCGGGGGTCAGCTTGGCGTTGTCTATAAGTTCGAGGATGTCCCCCAGGTGTCGATGAGGCTGCCTGGCATGGGGGTCTACGTCTACTGAAAATTGCCCGCACACCAAGCCACCCAGCGTAACAGGCCCGAAGCGGACAGACACCCCGCCAAGCTTCAACTTGGCAAGCTCGCCCTCAAGGGCCTGGAAGCTAGCCCCTGCCGAAAGCAGGCTCGCGACGATCATGTCGCCCGCTGCGCCGGTAAAACAATCGAAGTATGCAATAGCCATAGCCAAACTTTATCACGAATAGCTACAAAAAACAAAAACAGAAAAAACATGGGCAAGATGCCCACGCTACGGTCGGGTGGCGGCCGGGGCCGGGGTTAGCCTAAACCGCCTGGCCACCGTCAAGCTGTCCCACCGAAAAAATTCCGCCGACAAATTTTCGCCAGGCCTTGTGCCAGGCCTGCCTATAATTCTCCCGTGATTTCCTCGACGAAGTCTTTGACGGTAACGATTCCGACGTGTTGCCCCGCGCGGGTTACGATGGCGAAGACAGCTCGGCTGCGTTGCATTTGCACCAGAGCGTCGCGGATGTTGGCCTCTGCTGGGACGAACATAGGCTGCGTCATGAACTCCGCCGGCGGGCGACTTTGCTCGTCAGCTAGCACGTCGTAAACGTCGACAACCCCGACGACCTGCCCAGCCTGGCCTATAAGAGGAAGACGAGAGAAATCGTGCTTGCGAATAATCGTCAAAAAATCAGTCAGGCTAATATCTCGCGGAGCTGATACTACTTGCTCCATAGGCTGACAGACGTCTGCTACTTTCAGTTTGTCCATGTTCATGACCCGCCGGGCCATGTTCGTTTGCGACAGCGACAGCGCGCCGCTGGCTTGGCCTTCAGCCAGCACAGCTGATAGACCCTCGTGCCCTAACAGCGACGAGGCTTGTTTTTGGCCCAGCAAGGCTAGCAGCGCTCTGGAAACCAGCCTGACGAGATAGCTTAGGCCCGTGATTTTGAAGAAGATATCCGCTGCCCGCAGCACTGGCGTCAGACGGTAGATTAAGCTGCCCATGCGTTGGAAAACCAGCTTTGGCACGCTGTCGCCCAGGACGAACATCATGGGCGTTATAATCGCCAGCGTGTAGAGTTCAGCCCGGTCTTCCCGCCCAGCTAACACTACCATGGCACTGACTGCGAAGGTTGCGAAGTAGTTGTGAATATTTGTACCCAGCAGCAACATAGCCAGGAGGTTGTCGCTGTTTCGCACCATGTTTCGCAGTGTTTTGGCCCTGGCCTGGCCTGCCTCTGCCCGCAGCGACAGTCGTACCTTGTTGGCCAAATAGACGCCCATTTCCAGCCCGCTGTACAAGGCTGCCAGGACGACATTCACCGCCAGGGCAGCAAGCCAGGCTATCCAGAGAAGCTCTTGCGACATCGCTAGCATGTCAGGCCCTCCAGCAGTTTCAGCCTGACAGCTCCGACGCGTCGCCCAGCGACCTGCTCGACCGTAAACTGCAAATTCCCAAGCCTGCCCGTGTCGCCCATCTGGGGTATCCTGCCCAGCTGCCAGGCAACAAGCCCGCCGACTGTGCTGATGCGATGATGACTAAGATCGATGTTGAAAACCTCCGCCCAGTCGTGCACCGACAAGTCGCCGGAGATGATATATTCGTTTTGGCGTATATGTTTCACCGGCTCGTCCAGCTGGGCTTGGCCTGGCTGGGGTATCTCGCCGACGATTTCCTCCAGCACATCTTTCAGCGTTATAAGCCCAGCCGATCCGCCGTACTCATCGACGACGATGGCTAGCTGCTTGCCAGTGGCGCGAAGTTGCGACAGTACCCTGTCCAGATTCGCAGAAGCTGGAATAAACGAGACAGGCTGAAGCAACTCTCGCAGGGGTGCCCCGGGGCGGAGCAGCAGATGCTTGGCATGGACGACGCCGAGGATGTTGTCGAGGTCTTTCTCGAAGACGGGCACCTTGCGGAGTCTGGTTTTGCGGAAAAGCCTGGCCAGGTTTGCCGGGTCGTCGTCGATATCGCAGGCGACCATGTCCACTCGCGGCACCATCACGTCGCAGGCCTTGATGTCGGTCAGCCCCATGATTTCCTGGAGCAACTCGCCGGCGTTGCGGTCGATGATGCCCGCCCGGGCAGATAGCTTCATCATTGCCGCAAGTTCCTCGGCACTGAGGATGTCGGTTTGCTCAGGCCTGGGCGCGACGATCTTGGCGATGGGCCCGACCAGCAAAGTTTCCAGCACCCACAAAGCGGGGACGAGCAGTTTTTGCGATGCCCACACAGGCCCGGCTGCCAGCGTGCTCCACTGCGGCGCCGCGGAGTAGGCTAGCATTTTCGGAATAACCTCGCCCAGGAGTATCACTGTCAACAAAGGCCCAGCCGAGGCTGCTATGAGTATCCAACTGGCTGCCCCGCTACGTTGCAGCTCCAGAACCATCACCGCTGCGGTGGCGGAGAAAGCGACGTTGACCGTCATATTTCCCAGTAGCAGCGTGTTCAAAAGCCGACGAGGCCGACGCCTCAGCTGCACCGCCAGGCGCGAAAAGACATTGTTGCTGCGGGCCAGGCTGTCGCGATGAGCGGCGCTGAGACAAAACAAAGCCGTCTCCGAACCACTGAAAAAAGCACTAGCCACCAGTAGCAGGCCCATCGACACAAACGTCCAGTCATAGCCTGTGATTTGAGCGAACATCATAATCCCAGCTTTGAAAAATTATCGTAACGGTTCTTTTTGCTTTTACTGATAACTGACTACTGATGACGGATAACTTTTTCACTTATACCCTTCCACCGCGCCGGATGTGTATTTTTCGATAGACTGGGCGAGGTCGACGTCGTTTATATTCGCTAGCGTGCAAAGCCAAGCCAACACGTCGGCGAACTCCTCTTCCTTGTTGGCCTGGTCGTCGCCAGCCAGGGCTGTCGCCAGCTCACCGACCTCTTCGATAAACCACATAAACGTCGCAGGCGTACCGCGGGCGCTGTCGGTAGTGTAGTATTTTTCGCGGATGAATTTCTGGAACTCTTCGATAGTCATCCCCCCATTGTCCGGTTTTAACCGGACCGCGTCAACAAAATGTCCCGCAACCACAACACAGTGCCGTGGTTGCGGTGTTTGCAATCACGACTGGGTAACCATGCCACCAGTCAACCAGTCAACCAACGATCGGATGTTACTCAGATTTGTTTTGCTCGACAAGTCGGCCTGTGTTCTCCGCGATCCGGAACATGACGATGATAAGCTCCAGCCAAATTCTCGCGAAAAGAACATAGAGAAGAAAAAACAATGGCGACAGCAGAAGCATAAAAACTCCCATGGTGGCAGATTTGCTAAACCCGCTGATAATCAATCCAATTGTCCCCAAACCGACCATGACAATAGCTACGACAAATAAAGTCTTGATTACCCTTGTCGTTACAAATTCGGAAAAGGAGAAATCAAAAAGACTGCCTAGGAAACCTGTTTTTTCGCTCATGTTAATCCCTTTCAATATAGTGTTCTCTGTGATATGGAACAGAACTTTATGCTCTTCGTGGTGAATTTTTGTGTAGCTGTGAACGGTTACCGTTTTTCTTTAATGTCAAAGAGAGGATAAATGGCTATACGGGACATTGCAACCGTGTTGCGGAAAAAATTGCGAAAAAAAAATTGCGGAAAAATCGTACGCTTTTATCAGACCGGGTGTTTGAGTATACTGACCGCCTGCGACGAAGCTTATAATAAGCTGCGAGGATAACCTTCGCAGCTGACTGGAGACTGATATGCGAGTTTGTTTTATAGGCCCAAGTCAATCGGGCAAGACTGCGTTGTTCGCAGCCGTAGCTGGGGCGGGCGGGTCGAATGTGGATATATCCAGGCCAGACCAACCCCACCTGGCAGTGGTGAAAGTGCCCGATGCGCGACTGGCCTGGCTGAGTGAGCTGTACAATCCCAAGAAGACCACCCCCGCTGAGCTGGAGCTGCTGGACCTGCCGGGGATGGACCTTTCCGACGAAGCAGGCCGGGCCCGGGCCAAGGCCCATTGGCCCGCGATTCGACAGTCCGACATGCTGGTTTTCGTTGTGCGGAGTTTCACCAGTGACGAAGCTGCGCCATATCGAGGCCGGGTTGACGCCGCAGCTGATGTGCGGGAGTTGCTGGGAGAGATGCTCTTTGCCGACCTGGAACAGGTTACCGCACGGGTCGAGAAACTCGCCGACGCTGTGAAAAGACCCACGCCCAAACGCGACGAACAACAACGCGAACTGGAGCTGATGACCAGGCTCCAGGACGCTCTGGAAAACGAAACGCCGATATCCCAGGCTATAAAAACCGAGGCTGAGGATAAGCTGATTCGCAGCTTTGGGCTGTTTTCGCAGAAGCCCGCTCTGGTGGTGGTAAACTGCGACGAGGACGACCTAGCTGGGGCTGACACTATCGAGTCGTTGCCAGCCTTGCGACTTTCAGCCCGGATCGAGCAGGAGATATCCCAGCTGCCGCCGGAAGATCGCAACGAGTTCCTGGCGGACCTGGGCCTGGCTGAGCCAGCCTGCGACAGACTCATCCGAGCCTGCTATCAGCGGATGAAACTCATCAGCTTCCTCACCAGCGGCCAGGACGAGTGTCGCGCCTGGACGATATCAGCAGGCACAGAGGCCGTAGAGGCAGCGGGGAAAATCCACTCGGATATCGCACGGGGATTCATTCGCGCAGAGACAGTTGCCTACGAAGACTTTCACGCAGCCAAGGGCAGTATGAAAGACGCCAAAGCCGCGGGAAAAGTACGGCTGGAGGGCAAGACCTACTCAGTACAAGACGGCGATATCATAAACTTCCGATTCAATGTTTGAACGCCGCAACGTTAAGCATCACCCTGAGCGCGGCGGAGCAAGCGATAGGGTGAATGCTCTTGTTGGGTTGTTTTTTATTTATTGAACGGGCCAACTATCAAGCCTTCCTGGGAGGTTCAGTTCCCATTTTAGATAAAACTCTGCGGCATCTTTTACTCTACGAAATTCCTTCTGTGAATCTTCGGCTATCTCACTGAGATCGTACACTGATGGTCTTCGGCTATGGCAAATGTACCTAGTTGGAGATACCCTATGAATCACTGTTCCCTCATAAACCAGATCGCCATCCTTGTGGGTTGGCATCTCTCTTGGAAACCATTCTTCTTTTTTGATAATGGCCGAGAGATGATCACGGACTTCTGAGTAACGAAGGGTCTCATTTGGCCATAATCCCTTTGCCTTTCGTTCTTCCACATTCAGGTGGCTTAGCTTGTCCCCATGCGCTGGACAGATTCCTGGGTTAAATAAGGTGGAACCGTCTGCCTGCCGGTCGGGCAAGGCTGTATGGGTAATGTTCCCGCTGCTGTTGCAGAGGGAGCCCGTAGGGCGACCGGAGCAACAGCAGCAATGTTCGTGGCGATGGAACATCCATCGCCTGTCTCAATAATACCACCTCGCGGCGGCAGTGCAATCATGGAAATTTCTTTTGCCGATTTTTGTTCGCCCACCGCAGCCAGGCCGTACACACTCGCCGGTGTTCGCCTGCCGAGGCTTCGATGCCGACGCAGATGATTGTAGTATTCAAAGTATCGCTCAAAACCCAGCCTGGCTTCGGCGGGAGTCTGATAGTCCCGCAGATACACATCCTCGTACTTTACCGTTCGCCACAATCGCTCGATCATGATATTATCGAACGCCCGGCCAACGCCGTCCATACTGATCGCGATACCAGCCTCGCTCACCGCGCCAGTAAACGCCTCGGATGTAAACTGGCTGCCCTGGTCCGTATTGAAAATCTCCGGCACCCGGCCCAGCGACAACGCCTGCCGCAAGGCTGATACGCAGAAGTTTGAATCCATCGTATTGCTCAGTTCCCATGCCAGAACATAACGGCTGAACCAGTCCATCACCGCCACCAAATACGCGAAGCCACGATACAATCTAATGTATGTGATATCCGCACACCAAACCTGATCGGGCGCGACAATGTCCAAATTACGCAGTAAATACGGGTGTTTCCAGTGTTCTCTGTTCGGCTGCGATGTATTTCGACGAGGCCTGGGATACACCGCTGCCAGGCCCAGCTTCTTCATCAACCGACGAACCCGCTTAGGGTTCACCTCGATCCTGTACTCCTGAGCCAACGCATCCGTCATGCCATAGCGACCCAAGTGAGGCCGGGCTGTGTACAACTCATCAACCGCATTTAGCACCCGCTGCTCGAACGCCGCAGCCTGTTGATTACATCGTGGCTGATAATACAGGCTGCTGCGCGAAAGCGACAACAACTCGCACTGCCGAAGAACCGAAATGTCCTGGTTTTTGTGTTCGACCATTGCTCGCTTTGCCTCAGACATCAATTCCAAGCTGTCGAGATTTTTTTTTCATCCACTCCAGTTCAACCTGGAGCTTGCCGATCTGCTCGTATAACCGGGCCTCGTGTTCTTCCGAAGCCTTGGCCTTTCGCCGCTTCTTGCGACCAAAGGTTTCTGGTATTGCCTCGAGAACCTGACGCTTCCATTCGGTGATCTGATTGGGATGCACATCGAACCCGCTAGCCAACTCCGCCAGCGTTTTGTCTTCCCGCAACGCCGCACGAACCACGCGTGCCTTGAATTGGGCCGTAAACCTTCTTCGCTTGCCTATCATACCATCGTCTCCTGCCGAGCCGTAAAGCCCGAATACTACCCGAAGACGACTCCACCTTAAACTCGTTAAATCCGCGCCCAGTTTTTGGGGACACGCTCAGTTTTCGTCCTTGTCGTCAAATATCCCTTTGCCATGAGTTGTGAGCAATACGGCATAGTCCTCCATTACACGACCATCCTCCCAGACAAAATAATGCGACGAGGGGTGACATTTAAGAGGAGCTTCTGGATAACGCGGGGGGATGAATTCATATCCGGCGTATGTTACATACAAACCCCATTTGTCTTCTGTTTCACTATGCGGGAGGTATCTGAATTCAGTTTCCAGCTTTTCCATTTTTTTATTCTCTCAGTCTGGTGGCGTGGCTCATAGGTA
>Ga0190284_1000330_pt1 | contig 29545 bp, 20 predicted proteins | sample 48691812_MG_FD_161668 | JGI IMG/M metagenome (GOLD analysis project Ga0190284, IMG submission 161668) | Hydrothermal vent microbial mat bacterial communities from Southern Trench, Guaymas Basin, Mexico - 4869-18-1-2_MG | ecosystem: Environmental > Aquatic > Marine > Hydrothermal vents >...
ACGACGGTGCCACGTGGATCCCGGTTCAGACCATCGCCAACGTCCCGCCGGAGTGGTTTCAACAGGAGATCCACATCGCCTCCGCCATTGATCCGGAGCCGCTAACCGCGCTGATGAAGGTCCGCTTCAGCGTGATGGATGACCCCAACGACTCCAAGGACGAGGGCGGAATCGATGCCGTCGAGGTCTTCGAGGTTGACTGCCAAACGTTCGGTGACATCGACGGGGACGGGGACGTGGACTTGGATGACTACGCCCTATTCGCGGATTGCCTGGCCGGCCCCGACGTGACCGATCCGCCGGGCGGCTGCATCGAGGAGTACTTCCAACGCGCCGACCTGGATCCGGACGGCGATGTGGACTTGGCGGACTTCGCCGAGTTCCAAGAGTTGCTTATCGAATAGTAGCGGTCGGCCCAACAGCCTTGGCCCGGCGTTTCAGTCGAGAACCCAAGCGTCACGTGGCGGGAGTGAAAGCGTCACGTGACGCTTCTCTCGTGTCATCTCTTGGCTCGGAGCGCCGCTTCTTCTTGAACGATGCTTGAAGACCAGCTAGGCAGCCCGTGGTGAAACTCTGGTTGCGTAGAGCGGCCGGAAGTCGCATCAGGGAAGCGGACCGGTGAGCAAGGCTATGAAATCCGCAAGGTCGGCCAAGTCCACGTCCTCGTCCAGGTCGAAGTCAAACACGGCCGTCGGTACCGGACAACTCCCGGGAACGGCTTGCCCGTCACCGCCGAAGCAAAGTTGGAACTCGCTGAAGTCATCCAGATCGTGATCGCCATCACCGTTGCTGTCGCCCAGGTTCCCGTAGACGCGGGTCATGCCCAGATCGCAGAACTCGCCGAACCCGCGGGTCGGGCTACTGCCTCGGACGCGGTAGTAGTAGTCACCGTCACTGCGGCCGGTGATCGGGTAGGAGGTCTCAGTGATGCCGCTCGACAGCGTGGTGGTCGTTGCCCACGAAGCCACCGGGTGGATGTCATCCACATAGAAGCCCTCTTCGACGGTGTAAGAGTCAGTGGTGTAGCGGAACCGCAGGTAGACCGAATGCCCCGCGTAGGCGTCCAGGCCCAGGCTATAGGTCTTCTCCGTCCACCCGCCGCTGGAGCCGGTGAATTTGTCCAGGATGTCGTACAGCCGCCCGTCGATGGAAACCTCGACAAAGGCCATGTCCCAATCGGTCTCGATGTCGTACCAAGTCCAGAAGGTAAGCTCGTCGCCGGCCTCGATCGGCAGCGGGTCGGTGGTGGTCATGGCGGCGATGACCTCGTCGCCGGGGGGTGACTTGAAGCTCTGCGAGTTCGAATGACTGCGGGCGCTGCTGGTGGCAAACCCCGCCATGTTCCAGTTGCCGGTTCCGGACTCGGCGTCGTCGGTTAGCCTGGACAGACCGGTCAGCTCCTGCAACTCGTACAGGTCGGCACCGGCGTCCGGGTTACGTTGCTCCCAGGAGACGGTGTAGTCCCCATCGCCGTCTACGATCGGCGTGGTCAGGATCGGAGGCAGCACGAACGGGGTCATCTGGCTTTCCGCGCCGGCGGCTTGCTGGAGGATGTAGAGGGCGCCATCCCAGTTCTCGTCGAGCATCTGCTGGAGTTCGGAGGATGGCGGATGGAACGAGGCCCCGATCTCCACGGTGTAGGCCAGGGTGTTCTTGCCCAGTTCGTAGTAGCGATACCCGTAGGCCCATTCGGTGGTATCGCCGGTGGTGGGATACAGGCTGGAGGCCTGCTGCGGCGTGTACGTCCCGGTACCGCTTTGCCTGGTGATCTCGCCCGCCATGCCCTGCCCGATCGATACCATCAGGGCGTTGTCATCGGTTTGCTCGCTCCCGTCGTAGCCCCAGGGCCACAGCACCAACTCGGAATACGTGTGATAGGTAATGGCGATGGTCATGTCCCGTGCGTTGAAGAAATCCCGGATCACCTGGGTCTCCGGCTCGGAGAAGGGCGACGGACCCACGTAGGTCGAGTACCCCTGCTGGTGGGTCTGCGAGCCCGTACCGATGGAGCCCCATTCGCCGTCCTGGTCGCCGTTGGTCGACCCGCCGTAGTTGCGGTTCAGATCCACGCCGATCCCGCCCGGATAGGGATGACGGTTCTGCCGCCAGTCGTGCCCTTCGTCGTGGTCCCACACGTACCCGTCCGGATTGACGCAGGGGATCACCCAGATGCGGTGGTTGTTGACCAAGTCGGTGATGGTGGGGTCCGAGCCATAGTTCGAGGTCAGGCGGTCGGCGATGTCGTAAGCCACCGCCAGGCTGGGCCACTCCCGCGCATGGTGCAGCCCCATGTAGACCACGCCGACTTCGCCTTCATCCACGCCGGGGTTGTCGGAGACTTCGATGCACCAGAGGTCGCGTCCTTCCCACGAAGAACCGAGCGAGGTGAGTTCGGTGATGGCCGGGTAGTTCGCCGCCATGGTCGCCAGGTCCGCCTCCAGCTCTGGGAAGCTCTGATACGAGGCCCGCGCACCATCTTTGGCGGCGGCGATGTCCTCGATAACGGTCTCGAAGGGAACCTTGGCTGCCACAAGCTTCTTCCGTTGGGCGGCAGTGACGGACAAATCGAGCGAGCGACCCGGATCAACGGTGCCCACGTCATCCCAGCTACGGAGTACCTTCTTCAACCCGGCTACTGCCTCCGCTGAGCTGACGTCCACGCGAATGACGCTCTTGGGTCCACTCGGACCGCCGGCATCAAAGTCATCGACGGACGGCAAGTCCCCGACGGCCATGCTCGCACAGCAGAACAGTATCGCCAGAGGCGTAACGAAGTGCAGGTGGGTGAACATCTTTCCGCTCCTTTCTGATTTCCGTATTCCAGACCGGACCCTCCCGGCGGCGCCTCTGGTCCGGGTTGGACATTGAGCCGCCCCAACCCCGGTGGGCCCGAGTTTCAATAGAGTATAGCAGGAACAGGGCTCGCGAAACAACCCCCCGAGTCCGTACGTCTTGCCCATCCCGGTTGCCCGACCCGAGGCAGGTTATCGCTACCGGGGCAACAGAGTGCAGTTTGCAATCGGCGCCTCCGGTCGCAGGTGGTAGACTTGGATCCGACCTGAGCCCTGGACATTGAACGGTCCCCAAAAGTCAGCAACGAGGGTTCCACGTAGAGAACAGCGATGAGCGAGATAGAGATCGTCAAGATAGACTCGTCCAATGTCTGTGACCACGGTTTCTGTGGCTACAAGAATCCCAAACAGGAGGGGTACAGGCGAAAGACGGAGTGGCTCAAGAAGCGCTTCGCCGAAGGCGTGAGAATCAACGTTCTGCACGCACGCGATGAACGCCCGTGTCAAAGAACTCAGGACCCACAGGCAGGCGCAGAACGCACCGTCCCCATACGGAATCTTCAACCTCGTGTACGACGGACGGTTGATTGCCGACCATCCGATCAGCAAGACGCGGTTTGGGAACATCATCAAGCAGATCTCGCGATGCGACATGCGCTCCCAGAATCCATCGCAAGTACCACCCAAACCTCAATCTTCGTGAGATTCCTGCGAGTTGTGCGTCCAGCTGTGTTTGCGTCTCAAGTCGTGTGATGACAAGGACTTCGACCGTCTCGTTGATGTGCTGTTCCTTCACGGTTTCTTACTGTCTCGTGATGCGTTTTGAGGGCAATTGCTGACGGGCGCGAGAAACTCAACGGAACATGGGAGCCGGCATTCGGCACTCACCCGCCAAGGGCGTCACCCGCTGGCATCAACGGGCCAAGGCTGGCGGCTTCATGCATGCTCAAGATTCTCCCCAGAAACCCCGGATTTCCCTTGAGCTTCCCGGTGAAACGAGGCTCAGTGGGTCTGACGGTACCCGCGGGTTAGGGCTGCGGGATGACGGAGACAAGGCCACCACCGGGTCGCACATGAATGGATTCCGAATCTTCGCGTTGGGGGGGGCAAGTCATGAGCCGCCGCCGCGTCATCCGGTGCTGCGGTGGATGGCCTCCAGCGTGGCGGTCGAGACGGACGCCGCCGGGAATCTCAAGCCGAGCAAGAAGAAGAGCATCGAGCGGATCGACGGCATCGTCGCCGGGATCATGGCCCTGGGCCGCACCCTGCTGCGCCGGGAGCACACCAGTGTGTACGATGCGCGGGATCTGCTCGTACTTTGAGTTGAAGGTGTTGCGAGGCACCGATGGTCTTTGATCGAGGTGATCGGAGCGAAGGCGCTCATGCGCGGCGTCGATCCGGACACGATCCGCATCACGGCGAGATCGCCCCCCCGCGTCGACGTCTCGAAGAGCCACTCCGCTTCTCGTTGGAACGGTCGCTCTGCCGCACCTCGCCAACTGTACGTTCCGCCAGGCGGTCTGGCTCGGAGCACTTCCAGTTCAACGGTGGCGAAGTGCACGGGCTCACCGTCGTCACCGTCACGGTCTGACTTGCCTCGACCGCCGCGCAGAGAACAGCTGCCGCGGCTAGAATGCTTAGAACGTTCGATTTCATCGTTCTCTCCGTTTCATTGAAGATGATAGTCCTATGGCCTTTCCCGCTCTGATCGGTCTCGCGCCTCACCGCCGATACCTGGCACAGACGACGGCGCTCAGGCGATCCCTAACTCATGCTTTCGCATGTCAATCGTGTCCCCACCTCATCACTTCGCTAATGAGGCGAGCCACCCGCCACACCACATACCCGATACCCGGCTCTCCCGTTCAGTTAAGCTCAAGCTTGATTCCTTCGTAAAAACCCGCCCCGGTTTTTGGTGTGTGGTCCGGGATTTGCTATGAGGATTGGCGTGACGGTGTGAAGTCAGACCTTTCTGCCAAGGACCGCCCGGCATGTTTCGACGCACGGATCCACAGGCTACGTTCGGTTCGCTGAATGTACTCCTGACCCCCGAGAAGATCGCAAGGCTCGAGAAGAACCACTGGGCAGGCAGCTTTCGCCGCAAGGCCTTCCCGGTCCTGCTGGCTAACGAGCCTATCTTCCGCCCGTCGTCGTCGAGAACAGACGAAGGAGTTCAAGGACGGTTCTCGACTTCGTAGTGGGATTGAGGCGACGAACTCGTCACACGCCCGAGCATCGACACGCCATTGTCACGAATCACTCAAGACCAGTTCCACCCGGCTTTGGCGGACTCCCGACGTTTGGGGCCGGTGCCCGTGGATCCGCGCGGCTTAATCTGTTTTTGTACGAAGAGCGCGTATCCGAGCGGCAAACCTTCCTCGAGCTTGTGCGGGCAATTGCTCGCTGTTCGCCGCCTCACGGTAGACGTCGATCGCTTCCTCGAAGCGTCCCTGTCGCTCCAGGATGTCGCCCAGCAGCATGTGACCGTCCACGGAACCCGGATGCTCGCCGAGCATGTGGCGCAACGTCTGCACGGCCTCTTCGATCCTTCCGCCCTGGCGCAGGTAGAAGGCGAGCGTGTAGGCGAACTTCAGCTCGCCGGGCCGTAGCTCCGCCGCCTCCCGGCACAAGGTGATCGCCTCTTCGACGCGATCCCGAGCCACGATCACCGCTAGGTTGTAAGCCGCCTCGGCAGACTGAGGATCGGCTCTCCGCGCAGCTCGAAACGCGGCCTCCGCCTCCCCTGTTCGCGCCATCTCTCCAAGCAGCATGCCAAGGTTGATATTCGCCGCGGCACTGGCGGGGTCCAGCTGCAGCGCCTGCCGCAAGCTCGCCTCGGCCTTATCGTTCTGACCTACAAGGTTATAGGCAATCGAGGCATTCACGAGAGGTTCTATCCGGCGTGGATCGAGTCTGCGCGACTGCTCGAAGCAGGCGATGGCTCGCTTCAGCTCACCCCGGGCCAAGTGGAGGTTACCCAAGTTGTAATGGGACGCCGCGTCGTCCGGACGAACGCCGATTGCTGCCTCTAGCTCCGCCGTCGCTTTCGCCAAGGTTGCCCGGTCCTCAAGCGACAGTGACTCCTGCGGCACACCGGCCAATGCCTCGGCAGCCCGGACACGCACCAGCCGATACTCGTCCCGCGTGGCTTCAACAAGCGCCGCGGCGGATTCCCGCGTCAACCAACCGTTGAGAACGTCGGCCGCCGCGGCACGCACAAGCGGTGAGGGGCTTTTCAAGGCCCCTATCATCGCCGGTACCTTTCGCTCGTCCGGACATGATCTCAGGAGCCGGATCAGAGCGGTGGCGAAGATCTCATCGCGCCCGCCGCCCGAAAGGTAGGCCAACACGTCGGATAACCGAGACCAGTCGTTCTTGCGGGCGGCCTCTACCAGGCCCGCCCGGTACAGTTCCGGCGCCTGGTAGTCGCGCGGGTGCCAAGTACGCACATGGGTGTCAGCCCACGCGGCATCCTTGTCCGCGTGACAGATATTGCAGGCATTGGGCGAGCCGAAACGCACCGTTGCGGCGGGCATTGGCGGGCGCATCGAGTGGTCGCTTCGCCGCATCCGGGCAAACTCGGTCATCGGCATGTGGCAGGAAATACACCGGCTGCCAGCGCTGTCCGACGGGTGGCGGGAATGGATGGACACGTCGTGTACGCGCCGCTCATGGCACGGCAGGCAGGATCGATCGGGCTGATCCTGGAAGCGAAACCGTCCGCTGGAAGTATGACAATGCACGCAATCCAGTTGCCCGGCCAACACGCAACGGCTCATCCGCCACGTGGTGTAGGTGTAATTCTCTCCAAGATCGCGCCCGTCGGGGTAGAAGTCCGGATGCTCCAATGTGACCAGGTCGAAATGGTCAAAGTATCGTTCGCCTGGGTGAAACGTCGTCGTCAGCGGCACCATCTTTGCATGGCAGCCCGCGCAAGCAGCGTTCGTTTGCTCGACGCTGAGGCTTTTCATGCTGATGATCTTCAGATCCTTTGGCGTCCCTCCCTCAGGACTCTCCCGGCACACTGTAACATGTTCCCTCCCATCCCCGTGGCAAGTCTCACAGTTGATCCCCGGCTCGGCCCAGGAGGTGCGATAGGTGTCCGTCGTCGGATCGTAGTTCGTGGAGAGCTGGCTTACGTGGCAGTTGTAACATGAGGTGTTGAACGTGTACTCCCGATCGGTCCAATGCAGCGGCTCGTCGGACCGGCCCGAGGAATGCCGAACACCGCTGGCGGCCGTGTCGAACCACTCCCGACGCCGAACGTCGTAGGCCACCGGCAGCGTCTGCAGGCGACCCCCCTCGATTGCCGTCAAAAAATAGAAGACGTTTTTGCCGCCCAGCACGTGGGCCATCGGCAGCCTCTTCTCTCCCTCCGGCCCACGCTCAAGCACCCAGCCCTCCTCCGCGGCAATGTGGGCCTGGTATCCACGCTCGCCGATCTTGATCTCCGATCGGTGGGCGGTCAGTTGCCCTCGAGCGAAATCGCTCGAGTATGGCTGCATCGCCAAGCCATGATGGGATGGAGCCCACAGCTCAAAGAACCGTCGATGGCATTCGCGGCAACTAACGGAACCGGCAAGTTGCCGTCCCTGTCGACGGGAATTCGAGGCGGCCGATGGTTCCTGACCGCCGCCCGCGTCTGGCGACGCAGCAACAGCCACACCAACGAAGGCCACGAGGTTCGCAGCGCATCGGATCACGTCCATCTTCCTGGACCCTCTGACCCAAGTGGTCATGCCCACGCCGGCGTCGACCTTAACACGGGGCAACTCCACAGCCCAGCCATTCACCGTACTCCGTACCCATCGCAGCCATTAGGTTCCCAAGAGCCAGAGAACCAAGTCCAGGCAGAGTAGTGCACTCCACAATCTACGGCGCCCCCGTGAACACTTGCTGGAAGACGGCAAAGTCAGCCAAATCGACGTCGCCGTCCTCGTCCAGATCGAAAGCGACCAGATACCATTCTAGGCAAGCGGGCACCGGCACAGTTGGCATCAGCCCGGGGCCGGAGAGTGCTTCAATCAGTGCCGCGTGATCCTCCAGGTCTACGTTGCCGTCGCCATTGATGTCACCCGGTCCCGGAATCCAAGGCCCTCCAGGTTGACAGTAGCCGGAAACACAGGTTTCTGCTCCGTTGCAGAACAACTCATCGTCGCAAGGCGAACCGTCAGGAAGATGATTGGGCTGGCATATGCCGGTGCCATTGCAGGTATCCGGTTCATCGCATGGGCCCCAATCCCAGTCACCACATTGAACGCCTGCCGGGCGAGGTGACCAGTCCGAGGTACTCATCAGGGGGTTACATTCTTCGCACACGTTCGCAGGATTGACCGTCCCGGCGATGTAGCAGACGCCGTCGATCAGGCAGTGCCCAGGCACTAAGTCGTGGCGGCAGTCTGAAATTCCTTCGTAACACCAATCAGTGGTGCAATCCAGGCCGTCGTCGCAGTCCGGAGGCGTCCCAGGGATGCACTCGCCACCGACACATCGCTCGACGCCATTGCAGTATAAGCTGTCGTCACAATGCGCATCGGAATAACAGTCGGGCACGAGCCCAACATCTCTGGTGCCAAGCTGTCCGGAGCCGCCAACTAGACCGTACGCACCCGAGGCACCGCATTCGCCACAACTGCCCGAGCCACCGGAATTACATCCGTGCCCGCCGTTCCCGTAGTCGGGAACCGCGTCTCCGTCGTCGCAACCATCGCTGCAGCCTCCGGTGATGGAGTAGCGTATGCAACACCCGCCCTCCGAACCTCCAGCACCGCCTTGGCCGCCCTGTCCGCCGTAGGCATGAATGCTCCCCTCGATCCCTTGAGAATAGCGAACGTCGACCGTCCCGCCATTACCACCGTCTCCGCCAGCACCGCCCCCGCCGCCGCCACCGGCTACGTCTCTCAAGAACAATAGGTATATAAAGTCATAATACTCCGCGCCACACTGCCAGTACCCGTAAGGGTCGTCGGGGTCGTGCTCAACACCTTCATCACCTCGTGGCGCATCTTCTCCGTCTTCACCTTCATGTCCATCTGCATGGATGACGTTGCGGTTGTCAAGATAATAGGCATATACCTTAACGTACCCGCCGCCTTTGCCTCCAGCCCCGCCGGCGCCGCCGTTGCCACCATCGGCATCGGTATTCGTCAGGCCGTGCCACCCTGCTCCACCTCCGCCACCCCCTCCCCCACCGTAACCTCCGGCACCGGCCTCAGGAACCAAGGGAGGTGCGGTCGGTCCACCACCCGGTTGACCTTCCGTGCACTGTGCATGAACCCGCCCGCAGCCTGTCGGGTCCGACCCGCCACCCTTCTTATTGGCGCCCTTCCCGCCCGCTTCTCCGGAGCCGCCAGCACCGCCCGAGTAATCATCGGTAATCGTGCCATAATTCGTCAGCGTCTCCAGGACTCTCACCGTGTAGCCGCGCGTATTCAGTTTCACTCCAGACAGCACGGTCAGATTCCGATAATTCGTATCCCCGGTGAGTGTTGTATCCTCAGTGATGGTGACGTCCCCGTCGAAACCATCGCCCCAGAGGTTGGTGCCGCAATGGCCCGTCATTGGCACATCGCAAGGGCTTTCGTCTGGATCGTTGCTGGTAATATGCAGCGCGCACTCCTTATCGCCCTCACTTTCCGGATGAAATCTGGCCTTTACCGTCCGGCTCTGCCCTGGCGTCAGCGAGAATGGGCCGGAGCCTTGGGTTATCTCGAAATGCGTGCACTCCGGGCCCAACAGAGTAACCTCCCCTTGCAAAACGGCGTCGCCCTCGTTCACGATCTGCCATGCATGCTCGGGGCTCCAATGATCAGGCTCAGCCCAGTGAAAGTCGTGACCAGTTAGGTCCTGGCAATTGATGTCAGGCTCCGGCACGACATCAAATGAAAAACACGTTGAATAATCTCCGTATTGGTCGCATATGTCCTTGGTCTTCACGCGCCAATAGTGGGTCGCGTCTGCCTCCAATCCTGAGTATCCGTACTGTGAGCCGATCACATCGTACTCCGGTCCGGTCCCGCATGCCGTACCGATCTGTACCCGATAGCCAAGCGCACCTGAGACGTCCGACCAGTCGAGAACGCCCAGAGGACGCTGGCCCGTGGCGCCGTTCGCCGGAGTGAGCAGCGTTGGCGGCGGCAAAGCGTCCGGAGCCGTGATGAAAGAATAGCACCTCGAATATGGGCCGTAAATTCCCAATGCGTACTTGGACCTGACGCGCCACCAGTATGTCATATCCGTCTGGAGCCCATAGTAGTCGTAACGTGGGTCGGTCACATCCTCCTCCGCCCCGGTCCCGCATTCCGTGCCGATCTGAACCCGATAGCCCTCCGCTTCCGGGTCCACAGGCCACTCCAGCGCGCCCGAGGTGGGCTGACAACTCTCACCATCCGGCGGGCTTGTTGTCACCAGTTCCTCCATCTGGGCCTTCAGGTCGTCGAAGTTGACCTGCTGCTCCCAGGTGAGATCGGGCAATAGGTCGTTGTAAAGGTCGTAGTCCTCCCACGGATCGCCCGGCAAATAATACAGCTCATAGCGATTCACGAGCTTGTACGGCCTGTGGATCAGCTTGTAGCCCTCGACGTTGCGAATGGCCTGCTCGTAGCCGAGTGGGGCCTCGAGGATCTCGAGGTACTGCTCCGAATACACATGATCTCGCAGAGAGCCTGAGGTTGAATCCTCGATGATCGGCATCAGGCTTACCGAATCGATCGGCCGATCCGTAATCACCTCCTCCGGGTCTACCCCGGCCAGATTCAAGATGGTGGCAAACAAATCCGTTGTATTCACCAGAGCGACCGATTCGCGGTTCGGGTTCTGCACCCGACTCCCGCTGATAATGAGTGGCACGTTAATGCCACCCTCGTACAACCTGCCCTTGCCGTGCCATGGAGGGAACGGCGGGGCTATCACATCACATCCAGGCGTAAACTTACCCGGTGTCCCGTTGTCGCCTACAAAGATGATTGTCGTGTTGTCAAGCTGTTGCGGCGTCAGCTCGTCCAACAGCCGCCCGATTTCGCGGTCCATAGCCTCCACATCAGCCAGATAACAATACCGGTAGTCCCGAGTTCCGGCGGCCAGGATGCAGTTGTGCGAATGGAGGGGGGGGATGTCGATTACCCAGGGTAGGTCCGGGCGGTCAACTCCGTGGTAGCTGTGCAGATCGTCGGGTGGTTCATGGACCGGAATATGAGCGGCGTTGAATGCCAGGTACATGAACCATGGGCCCGTCTGCTGGCCGATCCATGCGAGGGCGTCATCGACATTCTGACTGGTGGCGTAATTGTAGCACGTTGCCTGAACGCCATTCACAATTCGCGGCCACACGTAATAGCTGCTGGTGCCGGGCCAGAAATTCTCCTCCGTCCCCCAGAACTCGGAGTAGCCGTGATCGTCGGTGGGTCCGTCGACTCCGCCCCCAAGGTGCCACTTGCCGATCGCCACGTCGGCGTATTGCGATCCGGCGAGCGCGAAGGCCTCGGGAATGGTGATCTCGTATCCCGGCAGGTCGGGGTCCCCCCCGCCGTGTCCGCCCGGGCCGCCAGCGAAGAGTACTCCCGTGCGAAAACCGTATCGCCCGGTTTGAATGGTCGCCCGAGTCGGCGAGCAGGTTGGGCAGCTCCAAGCGTTACGGAATAGAATTCCGCTTGCCGCCAGCGAGTCGATGGTCGGCGTCGGCGGACAGTTTGGGACACACGTCTGGCCCAAGGGACAATCGTCGCTGCTGTAGCATTGGTCATGGTCCTCGAGCCAGTACGAATTGCAGGCCTTCTCATAACCTTCGTCGTAGACACTGAGTATGTCCACCCCGATGTCGTCTGCCACGATCACGAGAATGTTGGGCGCGGGCGGGTCAGGCTGCGGCTCAGCCGGTACCTCCGCCACCGCCTCGACCGAGAACAAGAACGAAAGGCCCATCACAAGTATCGCCCTGTGCTCTTGCATTGTCTGCCTCCTTATGACCGGTGCCAAGGGGAAGTGAAAACCTGCCACATCAACGTGCTCAAGCACGCGTTGATAATTCTGCCAGGGCCGACGCGTCAGGTCAATCCCGACATGGATTGCACCTGGGCGGATGCGCGGAGGGGGGGCAACAATCGAGAAAACGCCACAAGCTCCTTATATTCAAGAACTTGTGGCGCACCTCATCGGTAACGGAGAGGATGGGATTCGAACCCATGGTACGGTTACCCGTACACACGCTTTCCAAGCGTGCCCCTTAGGCCACTCGGGCACCTCTCCAAGTCTGTTCTGACTCAAACCGCTGACCTGAACATCACCCTACACAACAGTGTTCATAGCACCAGCGATCCTGCTCTCTTCTCATCTCGACAGGCCCAGGAGCCTGTCTCGGACACTCCTGCCACGGATTCCTATCATCGGCTTCTCTTGCGTCTTTTGCGGAGGTCTCTTTTGGATGCGGGGCGCTGTTTGGCCTTTGTGGAGGCCTTGAACTTACGCATGGTCCCGCCACCGGCGGCCATCTGCGAAAGCTGCGTGCCGAACTTCATCCGCTGCATCATGGACATGCCCGACATGGCCTTCATGGCGTCGCGCATCTGGTTGAACGCTTTCACCAACCCGCTGACGTCCTGCGGATCGCACCCGCTTCCACGGGCGATACGCCGCCGCCGCGAGGCGTCCAGGACGCTCGGGTCCTTACGCTCTTTCTTGTTCATGGAGAGGATGATGGCTTCGAACTGACCCAGTTCCCCGTCATCGACGTCCATCTCTCCGACCTGGCTGCCCAACCCGGGGATCTTCTTGAGCAACTCCTTCATCGACCCCATCTTCTTCATCTTGCGGAGATGGTTGAGGAAATCGTCCAGGGTCATGCGGCCCTTGGCGATCTTGGCTTCCAGCTTGGCCGCTTCTTCTTGGTCGAACTGCTTCTGGGCCTGCTCGACCAGGCTGAGCATGTCGCCCATGCCCAGAATGCGTCCGGAGATGCGGTCGGGATGGAAGGGTTCCAGGGCGTCGAGCTTCTCGCCGACCCCCATGAACTTGATCGGCTTGCCGGTGATCTTCTTGACCGACAGGGCAGCCCCGCCGCGCGTGTCGCTATCGAACTTGGTGAGGATGCAGCCGTCCAGTTCGAGGCGCTCGTTGAACGCCTTGGCGGTGGCCACCGCGTCCTGACCGGTCATGGCGTCGAGCACCAGGTAGATCTGGTGCGGGGTGGTCACCTTGGCGACCTTGGCGACCTCGGACATCATCTCTTCGTCGATGGCCAGGCGTCCGGCGGTGTCGATGATAACGACGTCCCGATCGGTCTTGCGGGCCTCGCTGATGCCGTTACGGCAGACCTTGACGACGTTGAGGTGCCCCCGTTCGGTGTACACCGCCGCCCCAACCTGTTCGCCGATGACCTCGAGCTGGTCGATCGCCGCCGGGCGCTTCAAGTCCGCCGCGACCAGGAGTGGGCGCTTGGCGCTTTCCATCACGACCTTGGCCAACTTCCCGCAGGTGGTCGTCTTGCCCGAGCCTTGCAGACCGGCCATGAGCAGGATGGTCGGGCCTGGGGTGGCGAAGGGGATGCGCGGATCGACCGGGCCCATGAGGGCGACCAGCTCATCGTGGACGATCTTGACTATGACCTGATCGGGCTTGAGGGTCTTGATGACCTCGGCCCCGATCGCCTTCTTGTGCACCTCGTCGCAGAATTCCCGGGCCACCGCGACGTGCACGTCGGCTTCGAGCAGCGCGGTGCGCACCAGCCCCATTGCCTCGGCGACGTTTTCCTCGGTGATCCGGCCAACGCCGCGCAGGTTTCTGAAGACGCTGTTGAACCGTTCGCTGAGAGTGTCAAACATCGCACAACATCCTGCGTACCAAAGATACAACTGTACCGCGAGAACTCCGTTGGGGTCAACCGGCTCGGCAGGAGAATCAGAATCGGTTAGAATCCCCATCTTGAACGGTGATGCGCTGAAGGTCAATGCGATTTGGGGCGGGACCGATTTTTATGGACGACTCCGAAGGCAGGCGGAAGGGCGGTTGTGCCGGGAGTTCCGCACACGCCGGGCTCGTGCTGGCGGTGGCACTCTTCTGGGTTTTGCCGGCCGGTTGTCAAACGACCACGAACATGCGCCTGGGCGAGAAGGCCGAGCGGCAGGGGCGCTACCACATCGCCTACCAATACTACTGCGACGAGGCGAAGGTGCGACCGTCGAAAGGCCCGGTTCAGGCCGCGATCGCGCGCGTCGCGCCTCGTGCCGCCCAACACTACGAGCGGCGGGCGGCTGGTGCCGGCGATGCCGGAAACTACGCCGACGCCTGGCGACTCTACATGCAGGCCCTGGTCATCACGCCCGATAACACGGCTATCGCCGACCTGATCAACATGCTCGCAGAGCATCACCCCAACGAGATCGCGTCGGCCAAAACCGCTTGGATGGAACAGGGCACCATAGCCTTGGCTGTTGCGTCCACCAACGCGGGGCCCGCTGTGGGGACCACGACCAAGCAAGAGCCCGACGAAGGGGCCGCTGTGCGGACGACGAAGGTCGCAGAGCCGGAAGGTGATCCGCACGGCGGGCCTTACGAAGAGGAGAGCGTTGCGGAGCCGGACGGTGATCCGCACAGCGAGCCCTACGAAGACGAGCAGCCCGACCCGGACACGAATACGGCGTCAACCGGTGAAGTGCATGCCCCCGACGCCGCAGGCGAGGGAAGCTGGCTGATGAGCGCGGTCCTCAGCGTGGAGGACAAGCGTTTCCCACGAAAGACCCACACCGTTGACGATATCTACGTGAGGATCAAGGACACCGATTCCGATCCCGACGCCGATCTCGATATCTTCCTGGGCACGCGCCGGGTAAAGAAGGTGCGTGACATCGAGATAGGCGAGAGCATCCACCTGAGAGGGCGGTCGGGAATGTGGTACGAGTTGGTGGTCATCACCATCGTCGATCGCACTGAATCGGTGCGCATCGGAATCCGTCGTGGGCCTGGCAGGCCCGGCTGACGCCTATGTCCGAGACACGAACGAGCCCCACGGGGCTTTCAGCGAGTGCGACCACAAGGTTGGCGGAGGTGCGATGGACACATCGTCCGGCAACATCGTAGGGCGGGCTCTGCCCGCCGACATCCGAGTCGTCATCCTGGGGAGCGGCACTTCCCACGGTATCCCCATGATCGGGTGCGATTGCGACGTGTGCACCTCGCGCGATCCGCGCGACCGGCGGACGCGCCCGTCCATCGCCGTGGACTACGGCGACTGCACCCTCCTGATCGACACCGCGCCGGAATTACGTCTGCAGTGCGTGGCCAACAACATCCGTCGCGTCGACGCCGTCCTGTTCACCCACTACCATGCGGACCATGTGACCGGTCTGGACGACCTGAGGCGCTTCAACTGGCTCATGCGTGCACCGGTTCCCTGTTATGGGAAGCCCGACGCACTCGAGATCATCCGGCGTATGTTTCTCTATGCCTTCGAAGACGATTCCGACTACCCTTCGCACAAGCCCGAGCTCGATCTGCTGCCTATCGGGGAGGGCTCGGTGGAGTTGTGCGGGCGCAAGGTCATCCCCCTCCCGCTGATGCACGGTCCGCTGGCGATTCTCGGTTATCGCTTCGGCGGCGTGGCCTACTGCACCGACTGCAACAGCATCCCCGACCGGACACTGGAACGGCTGCAAAACCTGGACGTTCTCATCCTCGACGCCCTGCGCCGCAGACCCCACCCGACCCACTTCAATCTCGAGCAGGCGATCGAGGTCGCCCGGACCATCGGTGCCCGCCGCACGCTCTTCACCCACATCGCCCACGAACTCAAGCACGAACCGGTCAATGCAAAACTCCCCAAAGGGATGGAACTCGCCTACGATGGACAGACCTTCCATAGCCGCGCGTAACGAAGGTGGGGGACGACCGCTCCATTGGGGTCAGTCGATCGGGTCTTCGGGGGGGGGAGCCCAGCAGTTCAGGCACCTGGGCTCGAACGCCTCTTGGCCGCCGACGATATTGGCGTCGACGATCGGCGCGGTCCGTTGGGTGTGGTCCGCCGGCCGGCCGCAACAGGCGCAGGTGGCTCGCTTGATCAGAACCGCGTCCGCTCGCTCGCGCAAATGCATGATGCAGGCGAATGACCGGCCCCAACTGTCCAGGTCCAAGGCGGTGACTACCACCGTGCACCCTCGACTGGCCAACTCCGCACACACCGGGACAAGGGAGGGGTCGAAAAAATGGCCCTCGTCGATGCCGACGAATCCGGCTCCCGGCGGCACCTGCTCGAGGATTTCTGCGGCGAAAGACACAGGGACGGCCTGGTGACGATCGTGTCGGTGGGTGACGATCTCAGTGGCGGAATACCGATCGTCGCGGGAGTGCTTGAAAAGAACCAGGCCATCGGGATCGACCGCCCGGGTGCGTCGGAGCAACTCCTCAGTTTTTCCGCTGAACATGCATCCGCAGATCAACTCGATTCTTCCCGTTCGCCGCGACCGGTTCGTGCGGACCTCCGTTTGATCCACAGTCTGATCCATGGTGCGAATCCTACCCACAAGAGGTTCGCCGCACATCGGATCCGAGCCGAGCGAACTCAAGCGGAGTCGCTGGTCGCCATGGCGGCCATGGCGGTGTATCGGCCCAGGGTGGCGACGTGGCTGTAGCGATCGCGAAACTGCTCGGCGTTCATTTTTGCTTCGGCGGCAAGCCTCTGAAGCTGAGTGACGTCCTCGAAGTCTCCCTTTTCCAGACGGATCATGTAGGCCCGGGCCACCAGGTAACTATAGGAACTCACGTCCACCTTACGGACCCGCGTGCGATTGGTCGCCGGGTCCATCATGTCGTCGAAGAACATGGGGACCAGGTTTCCATCCTGTAGGGTCACCATCACGCCGTGCCTCTCGTTGGCCACACCTTCGACGATCAGGCGGATCGCCCCATGTCCCAGGTCGCGGCAGTAGGCCATGTCGAACGGCGTCGGCGCCGCGGAGCGCAACTCGTACCCCATGGTCTCGGCCACCACGGTGATCTTATCCCCACGCTCGGCGAAGCGCTTGGTGAGTTCATATTTGAGGATGTCGGCCAAAGGCACCTCGGACAAGCGTGGGTGACCCGCGGCGTCGGTGGGGATGTTTTTGCCTAGAATCCGCGACAGCTCCGCGACGTCGCCCAGCTTGTAGGCCAGACCCTCGGCGACCACCGCCACGCCGTCCCGGCGGCCCACCAATCTCCGCTTGATGATCGATCCCTCAATGGTGTCGACGATGTCTGAGACCGTGGTCTGCTCGGGAAACTCCTCGGGAATGAGTGTCAGCGTCACGCCGGCGGCCTTGCCGATCCCCAGAGCGAGAAACCCCGCGTTACGTCCCATGGTTACCACGAGGTACCAGCGACCGGTGGTGCGGGAGTCCTCCATCAGATTGGCGCACAGTCGTGCGCCCAGGTTGCGCGCCGTGGCATACCCGAATGTCGGGATGTCGCCCGGCAGCGGAAGGTCGTTATCGATGGTCTTGGGCACATGGACCATGCAGATCTTGCCCGCGGACCATTCGGACACGAAGCGGGCGCTCAACGCCGTGTCGTCCCCGCCGATGGTCAGCAGATGGGTAACGCCCATATACCGCAGGTTGTTGATCACTGTGGTCAGCTTCGCTTCGTCGGGGGTGGCCGCCGCTGATTCGTGGAGCTTGTCGCCGTTGAGCAGGTTCGTCCGTGCGATGCCCAGCATGGACCCCCCCGTGAAGTGAATCCGCGCGACGTCCCCAATGCGCAGGCGTCGGGCGTGCTCGCCGGGGTCGAAGGATGCGTTCACCAGGTGCGAGAAGCCGTCGCAGATACCGTGGACCTCAAACCCTTCATTGATCGCTCCGATGGTCGCCGCCCCGATCACCGCGTTGATCCCCGGGGCGGGCCCGCCACCAACCAGGATGGCCAAACGTTTGTTGCCCATGTGCACTGCACTCCTCGTCGGCTCGATCACGCCGATTCACAAACGGCGCGTGGGGCACGCCGCACTCCAAAGCGGACCCCGCCGCCAACCCGCGTACCATGCCAGGCCCGGCGCGGGTTTGCAGCCGAGAAACTCCGGCACCGGAAACGACATCAGCGATGTCGTGTCGTCCATTGTACCAACGATACTCATGTCGCGACAGGCGCCGAGCTTCTTACGCTCCTTCTCCAACAGGGGCTGTCATATTAATCCCGCATGGCGATCGCCAATGTGGCGTCACCCCTTGTGGGTGACGAAAAACGCGGGTGCGCCACTCACAAGGGGTGACGCTACAGACTCAACCGACAAGCCCAACAGCGCACCGTCGATCCGGCCCCAGGGGGCCACATGAGGGCGCTGCAGTGAATGCGTCAGCGGTGCGCGATCGGCGGACGAGTCGCCCCTTATTGGACCGTACACGCTCTTCAGTGCGAGTCCGGTTCCTGCCGATGAAGAAGGGTGCGCCTCATGCCGGATTGGCCGCGCTGTGTGGTTTGCAGCCGTAAGCAGTGGGTACGGCCCGCCCAAGTTGACCTTGCATCCATGCGCGTGAGGCATCGTTTTGTCCGGATTCGATTCAATGGAACATCACGATTTTTCGGTCCAGACGCTGGGCCCGCGAAAGGTCGCGTCGCCCTACAAGACACGCTGCTATGTGTCCGACGACAAGCGGACGCTGTACAAGACCACCGTGCATACGGGCGATGGGGCGGGTCCGCCCGACCGCTGCGGCGAGCCCCTGGGCTTCGAGCTTGCCGGGCCTCGGGAACGGATCTACTTCGATTCCACGAAGACGCGCTGCGGGATCGTGACCTGCGGGGGTCTGTGCCCCGGGCTCAACGACGTGGTCCGGGCGATCGCCCTGGGTTTGCACTACTGCTACGGCGTGCGAATCATCTACGGGTTCAGATACGGCTTTGCCGGTTTGGTGCCTCGCTGCGGACACGAGGCCATCATGCTCGACCCGAAGACGGTGAGCAGCATTCATCAGCACGGCGGTTCGATACTCGCCTCGTCCCGCGGTCACCAGGACCCGGAGGAGATGGTCGACGCACTCGAGCGACTCAACATCCAGGTGCTGTTTTGCATCGGAGGTGACGGTACGTTCCGCGGCGCGCTGGGGCTGTGCCGCGAGATCGAGAAACGCAACCTGAAGATCGGCATTGTGGCGGTGCCCAAGACGATCGACAACGACATCCATTTCACCACGCGGACGTTCGGCTTCGAGACCGCCTACTCCATCGCCGCCGAGGCGATCCGCGGCGCGCACGTGGAGGCCACCGGGGCGCCCAACGGGATCGGGCTGGTCAAGCTCATGGGACGCCACGCCGGGTTCATCGCGGCGCACGCGGTGCTGGCCAACCGCGATGCCAACTTCGTCCTGATTCCCGAAGTCGACTTCGAGTTGGGCGGGGCAAACGGTCTGCTGACCCATCTCTTCCGCCGCCTCAAATCCCGGGGGCACGCCGTCATCGTCGTCGCGGAAGGCGCCGCTCAGCACCTCTTTGACGACGATTCCGCGGCATCGTCGGCCACCGATCCGTCCGGGAACAAGAAGTTGAGGGACATCGGTGCGCTACTGCGGGACCGCATCAGCGAGTACTTCAAACTGATGGAGGTTCCGCTCAGCCTCAAGTACATCGACCCGAGCTACCTGATTCGGTCGGCACCCGCGACGGCAAGCGATGCGTTGTTCGCCGGCATCCTCGGCCAGATGGCCACCCATGCGGCGATGGCGGGGAAGACCGCGATGGCCGTGGGATACTGGAACAACCAATTCACCCATATTCCCATCGCCGCCGCATCCGGTGCCAAGGGACTCGATCCGAACGGCAACTTCTGGCAGAGCGTCGTCGAGTGTACAGGGCAGCCGCGTAGCATGATCAATGGCACCGAGGCTACGGACGACGCGGTGGAACCGCTGTTGGAGGATTCCTTGGTGATGGCGTAGAACCGGAACCTTTGAGAGGAGAACTGGACCATGTCACTCGTACCCATGCGCACGCTGTTGGATCATGCCGCCGAGAACGATTACGGACTCGCGGCGTTCAACGTCAACAACATGGAGCAGATTCAGGCGATCATGGCCGCGGCGGAGCAGACCGAGTCGCCGGTTATCATTCAGGCCTCCCGCGGCGCCCGCTCCTACACGAATGACGCCTATCTGCGCCATCTGATGCTGGCTGCGGTGGAACTCCATCCGCACATCCCCATCGCCATGCACCAGGACCACGGCAACTCAACCGAAACCTGTCTCAGCGCCATCGAGCAAGGCTTCACGTCGGTCATGATGGATGGTTCCCTGCAGGCGGATGGCAAGACGCCGGCCGATCTTGACTACAACATCGATGTCACCAAAAGAGTGGTGGACGCCGCCCACGCACGGGGCGTTACCGTCGAAGGCGAGTTGGGTTGCCTTGGCGGTATCGAGGACGGACACGGCGCCGGTCTGAGCGCCGCCGAAGCGATGAAACACCTGACCGATCCCGCTCAGGCCGAGGAGTTCGTCGCCGCTACAGGTGTCGACGCCCTCGCCGTCGCCATCGGCACCAGTCATGGGGCCTACAAGTTCACCGAGAAGCCAACGGGCGACGTCTTGGTCATGAGCGTTATCGAGGACATCCACAGACGCTTACCGAACACTCACCTGGTGATGCACGGATCCTCCAGCGTGCCCCAGGAGCTGTTGGAAATCATTCGTCAGTACGGCGGCGAGATGAAGGCGACCTACGGCGTTCCCGTCGAAGAGATCCAGCGCGGGATCAAGAACGGCGTGCGCAAAGTCAACGTGGACACCGATAACCGTCTGGCCATCACCGGCGCGATCCGCAAGGTCTTCGCCACCAACAAGGGGGAATTCGACCCGCGGAAGTACCTCAGCATCGCCCGCGATGCCATGACCGAGGTGTGCATTGATCGTATGGTGGCCTTCGGTCAGGTCGGAAACGCCGGCAAGATCAAGCCGGTCACGTGCAGGGACATGGTCAGCTTCTACGAGCGGAACCTGGTGGCAGCAACCGCCGGTTGAAGGCGACCTTGGGAGTAAGCCCGGTCGGGCTTCCATACCCTCGCTGAAGAGGCTGTCGATTTGGTCGTCCACAGTGATCCCCGATGTAGCGTCACCCCTCGTGGGTGACGAAAATCGGGAGTGCGCCGCCCACAAGGGGCGACGCTACAGACTGTTGTGACGAATCAGGCCGAGGCCAGGACGGGGACGGTGTGTGCCGCATCGGCGGGGGTCTCGGGTTGGACCGAGGGCTCCTGCGTGTTTTTGGTACAGGTGGGCTTTTCGTCGCCGAGTGGGTCGTCCAGCGACACGTTCCAGAAGTCCTCTTTCTTTGCCCGTATCCATTCGCGGTGGGCTGCCCCGCGCTTGCCGATCTTTCGCCGCAGAATGATGTAGAAAAACGCGTGGACGTTGTCCACGAGGTGGCTAAGGTTTCGGATGCGCCGCAATCGCCGCCAGAACATGATCGCGCGTCTGTAGAAAACCTTGTGGGCACGAGCGTAGGCTTCGTTGATCCGTTCGGGCGTCACGGTGGGCAGGGTCATGATGGCTCCGCTGAGTTCGTAATCGCCCCAGTCGTCGGTGTTGAGATACCCGTTGTGCTTGGCCCACTCGAACATCTCCGTGCCCGGGTACGGGGTCGTGATGTTGAAGATGGCCAGATCGGGATCGAGTTCGACGGCATAGTCGATGGTCCGCCGCATCGACTCGACGGTCTCGCCGGGACTGCCGAACATGAAGGTGGCGCGGACTTCGAGACCGGTTTTCTGGGCGATCCGGATGGCCCAACGCGTCTTGTCCCGATCGATTGGTTTGCGGATGTTCTCCAGGATTCGGTCGTCGCCGCTCTCCACCCCGAACATGACCTGGTGGCACCCGCCGTCCTTGAGCGCACGGGCCATTTCTTCACTGAAGCAATCGGTGCGGACGAAGGCGGTCCAGCTCACACGCAGACGCCGCTCCTTCATTAATCTACAGAAACGAAGGGCGTTTTTCTTCATCACCGTGAAGGTGTCGTCATAGAACTGGATTTCGCGGATGCCGTAGGTGCGGCACAGGTGGGCGATTTCGTCCACGACTCTCTCGGCCGACCGCGTCCGCAGCTTGGTGTTGGCGCTGTTGCAGAACGTACATTTGCCGGGGCACCCGCGCGTCATCAGCATGCTGATCGCGGGCAGACGGCGGTAGGCGCCGATGGCCGGGTAGTACTTCTTCATCGGCACCAGGTGGTACGCGGGCGTGGGCAGTTCGTCGAGGTTCGCGATCAACTCGCCGGGTGGATTGTGAATCACCCGGCGCCCGCGGCGGTAGCTGATGCCGAGGATGTCCTCTATCGCGGCACCGGATGCGATGCGGGCAAAGGTCTTCTCGCCGTCGCCGCGTACGACGCGGTCGATGGCGCGGTTCCTGAGGCACTCGCCGGGCATGGTTTCGGCGTGTACGCCGCCAACCACGACAGTGCATCCGGGGTGGACCTCTTTGACGATGCGGGCGATTGCGTTGCCGGAAATCGCCGTCGCGGTCATGAGGCTGATACCCACGGTGTCGGGTGAGACCCGTTTCACCGCCTCGCGGAACTGGTCCATGCTCCAGCGCTCGACGTGCACGTCCAGCACGCGCACGCGCAGGCCCTCCCGTTCGGCGTAGGCGGCGATGCTCAGCAGTCCGAGCGGCGGCATGGCCCCCTTGATTCCGTGCCAGATACTCTCGTTCTTGTTGATCCAGGGCGGATTGACCAGCAGCACGTCTACCGGTTCGGCCCGGTCTGCCGGAAGGCGAGTTTGTTCTGGGCGTTCAGGGCTGCGCTGCACGATCCGCGTCCTTTCCGGCGACAGACCACCGGCCGACTTGCTCGGATTATCGGAAGGTCCCAAAGGGGTATTGAGGTTTGATTCGTCCGTCCCAACGTTCGGAGCCGGGTTTTGCCGATCCGATGGGAAAGTGTGCTCGAAAAAGTACCGATAATCCCATTGCATCTGCCGATTAACCGGTGAGACATGGCCCAACAGAGAGGCGTGTCACACGCGGAACCGTGGAGGCTGAGTATGCCGGGAGTGCTCGATTCGAGCGTGCGTGTTCACCCCACCGCACTCTGCGAATCGCAGGATGTGGGCGAAGGAACCTGCGTGTGGGCCTTCGCTCATGTCATGGAGGGCGCGATTATCGGGCGCAATTGCAACATAGGTGACCATGCCTTCATCGAAACCGGCGCCCGTTTGGGTGACGGCGTCACCGTCAAGAACCAAGTTATGGTTTGGGAGGGCGTGACCGTCGAAGACGGCGTTTTTCTCGGTCCGGGAGTGATCTTCACCAACGACCGCTATCCCCGAAGCTCGCGCATCGCGGCGATAGACGTTAGCTACAGCCACAAAGAGAACTGGCTCGTGCCGACGACGGTTCGCCACGGAGCCACCATCGGGGCGGGGACCGTTGTTATCTGTGGGACCATCATTGGGCGATACGCGTGCGTTGGTGCCGGTGCGGTGGTGACTCACGACGTGCCCGACGGCCGGGTGGTTGTGGGCAATCCCGGGCGCATCGTGGGCTGGGCCTGCATCTGTGGCGTGCCGCTGGATGAGAGGCTCACTTGCCCCCGGTGCCATCGGTGTTTTGAAATCGCCGACGAAAAGCTGGTCACAATCGAATAGGCCATTCATGGGAACTCGTACGAGAAAAAGCGTTCTGCTGCTGGGCAAGGGCAACCTGGCCATCCGAATCGCGGATTGGTTTCGCACAAGCCCCGACTACAACTTGCAGTGCGCGGTACCGGTCGTGCCGGAGCCGAACTGGACCGATTCGCTGATCGGCTGGTGCCAGGCCCACGACGTGCCCCACGTCGAAAGCGGGCATTACCAGGACGTTCCCTGCGTGCAAGCCGACAACTGGAGCGTCGACCTGGCATTCTGCGTTTTCTACGGCAAGATCTTCCCGCCCTGGTTCATTGACAAGGCCAAGTGTTTTCTGAATCTGCACAACGGTCCGCTTCCACGCTATCGCGGTGTCTCGCCGATCAACTGGGCGTTGAAAAACGGGGAGGACACACACGGCGTGACCATCCACAAGATCACGCCCGAAATCGACGCCGGCCCCATCGTGGGCCAGGTTCGCTACAGCATTTACACCGACTTCGATGAGGTGGTCGACGTCTACGAGCGCTCGCTGGAATACGGCTACGTGCTGTTTGAGCAAACGATGCGGCTTCTCGACCGTATTACGCCCAAGCCTCAGAACGAGGCGGAGGCCATCTACTACAGCAAACGCGACGGCGATCGCCTGGGAGAGCGCCGCGGTTTCACCCGGCTGCTATCGGAGTGAAACCGCGGGGGCAAGGACCTGGAGGAAAGGTCCGCTAGCCGATGTATAAGAACAAGAAAATCATCGTGCTCGTTCCCGCCTACAACGAAGAGGCCAAAATCGGGAAAGTCGTCGAGCGCACCGATCTGAATCTGGTGGATACGCTTCTGGTGATCGACGACGGATCCACCGATGCCACCGCCCAGGTCGCTCGGGACAAAGGTGCCACAGTCCTGTCTCTTGACAGGGTGGCAGGTGTGGGGGCCGCCCTGCGGGCGGGTATCGAGCAAGGCCGCCGGGGGGGATACGACATCGCCATCATCATGGCGGGCAACAACAAGGACGACCCGTCGGAAATCCCGCGGTTGCTCGATCCCGTCTGCGACGAAGACTACGACTTGGTGATGGGTTCGCGCCACATGGCGGGTGGGCGCTACGGTGGCGAGATGCCCGCGTATCGCAAGTTGGCCACCCGGTTGCACCCCTGGTTGATGAGCCGGTTTTCCGGGAAGCGCCTCACCGAAAGCACGAACGGGTTTCGCGCGTTCAAGCTCTCCTTGCTGGACGATGAGCGGATCAACCTCCACCAGCGTTGGCTGAACGGGTACGGTCTGGAGGTTTACCTGTTGCTCAAAGTGCTACGCCTGGGATACCGGCACACGGAGGTGCCCTGCACCAAGCTCTATCCACCCAAGCGGGTGGGCAACACGAAGATGCAGCCGGTTATCGGTTGGTGGAGCATTCTAAGGCCGGTTTTCCTGGTCGGGATGGGGCTGCGTCGCTGAGGCACGCGCAATCAAGGAGGACGCCTGTGATTACGATCAACTGCATCGGCGCCGGACGATGGGGGCCGAATCTGGTCCGTGGGTTCAGCAACATGGCGGATACGCGGGTGCATAGGGTATGTGACCAGCGCAAGCAGCGCCTGGACATCATCCGCGAGCGCATCGCCGGTATCGAAGTCACAACCGACCCGGACGCGGCGATCCGCGATCCCAAAGCCGACGCCATTGTTGTGGCTACGCCGGTGGAGTCGCACTACGCGCTGACCAAGAAGGCACTGCAGGCGGGCAAGCATGTGTTGGTGGAGAAGCCGCTTTGCCGCACCGTCGAGGAGTGCGAAGAGTTGGCAGCGATTGCCGAGGCACGCGGGCTGATTCTGGCGATCGGGCACGTGTTCCTGTTCAACAACGGCATCCGCAAGGTCTACGATCTTATCCACTCCGGTGAGTTGGGGAGGATTCACTACATCCACGCCACGCGCACGAATCTGGGCCCGATACGCGACGATGTCAACGCCTCGTGGGACCTGGCGGCGCACGATCTGAGCATCTTCGACTTCTGGCTTGGCGGCCCGCCCCTCGCGGTTACCGCCCGCGGTGAGCGCTACCTGCATCAACCGATCGATGACGTGGTGGTGGCCTCGTACACCTACGCCGACAACGTGCTGGCCTGCGCCCACAGCAGTTGGCTCAACCCCAAGAAGGTGCGCGAGATCACCATCGTCGGCGAGAAGAAGATGGCGCTCTGGAACGACATGGACCTGATCGAGCCGGTGCGAATCTACAACAAATCCGTTGACCTGGGGGAGGAACCCGCCTACGCGGACAGCTTCGGCGCCTCCCGCATGATCATCCGTGACGGTGACGTTGTGATTCCCAAGGTCCCCGGCGGCGAGCCGCTCCAGGCCGAGTGCGAGCACTTCGTCGAGTGCATCCTTCAGGGGCTGGAACCGATCAACAGCGTTGCCGCCGCCACCCATGTGGTCCAGACGCTGATCGCCACGGATGAATCCATGCGGCAGCACGGAGCCGAGGTGTGCATCGACGTCGCTGCCAAGACCAAGCCCCCCATAGAAGAACTTGTCGCAGCCGGCGTGTGATCGCCGCCGAGCATCGCCTCATAGGGCGAGAAAGAGCAGGAACCGTACGATGGACAGAACAACGCGCATCCGGGTGCCCCGATCCAGCCGCAAAGTGCACTTCGTCGATCTCGATCGCCAGCGACAGGAGCTGGAAGGAGAGATCAATGCCGCCATTCAATCCGTGCTCACCAGCAACGCGTTCATCCTCGGGCGCGAAGTGTCCGCCTTCGAGGAGGAATTCGCCGAGTACTGTGGGACAAAGCACTGCATCGCCGTGGGGTGCGGACTCGACGCTCTGACGCTCACGATGAGAGCGGCGGACATCGGTCCCGGCGACGAGGTGATCCTTCCGGCCAACACGTTCATCGCCACCGCGCTGGCGGTAACCCAGGCCGGGGCGACGCCTGTGCTGGTCGATCACGATCCCGAGACGTACAACATTGACCCCCGGCGCATCTCCGCGGCGATCACCCGGCGGACGCGAGCCATGATGCCGGTTCACCTCTACGGCCAACCGGCGGACATGGATCAACTGCAGGTCATCGCCGACGAGCACGGGCTGATTCTGCTGGAAGATGCGTGCCAGGCCCACGGGGCTGTCTACAAGGGGCGGCGCTGCGGGTCACTCGGGACCGCGGCGGCGTTCAGCTTCTATCCGGGAAAGAACCTCGGCGCCTGTGGCGATGGCGGGGCGGTGACGACCAACAACGATGAGATTGCCGACCGCGTCCGGCGCCTGTGCAATTACGGGTCCATGGTGAAGTATCATCATGAGATCCTCGGCGTGAATTCTCGGTTGGACTCGATCCAGGCCGCCATCCTGAGGGCGAAACTGCGCCGTCTGGATCGCTGGAACGACGCGCGCCGGCACGTGGCGGATCTGTACCTGGCCCAACTCGCCGATCTCCCCGTGCTGTTGCCCATGACGGCGGACAGTCGCGACCATGTGTTTCACCTGTTCGTGGTCCGTTGTGCCCATCGTGACCGGGTGTTGGATTTCTTGGGCGAGCGGAACGTGTTCGCCGGTATTCACTATCCGATTCCGATCCACCGACAGCCGGCCTACGAAAGCAACTGCATCGTCCCCGGTCCGCTGACCTGTACGGAATCGCTGTGCGGTGAACTGCTTTCGCTGCCGATGCATCCCCACATGACGCCCGAAGACGTGGAAACTGTGGTGGGCGGTATTCGAGATTTCTACGACCGCGTGTCCTCGCGACACATCGAAGACACCATCGGCGCTACACTCGCTGCCACCGGCATCGGATGATTGACCGCGGCCCGAAGCCTCCGCTCGATTGAGGCGCGCACCAAAAAGACAGATCGCACGCAAAAGAACGGTCTTCCCCGCGCCGCCGGGGTGGGGCGCACATCCTTGCGAACCCGAGGCGTCAGAGCCATAATACGGCCTACGCATGATGGGTTGTCGTCGAGATCGTCGCCTGTCAACAGCGCGAAGGAGTGCCGTGGATGAGATCGCGAACGAAGAAACTGCTGCTCGTCGTGTTGATGATCGGCACGGTGACCCAGGTGGCGATGGCCGATCTGTTCGGTCCGTTCAGCTTCAGCTTTGCCAACAGCTTGTTGAACGGCGTGTTCCTGTTTCCGTTCCGCCTCGGCGGATGTTCCTAGTATGACAGCGCTGGATTGCCCAAAGCGAAGCGAGCCGCGGGCTTTAGCCCGCGCGGTGTCTCCGTTTGAGGGGCATTCCGGCTGCCCAAAGGCCGCGTAGACTGAAGCCTGCGGCTCGAAAAAGTACGTTCTATCGCTGTCATACTAATCGGATGGCGGCGACACGCGCGGGGCGAGGGCACGTTGGAACTCCTCGGGCATTGTGCGTTTTATCTTGCCGGTCCTGATGGTCTCAAAGTCCGCGCTGCCGAACGAGCCGCGGATCGTGCCAGTGACCGTTCCGCTGAAGTCCCCCGATATCGCCTGGCCGGCGGCACAGTCCCACCGCCCCACGCCCTTATGGGTGCCCTTGTCGATGACCATGCCAGGCGGCGCGGCCGCGCCGCCGTCTTCGGCGGGCTTGGGTTTGTTCATCGCCACAGTGCCGTCCACGGTGATCCGAGCGGTCTTGCCGTCGTCTTCGAGGCCGTCGAGTTTGTAGTCTGAGTTAACCAGCGTGCTCCCGCGGCCATCCGGCAAATCCCGCGATTGAGTCTGGGACCACACGCTTCCCACCGCGGCGTCAGCCGGTGCGCCACGAGTCAGGAACAGACCCAGGTTCTCAAAGGCTTCCTCGGTGAACACCGGGGACATTAACTCCCGGATCGGCCCGCCACCAAGCGAAGGGGGATCCTTGTATTCCAACACTTCGCCGGTGGCATCAATGGTGACGGTCGCCGGTTGGTTGATGATCTGCTCGAGCAGGTACGCCTCGGGCGAATCGGCCTGGGCCGGATCGCGCGAATCATACTTCATCGCGGCCGAGCCCTCTGTCGACATCGTGATGTACAGCAGCGTCCAGGCGAGCACGGCCGAGCCGTCCGCGCGCACCTCGCTACATCTCAGCCGCATGCCGACCTCACTCTCGCTCACCCTCTTGATCTCGCGCGGCGGTTCGCCCGGAGCGGACTCGATTTTCCAGGTCTGATCAGACCGCAGGTTCACCACGTAGTGAATCCCAACACCGGGTTTCAGTTTGGGCTTGAGGCCCGCGCCTCTCGCACCACTCGGTGCGAAAAGGACGGTCAGAATTGCGATAAGGCTGATGGAACGAGTCATGAGTCTCTCCTTACATTGTCGGGCCGTGTCTCGAAAAGAACCGTTGTCGGATCGGTAATCGCACGCAAGGCGTCGACGAAACGATCGATGTCCTCCGCGGTGTTATAGCGTCCCGGCGATACCCGCATCGCGCCGTCTGGGAAGGTGCCCATCGCCTTGTGCACCAGCGGGGCACAGTGCAACCCGGACCGCACGGCGATGTCGAAAGACCCGTCCAAAACGGCGCCGATCTCGTTGGCCCGCATCGTCCGCAGTGTCAGCGAAATCGTGCCCACGCGCCGCGACATGTCCGCGTCACCCATGATACATGCACCGTCCATTTCGTCGAGACGATCCACCAGCCGCCCGAGCAGGTGCCGCTCGTGCGCCAGGGTGTCAGCCGGCGTGAGAACGTCCAAGGCCGCGCCCAACCCGGCTAACCCGACGGCGTTCGGTGTTCCAGCTTCCAGCCAATAGGGGTACTCGGTCGGCTGGACGGGCGTGGCGGAGTCGCCCCCGGTGCCTCCCTCTCGCCAGGGGCGAGGATCGACGCGCTCGCCGACCCACAGCACACCGGTTCCCATCGGACCCAGCAGCGATTTATGTCCCGGAACCGCCAGCAGATCGATGTTCATCTTCTTAACCGAGATGTCCAGCACGCCTGCGGTCTGGGCCGCGTCGGTCAGGAACAGAACGTCGCGCTCGCGAACAAGGCGTCCGGTTTCCTCCACCGGTTGGATCAGACCGGTCACGTTGCTGGCGTGCGAGACAGCCACCAGGCGGGTGGTGCGTTTCATGGCACGCGCGATTTCGTCGGGATCGACATACCCACCACCGTTCAGCGGGACTTGGGTTAACTCGATGAATCCGCAGTTGGCCATGGCACGCAGTGGGCGGGAGACGGCGTTATGCTCCAGTTGGGTGGTGATCACATGATC
>Ga0190284_1000331_pt1 | contig 29510 bp, 25 predicted proteins | sample 48691812_MG_FD_161668 | JGI IMG/M metagenome (GOLD analysis project Ga0190284, IMG submission 161668) | Hydrothermal vent microbial mat bacterial communities from Southern Trench, Guaymas Basin, Mexico - 4869-18-1-2_MG | ecosystem: Environmental > Aquatic > Marine > Hydrothermal vents >...
ACCCTTTTTCGAAGCCCGCCTCGAGAAGGGTTTTCATTCCCAGGCTCTTGGCCTTGGAGCGGATGGCGCCCAATTGGGCGCCGGAAGCAATGGCGTCGCGTAGTTCGTCGTCGGGTACGAGCAGTTCGTAGATGCCCCCTCGGCCCTTCATGCCGGTCTGGTTGCATTGGGAACAACCGCGCCCTTGGAAGGCCTTCTCGAGGGTCACGCCAAGGCGCTCGGCGCTGCTTCGCATGCTGGGCGAGATTTCGACCTCGCGCCTGCACTGGGGGCAAACCGTGCGAATCAGGCGCTGAGCGAGAATGGCGACCAGAGACGCGCTAATCAGGTAGGACTCCACGCCCAGGTTGTGCAGGCGGGTCACCGCGCTGGGAGAGTCGTTGGTGTGCAGCGTGGAGAGCACGAGGTGTCCGGTCAGGGCGGCCTGCACCGCGATGCGGGCCGTCTCCGGATCGCGAATCTCGCCGAGCATGATCACGTCAGGGTCCTGCCGCAGCAGCGAGCGCAACACGCTGGCAAAGCTCAGGCCGATCTTCTCGTGCACCTGAAACTGGTTGACCTGGGGGATTTGGAACTCGACCGGGTCCTCGACGGTGCAGATGTTGACCGACGGGTTGTTGATCTCGTTTAACACCGCGTAGAGCGTCGTGCTCTTTCCGCTTCCGGTGGGCCCGGTGACCAGAATGATGCCGTGGGGCTTGTGCACCTCGTGGGCGAATGCCTCGTAGAGAGGCCTGGCCATGCCCAGCTTGTCCAGATTGACCAGCACGTTGCGTGTGTCGATCACACGGATGACCACCTTCTCGCCGAACTTGTTGGGCAGGGTGGAGACGCGCAGATCAACGCGGTTTTTCTCGACGGTCACGCTGATGGCCCCATCCTGCGGAAGGCGGCGCTCGGAGATGTCCAAGCCGGCCATGATCTTGATCCGCGACACGATCGCCGGCTGCATCTTGTACGGGGGATGGAGCTTCTCGGTGAGGGTTCCATCGACGCGGTAGCGGATGCGCAGGGCCTTGTCATCCGGTTCGATGTGAATGTCGCTGGCGCCTTCGCGGACGGCGGAGAAGATGACATGATTCACCAGTTGGACAACCGGGGACTCGGCGTTCATCGACTCGGCGTCCACTGAGGCGTCGTTGTCGTGGTCGGTGTCCTCGTGATCGGCGGCGCCGCGGTCCTGGAGAATGTCCTCGATGACAAACCCCTCCGCCTCGGGCTGATACATCTCCAGCGTCTCTTCGATATCGGACTTCACCGCCGCGACGATCTGGACTGAACAGCCGGCCAACTGCCCGATCTCTTCCACCAGGAACACGTTGGATGGTTCGGTGATGGCCGCGGTGAGCACCTTGTCCACCAAGAACAGCGGTAGCACGGCGTTGCTCTCGATGAACTCCCGCGGCAGAACCTTGATGGCCTTGGGATCGACCAGGTTCGGAGCGATGCGGGCGAAGGGCACATCGTAGGCGTCGGCCAGGGCTTCGACCACCTCGGCCTCGGAGCAGAAGCCCAACTCGATGATGACTTCACCCAGCAGCTTTCGGTTGCCGCTGCGCTTCTGAACATCGAGGGCTTCATTGATCTGCTCTCGCGTGATCAGCTTGTGGTCGACGAGGATTTCGCCGACGGGTTTCGGGCGTTTGACTGCGGTGGCTTGGCTCATGATCGTACGCTACGCGAAGCTCTTGAGGGCCTCATCCGTGAACTCATACTGCTCGAATCGCCGGTCCAGCCGGGTCATCTCGAAGATCTTTTTCATGGCGTCGGACAGATTGCACAGTTTCATCAGGCCCAGGCGCTCGTCACACTCCCGCTTGAGCCATGTCAGCGCCTCCAGCCCGGCGCTGTCAATGCCGGTCGTTTCGGCGAGGTCCACGACAAAGTCGCGACCGTCACCGGCGAACGACTGTTCGACATGGTTGCGCAACTCTTTGACGTTGGCGTCGCTCAATTCCCCGTCGATGGTGAGCACGCACACGTTGTCGTCTTCCCTGGCGGTGACGCTCACGGCAGCTCTCCTCGCTCGGCGGGGGCGCCCGTCGCCAGTTCTGTGGTATGACGAACCGAGGCGGGAACACCCAGAAGTCGCCTGGCCCAGACGGACTGCGGATCGATCTGCAGCGCCCGGCGATAGTGCTCTTGGGCAGCAGCGCGGCGTCCGGCGTCCTCCAATACTCGGCCGATGACACAGTGGGCCAGTGCGTCGCGAGGATCGATCGAGAGCGCACGTCGTAGCGAGCCCTCCGCCGCCGGAAGGTCCTCCTGCTTCCAGCACACAAAACCGTGGAGCAAGTGCACCTGCGCACTCCCGGGCACCAGGCGCTCCAGCCGATTCGCGCATCGGCGGGCGGTCATGTAGTCCTCCGTCTCCATGCAGGCCCGCGCCAGCAACATCCAGCACCTCGTGTTGTTCGGACGGCGGCGGACTTCGTCGCGCAGCAGGCGCTTGGCCTCATCCGTGCGGTGGGTGTTCAGATGCGCGGCGCACAGCGCTGCCACCACCGACGGCGGGGCGTCAGGATGGGACTCGATGTAGGGGCGCAGCAGGGCCACGGCTTCCGCATAGCGGGCGGTCTCAGACAGCAACTTGCCGTATTCCTCCACGAGTGTATCGCACACGCTCGGGTCGTCGCTGAGCGTAGTGCTGCAACCACTCCGCTCGATGGCCAGCCGGAGATGGTGTACCGCCGTCTCCTTGTCGCCGACGAGCAGGCAGATCTGCCCAAGCAGCATCTCCAGCGTCCCGTCGGAGTCGAAACGCCCGATGTTCTCGGAGACTAGCGCCAGTGCCTCTTCCGGGTTTCCCCCGGCGGCCAGGCATTCGGCTTCGGCGACAAGGTAGTCCGCGATGCTGTTGTTCAGTGACCGGGCGCGGCGGTAATGGGTCAGAGCGTCTTCGGTTCTGTCCGTACGCTCGGCGATCATCCCGAGGGTGTACTCGGCGGTCGGCGACTGGGGATCGCACCGCTGCGCCCGGGCTACCGCGCGGCGAGCGGACGCCAGCTTGCCCTGCTCCATGTAGCAGTGGGCCAGCAGCAGGAACGGGTCCGCGGAGGAGCTGTCGATGGCAATGGCCTCGTTGACCGTGTCGATTGCCGTTTCGATCTGGCCGCGCTGGAACTGCTGCTTGGCCAACTGATGTTTCACGTCGGTCCGCATCTGATTCCAATGCTGCTCCGCCTGCTCCCGGCGCTGGGCGTGCATTGTGCAACCGGACTGGGACAACATCACGGTCAACAGGGCGAGTGTGCTCAAGGCGTGAAAACGGTGTGAAGAGGTGTCAGGGGCCCTTTCTGAGAAGCACCCTTCGGGCCTTTGAGTCAAAAGGTGCCTGGGACCTTCGCCCGCCAAATGGGGTCGCCTATATTGCATCGTCCGATCCTCCTTCATCGAATCCGCGGGGACCGTGCAGCGCGTCGGGGTCGACGAACGGCGGGGCCAGCCGCTCGTAATCCGGCCGGCGCAGGCCTTGTTCTTCCATGATGACGCGGTGGATGAACAGGCGCGTCGCCGATCCCTCGTCGCTCCAATCGCGCCGGCCCAGGATCTCCTCCTTCAACTCGGTGGCCGAAACGAACCGCGGGTAGTTGTGCAAGGCCATGCGGACATCCCATAGTGCCTTGTCCGTGTCACCGTTGGCGAAGTGTTCGAGCGCTTTTCGATAGTGCGCCTGTGCCAGTCGTTCGCGTCCGTTCCACATCATGTGCCGCCGCAGACCCACGCGCATGCGTTCGAGGTCCTGGCGCACCTTTTCTCCGGCGCGGGCGTAGGCGTCCTGATCCTTGACGATGTGGACGGTCAGCAGAATGACCACCTCCTGGCGCTCGGTACGGTCGCTGCGCCCCTGGAAGGCAGTGCCCAGGATCGGCACGTCGCCCAGCAACGGGATCTGGCTGCGCGTTTCCGTACCGACTTCGCGGAACAGCCCGCCGATCAGGACGGTTTGTCCGTCCTGCACCATGACGTTCGTTGTGACCTCGGTGGTCGATTCGCTGGGGAGCCCGTTTTGGACCGTCCCCACGCTGTCCTCCGGGTGCAGTTCCATGCGCACGAACCCGTCGTTTCCGATGAACGGGCGGAAAATCAATTGGGTTCCGGTTTCCAGGAACTCGACCGTCTGGATCGCCTGGGTCTCCGTGACCGTCGTGGTAAGGTACCCGTCGCGGCGCCCGACGATCACCTGGGCCTTCTGCTTGTTCAACGCCAGCACTTTCGGGTTGGCCAAGACCGTCGTGTCACCGATCGTTTCCAGTGCCCGCACGAAGACACCGACGTGGTCTTTGATCACTCCGAAGGTGATCCCGCCGTCGCTGGGGACTGAACCGGTGAAATCGGTGGTCACGTTGGAGTTGAATCTCTCGAACCGGTCCGTGGGAAGCTGCCCCATGGTCAAGTTGGTCACCGCGGTGGAAGTGGACCCCAGCAACTCCAGGTCGACACCGCCCACCACTGTGAAGTCCACGCCCAAGGCGTTGGCGTCGTTCAAAGTCACCCCGAGGATGGTCGCCTCGACCAGCACCTGCGTGGGACGCACGTCCAACTCGCGCAGCGTTGCGGCGACCTGCTCGAGCACGTCGGGGCGGTCGCGCACCACCAGGTAGTCCTGGTGGGCCGTGCTGGCGCCGCCGCCTTGCTCGGCGTCACTGCTCAGACCCGAGTCCGGCTCGGGAGCGGCTACCACCGTGCCGATGTCGCTGAGCATCGGGGTCACGACGGCCAGAGCGTCCGCGGCGGAGACGTAGTAGAGCGGGAGCACACGGGTGACGGGGGGAATCTCGGCGGCGATGATCTGGGCCAGTTCCTCGTTGGTGTAGACGTAGATGAAGTTGCCGACCTCGCGATAGCCCGCCTGGTTCGCCACCAGCACCGCGTCCAGGGCTTCCCCGAACGTGACATTGTACAGATGGGCGGTGACGGTGCCGGTGACGGCGGGCGTGGCGATGATGTTGCGCTGCCCCTGCACCGAGAGGATCTCCAGCACGGAGGCCAGGGGCAGATCGGCAACGTGCATTTCCACGGTGCCGGATCTGGACACATGGATGGAGTCGGCCCCACGCTTGTTGTCGGCGAGTCCGTCCTCCTCTTCGGCAGGGACCGCGGACGCCTCTGGAGGCGGCGCGGGGTCGGCGGGGCTCCCTTCGAGTTCCCCAACGGTGGACTTCAACCCACCATCACCTCGGGCCTCGGTCGGTCCGTTTTGATGAAGGGGGCCGTTCGCCAGTAGTACGAACACGGCGGCTGCCCAGGAACACATCCGTTTGTTGAACCGAGGTGTAGAGGCCATCCGTTGCTCTCCTTTGCGTCTTCGGTTTCGCGGGAGACGACCAGACTCCGCCGCGGGCGGATTAACCGCGGGATCGCAGTTCAATCCATGCGCAATGCAATGCGTTCCCGTCCGTCGGCGAACAAAAGCACAAGGCCGGGGGAGATTGACTCGACCACGAAACCGTCGATTCGATCCCCGACCCGGACCGTCGTTCCATTGATAACTGCATAAGGCTGCCCATCTTCGGCGGGCGCTGTCAGGGTTAGTTCCAGGGTAAGCACAGAGGCTTCTTGCGAGGGGATTCCATCCTCATCCTCGTCCTCGTCCTTCTCCGCACCGAGGTCTACCCACGGGACACGTGCGAAAAGCGACCAATCGATGTCGAAGAGGTCACGAGCCGGCTTGTCTGGCAAGTCGGGCAATGACGGACGCGGTTTGCGCTCCGCTGCCGGTGCCACTTCGGGGACCAACGCGTTGTCGATCGGGACGAACCCGGGCAACGCCGCTCCCTCTGCCGGGCGGGGGCCGCTGGACCAGAGCTGTCGCCCCACGATTACCAGCAGCGCGACCACCAGAAGACCGAACACGCCGGTCTTGCCCGGTGACGCTTTGAACGTCGCGGCCAGTGTTGTCCCAAACCCTGTCCGACTCACCTGCGTGGTCCCACTCAGATCGCCTCGTAGAAAACCTCCAAGGTCAACTCGGTGCGCAGCCCGTCCGCCAAGTCGCCGACGGGTCGCTCGTCGTCGGGTTCGTTGAACTCGACGATCAGTTCGGTCACGCGCGCGACCCGCGGCAAACGCTCCACTTCCCGAAGGAAGTTGAACGCTGCGGAGAAGGCGCCCTCGAAGCTGATCCGTATCGGCAGTGCCGTGACCGGTCCGCGCTTCTGAGGTTCCATGGGTTCGATGTTTCGATTCCGGAGCACCAACCGTTCCGCAATGGCCGACACCTGTTCCACGATGTTGCCCACATCCGCGGCGGCGGGAATGCGTGTCCGATAATCGGCCAACAACTCGTTGGCCTGCTTGAGGTTCGTCTCGATCTCCGGCAAGCCTGCGACCTCGACCCCTTGCCGGACGAGTTGCCCTTCGATCGTCCGGATGGAGGCGCGCAACGCGGACAGCTTGCGCTGCTGCGGCGCGAACAGCAGGAAGTAGAACCCCGCGGCAATCCCCACCGCGATTCCTGCCATGATGTAGCTGTCTCGTCGGTTCGCCATCGGTCCTACTCGAACTGCGGCAGCCGGGCGGCCAGCTTGAACTCTCGGGCCTCACGCTCGTTCACCACCCCAGGCTTGGAGTAGCGCAGCCTCGGTTCGCAGAACACCTCGGATCCGGCCATGTTGGTCAACAGGCTGCCAACGTTGACGTCTGAGGAGGCCCAGCCTGTGATCTCGATCTTCCCATCCAGTTGGTCCGTAGCGGGAAAGGTCTCTGCCCCCTCTTCCTGCCCCTCCCGGACCGACTCGGCACCGGTGATGCGTCGCTCCTGAGTGATGTGGAATCGCGTCAGCACCATGGCTTGGGGCATCAGCTGCGAGAGTTCGGACAGCACGGTGTGCAGCGGAGCCCCCCCGGCGACATCGGAGAGAAGATGCTGTTTGTCATGCAACTCATCCAAGCGAAGCTTGAGTTCGGCAAGAGCCCGGATCACGTCCGCCTGACATTCGAAGCCGGCCTGGAGTTTTTCCAGGTCGCCCTGGGCGACCGCCGTTTGTGCGTAGCGTCCCGCCGAGGCGAGGAGCATGGCCGCCGCAAGGGTGCCCAAGCACGTCGCGCGGAGAATCAGGTCGCGCTTGCGCCGGCGATCTGCGCGATACCAATCCGGTATCAAGTTGATATCCTTCATGCCCCGACCTTCTCTGCGGAATGCCCGACCGGTTTCATGGCCAACCCCACCACCGTTGCCCAGTCCGCCAGGGCCCCACGGGCCTCACCCTCGCCAAACGCCCCGTCGCAGGTCACGTTGCGGAGTGGGAATCCGGCGCGACACGGCAGTCCTGTGACCTCCGACAGGTATTCCAGGTTAGGAGCGTCCAACGCTTCACCACCCACGCAGGTAATGGTGTCCGGACGCCGGCCGCGGAACGTCACCGCGTAGTAGCGCAGGCATAGCCCGATCTCTTTTCCCAACTGTTCCAACCCCTTATGTACCGCCCCATCCACCGCCTCGACCCTGGCCGGGTCGACCAGGGAGGTGGGTTCGTGATGATCGCAGCGTCCAGCGACAACCTGCCTGCGCAACTCGCCGGCCTGGGCGAAGTCGATGGACAGGTCTTCGCGAACCAGTTGGTCGAAGTGGGCCCCGCCGACTTCGAATGGCTTCGTGAAGGCAATGCCGTCGCCGCGCGTGACGCTAATCCGCGTGCCGGACCACCCGACATCGACGAAGACGTTGACCTGTTCGGCGTCTTCCTGGCGGCGAAGATACTGCTCGAACGGGCGAAACACCGCACACGGAAGCGCGTCGATTGCCACCGATTCCAAACCCGATTCGGACAACAACTCCAGATGTTCGCGCACCGCCGCTGCCGGGGCGGCCAACACGATTACCTCCTTCTGCTCCCCGGACTCGCCCGGCACGGCTCCGGCGGGAAGGAAACGGATTTCGGCGTCATCATCCAGGCCTGCGATGCGCTCGACCGCCTCGAAGCGGACGGCGGACGCCATCTCCGCTTCGGGCATCTCGGGCAAGCGCAGGCTTTTGACCAGCACCTCCCGGTCGTTCAGGGCGCTGATCGTCTTTTTGCCCGCAAACTTCTTCTCCCGCAGGATGGCGCGGAGCGCATCGACGGTTTCGCCCCGATCCGGCGCTACGCCCGGTGCGCGCGGCGGGTATACGTGGCACGCGGCGGCGGCAACCGCGGCACGGCCTTGCCGACCCGCGAACTGCATCACCCGCAGGGCGTATGAACCGAAGTCGATGGCAATCGGGCTCGCTTTGTTTCTGTACAGCGACACCGGCGAATCCGGCCTTTCCGTGTCCGTTTTCAAACCTACGCGATCCACTCCAAAGCGGTCCACATCAGAGCGATGACACTGCCCCGTCCTGTGTGGTGTTCGTCAACGACCCCTTCATCAACACCACCGCGCGGCCGTCGCTCCCTCATGGTTTTCTCGGACGAGGGGCGGCGGCTTTGTCTTTCGTCTTATCGGTACCTTCCACGCGCACCTTAATCGTCTGGGTGCGGAGCGTGTCGTTGATTTGCTCCAACAGCCGGTTGGTGCGCTGAATCTCGTCGACCATTTTCTTGCGCTGCAAACCGCTGTCGGGTATCTGCGCGACCGCGCGGGGGATCTCCGCGCCCGGTCCGAGCCAAACCCGCGCGCAGGTTGCCGCCAGAATGCCGGCAATCAGTGTTCGCAACCACCGCTTACGAGGAACCTCGAACGTGCTGGACATGGTCAACCTCCCTGTCATTTCGTCGTCGCGCACCTACCGCGCGCCTCGTGAAGCTGCGTCACGCGCTCCGAAGGGTCTGAAGCGGCACGTTGGCGCACACGAAGCACTCCACCGGAACCGCTACCGGCCAGGCAGCCCCCCCGCACGGGCGACCAAGAGCGCTCCGGGTTCGGCGTTCCTGCGCGACGGTCGTCGTCAATAGGTCGTGTAGCCCTTGTTGTTCGCCCTGAATGTGCCCGCCTTTTCGTCATAATACCAGGCGCTGGAGTCTGCAACCCCTGCCGTCACCGTGTTGGTGTCGGTGTAGGGGTTGTTGGGGATGCTCAGCAGATACGGGCCGTAATCGGTGCCTGCCGTTCCGTCCGCCTTGGTGCCCGCGGTCATCTGCTTCCCGAAGGTAGCCAGCGCCGGCCATTTGTCCTTGTGTTGCATCTTGTACAGTTGCAACTGGCTGCGGATGGTCTGCAGATTCGTTTGCAGAGCACTCAGCTTTGCGTCGCTACTGGCGTCGGAAAACTGCGGAATCACCACCGCCGCCAGGATTCCCAGTATGATCACGACGATCAGAACTTCGATGAGCGTGAATGCGCGAGAGACTCGGTTGTGCAGTGTCATTACTTGTTCTCCGTGGTTACTCGACAGCACATATCCGTCTTCCATCAACCGGTGTGGGGCACAAGCCCACATCGAGTATATCGGACACGCTCATGCCTCGGTTAAGCAGTCGTCCCGGCACGGTCTCAAGCCGCCTGGGAAGGCGCCATCCGCGTTATTCTGGGACCAACCCCACGCGCAGAGGCTTGGCGCGGTCTTCAACCGTGATTAAGGGGTGCGAGGTTCAAGGATTCAAGCGGGTCAGCGCGGCGATGAGTTCCGCGGATTCCCTGTTCACCCGCGGCAATCGCACGCGCCAGCGATCGCGCCACTGGGCGCTCTTGCCGAACGCCAACCATAGTGTGACCTGGGTCCCACGGGAGGTTGATGTCCAGGTGAAGTCTGAGCAACAGGACTTCTGCAACGCCGCCAGGATATCGAGCAAGTCCGCCCGCGGGGTCTGTGTTGCCGGCACGACCATGAGGACCACGCCGTCGATCCGGAGGTGGTCCAGCGCCCGCTCCAACAGTGCGGCGCGCATCGACGGCCTCCAGGCGGAGCAGGGCAGATCAGCCACACCGATGACAATTGCGTCGTAACGCCGGGCGGTTCGCCGCAGGAATCGAGTCGCCGGTTCCCGCATGAGGGGTACGGGGTCGTGATGCGTTGCCCGGTATGGATACGCCCCCGGCGGGACGCTCGGGTCAAACAGCAGATGGTCGCAGGGCAGGCGCGCTGCGGCGATTTCCTTCGCCAGAGGCTGCAATCCGGCGCCCAACAGCGCGACTTGCAGCGTGTTGAACGGCGTCCGCCACTCCACCATGCCGTGCACATCCCGCCCAGCGGAAGTCAAGGAAGGGGCAATGGGCTGCACGGGGTGCCCGGCCGGCTCGGAGAAACGCCTGATGTCACCGTTCACCGCCCAGATCGATCGGGTAAGCCAGGCGTTTTCCTCGAGACGGAGACGTTTCCAGGGTCGGGTGGCCAACCACCCCACACCCGCGTGCGGCAATGCCAGGGACATGAATGCGACGGAAGCGAAAACGATGCCCAACCGCAAACGCCGCGTATTGAGCAGATAGGCGGGCTCGTGGATGATTAACACTCCCCCCGTGCCGACCAAGCCCAGGCTCACCGCCACCAGCGCGGCATACGTGCCCACGCCCACAACCAGCGGGGTCAGCACGAAGACGGTTGCGCCCGCGGCCGCAAGCATCATCCGCGACAACAGTACCGACCCTATCTCACTCTGGTGATCCACACGGGCCAACGCTGCGTAGCACCCGTAGGTGACGGCATGTCCCAGACCAAATGCCGGAAACCCCACAATCACCGCGGACAACAGGTACCCTCCGGCGACGTGCCCCGCCAGAGGGTAGACGCGGACACCCAGCAAGCCCAAGAACCCAGCCGAAAGCGCCGTTCCCACACCCGCCAAGGTGCAGGCCAATCCCAAGGCGCCAATCGAATGCGTACGCCGTCTTGACCAGCCGATACTCCGTGCGACGCCGATCGCAAACCCGACACTCCACAGGGTGAGCGCCGCGCCTCCACCGACGCATACGCCCGTGGCCAGGATTGTGAACACCCGCCACCAGATGCCCGCCGACAACACCGCACACCCCAGCGTAATGAGGGTCGCCGTTCGGATCAGCACGGCCCAGCGATCGTGTGCGAGCGGAACCATCCGCCCAGGTTCCTCCCCCACCTCCGGGGTCGTCTGCCGCGATTGTGCGAAATCCCGTGCGGAGAGAATGGACAGCATGAAGAACGGTACCGCACTCATCAACAACAGCAGATCGGGATTCAAACCACCGACGGTATCGAAGCTCAGAGAGGCCGCGCATGCCGCGATTGCCAGCCCCGCGGACACGCCGGCCAAGGGACGTACCCGCCAACCGCCCACTGGACACGAAAGATGATGGATGCAACTCCAGGTCAACCCGACCGGCACAAACACCAACAGAACCACGACCGCGACGAACGCGCATTCGACAACCACCAGCAACACCGGTCCCCATAGGAACTCGACCAGCAGGAACTCGTAGGCCAGCCGCACCAAACGGAGAAGACCCAGCGAGACGATTGCGGTGCAGCCGCACAACAAGGCCAGTCCGGACAACAGCACCCGGTGCAGGGGGAGGTCTTTCCGGGCCGGAAGAAACGAGGAGTACGGCGGCTGCGCGGGATGCTGCCCTCGCAGACGTCGCCACATCTGAGAGGCAACCCACGTCGCTAATCGATGGGGCACGAGCAACCCAACCGACAGCGCGACGAAAACCATGCCGAGCACCATCCGCCAGGTGGTGGGCGTCGGATCGAAGAGCTGAAAGAACTGCCCCACAAGCCCAAAGGCCAGAAACCCGCCGCCGGTGCCCAACAGGAACGCGGTCCAATCTGCCGGGTCCGGTTGTTTCAGGAGTCTCCGGACGTTATCACGCATGGTTGTTTCAGTCTGCCATAGACGTGCTCGCCGCGTCGAACCAGTTCCGCCCCCCGGTGTCCAACTGCACGAGCAGACCGGCGGCTGGATCGACGTCCAGCACCTGCCCGATAAACTCCGCGCCCGCCTGCCGCAAGCGAATCCGCCGACCCAAGGGCAGCGCCCGCCGCACCCAGGCGTCTTTCAGTTCTCCCCGATCCCATCGGCGCGGAGCCGCCAGCCAACGATCCAACTCGATCAGCAGATGGCGGGCCACTCGGTTGCGGTCCACCGGTAGCGCCGATTCCAGGTCCAGCGAAGTGGCGGTGTCTCGCAACTCGGAGGTGAAGTGACGGCGGTGCTGAAGGCAGTTGATCCCCGTACCCACGACGTACACCGTCGGTGCTTGCATCCCCGGAGAGGTCCCCTGCCTGCGGCCGGACCGCGATTCGATCAGAATGCCGCCCAGCTTACGCCCGTTGACCGTCAGATCGTTGGGCCACTTGATCTCGACCGTCACCGCGGAAGCGGCATCCACGGCGTCCGTTGCAGCCACCGCCGCGAGCAGGGACAGAATCTCGCTGCCCAGGTCACCCTCGGGGTCGTGGAGCACCAAGCTCATCAGCACGCTCGCCCCACGCGGCGAGTCCCACGAGCGCCCCAGCCGTCCGCGCCCGGATTGTTGATGCTCCGCGAAGATAACCAAACCGTCGGAATCGCCGTTTGCGACCCGCTCCCAGGCCAACTCGTTTGTGCTGTCCACCGTGTCGTGAATCTCGATCCGCCGCCCGACACGGCACGTGCACCGCTCATCGAGGATGCGTTCAAGTTGAAGCTTCCCAGCCGACATGGAGAGGAGGATACCATATCGCCTGTGTTCCGCGAGTTCGACGAAGTGAAGGAGGACGGCTGTCCTTCCAAAGTAGCGGCCGGCGTCCCCGCCGGCCGAACGGCCTACGAGACGCAGGCCGCCACAACACGTTGGCTACCCTGCGCTGTACTGTTAGAATGACCGCCATGAGCGCCGGACTCACTCGACAGCAAATCAGGCGGCTGGACGACATCGCCATCAACGAGCTGCGGATTCCCGGCGTGGTGCTCATGGAAAATGCCGGACGCGGAGCGGCCGATGTCGTTCGCGACCTGATCGCGCGCAAGAACGCCCGGCGCGCGGTCATCTTCTGCGGGCGGGGCAACAACGGAGGCGACGGTTTCGTGATTGCCCGGCATCTGCTCAACGCCGGTCTGATGGTCGAGGTCTGTCTGATCGTGCCCGAGTCGGCTCTGCGCGGTGACGCAGAGACCAACCATCGGATTCTGCGCAACATGGGCTTCGGGATGACTCCGCTGGATACGCCCCAGCGTATGCGCGAAGCCGCTACCGGACTGACGACCGGCGACGTCGTGGTGGACGCCCTTTTGGGCACGGGTTTTCAGGGCGAAGTCCGCCAGCCAGTGGCTGATCTGATCGCAGCCATCAACGAAGCGCCCAAGGCCGCTACCGTAGCCATCGACATTCCCTCCGGGCTGGACTGCGATACCGGTCGGCCCGGTGGCGTGGCCATACGGGCCGACGTGACGGTGACGTTCGCAGCCGAAAAAACCGGATTATCTCAGATGGGTGCCCTAGAATGGACTGGAGAGGTACAGGTGGTGGACATCGGGACGCCGCCGTCGTTGATCGAACGCGTGTTGCGGGGCGATCAGCCGGGATCGATCGGTTGATCCAGGCACTCATGCTCGTTCCGCAACGCCTGTGTGCTGCTGACCAGCAGCGTGAACGCCGTACGCAGATTCGCCAGGTCAGGCCCGGTGGCGGTCGGTGGGAGTTCGCGAGCTACTGCCGCCAGCCGATCGGCATCCGTCGCCACCAGGCGTGCCAGATCCGCAACCGTCGCGGTTAACTTGAGGTAGCTGTTGTTGGGAGCCATGAGCGACCATGTGTTTCACCCGACCGTATGAGCAGGAAGTCCCGTCTGAACGCCCCGACCGGCGCACCTGTTGATCGGCGGGACCATTGGCCGACTTGAACCCCCAAGCACCGCTAGGATGCCGATGGTGTCTTATTCCAGCGACGCTGACACGAGCCGGCAGCGCAAGCGACCGGCTACGCCGAGCCGTGACCGTCAGGGAGCGGTATCTTCCGCAGTCGCCGATACGCTTCTCCCACTCTGCGAGACATTCTCGCGTCGCGTTGGTTCTCGGTTGCCTGCATCTCGGCGCACGTTCACCCGAACCGTTCCGTTGGCTTGTTGCCTGGCACTCGGGTTGGCCGTCCTGTTGCCCGATGGGGTGGGTGCAGCGCCGCCGGCTGTTCAATCGGCGACGGGAACCCATGCCGAGTTACGCCGCCTCGTCGGACCGGGGGCGAAAATCATCACGACCAGGCACTTCGTGGTCGTCTACGATACCCCCATCGAAACGGTCCACCGGTTGACAGCCCGCGTCGAAGCCACCTACCGCAGCATCGAGAAGTTCTGCACGTTCAACAAGATCGACTTTGTGCCCCCGCGCGAACCGCTCGCAATCCTGCTGTTCGATGAGCCGGAGAGCTTCCACCGCTACGCAGCCTCGATCGGCGTGAACGCCGAAGGGCTTAGCGGTTTCTACTACACCGGCAACAACTGCTCGGCTTTCTTCAATGTCCTCAACCATCCCAACCTGAGCGAGCTGCGCCGCGAGATCGGTCACCTCGAACGGCAGGTTGCCCGGTTCAGCGGACGGCAACTCAGCAAGACAGAGCGGAACGAGAAACGTGCGGCCGCGAAACGCTTGCACTTGATCCGCAATCGCCGCAACCGGATGGTCGAGAAACTCAACCGCTCCGTTGTGCAGCACGAGGTGGTCCATCACCTGTTGTTCGAGGCCGGGGTTCACCCCCGGGGCATCCCGATTCCCGGTTGGCTGGTGGAAGGGCTGGCTATGCTGTTCGAGTCGCCACCGTCGAGCAAGGGCGCGGGCATCGGCGTTGTCAACCAGATGCGGCTGGCCGACTTTCGGGCGGCTTGCGGGGAGGAACTGGACCCGCAGAACAAGCGTCCTCGCAAGATGGAGCCCGAAACCCTGCGGCACGCCTATGACGCCGGTCGCTTCATCCCGCTCCGCCGCTTTATCCCGCTCAGCCAACTGCCCAACGATGCAAACGTCGGCTACTACTACGCCCAGGCCTGGGGCCTGACCTTCTACCTCCAGCGTACGCATCGCAAGGAACTGGCCGGTTACATCAACACCCTGGCCCACCGCAGGCCCGGGGAGCAGCCGACGCCCGAGGAGGAGCTTGAGCAGTTCGAGGTCATCTTCGGTCCCGTTGACGAGCGGTTCGAGCGCCGCTGGGCCGCCCTCATCTTCAACCTGCGCTTCGTCCCCGAGTTCCCCGGCGAGTAGGCCGCGTTCGTTTCAGATCATGGTGTGGGGGGGCTGCGCATCTGGATTTCGGCTGCTATAACGGTTTCGATCAAGACGTAGCGTCCGACGGCCAAGAATCGCCAGGGAAACTTCGGCGTTCGGACGCCACATCAAGATAGAACTTGTTCTAGCCTGTTTCCTTTCTCGACACCCTGCGCCGGTTTGCTTGACGAGCGGGGCGGGTCAATGTCTAATCAGGTGTTCGATGAGTTGTCCAGTGCGAGCGGATATCCACAGGCCAAGGAGCGCCCCATGTTTTCCCTGCGCCACGTTTCGACTGCCGTCGCCGTTGCTCTCGTTACGCTCTTGTGCGGCTGCCGCACCGATTCGCTGTTCGAGAGCCGGCACAAAGTCGACGCCCCGATGACGTCCTTGGAGCGTCCCGAGGGCGTGGACGTGCCTGACATCGTGGTGGTTGACGCCCAGGAGGTCGATTTCGTCGAGGCGGTGCTGACCAATCGGGCCGTGTACTTCCGCTCGCTCAAGGCCTTGCGGGACTTCTATCGACAGAAGGGTTATCACCACAAGCAGCAGTGGGCCGACCAGGAACTGGCGGATGTCCGGCGCATTCAGCCGTTCAAGTACATCTCGGATGGCGAGATACCGAGTTCCGCCCTGCGCCCGACGGAGTCCATTCCCGAAGCCGACGCCCTGTACACCAAGGCCAGGGAACTGATGAAACAAGGCGGCGACAAGGTGCCCGCTTTGTACCGGGAGGATCTGATGCTGGAGGCCCTCAAGACCTTCCGGGAGCTGATCTCGCGGCACCCCAGCAGCGACAAGATCGACGATTCCGCCTTCTATTGCGGCGAAATCCACAAGGAGTACTTCGACGACCAAGAGGAACTCGCACTTGCGTGGTACGAGCGTGCCTGGACGTGGGACCCCGGCACGCCGCATCCGGTCCGCTTCCAGGCGGCTACGGTCTACGACTATCGGCTTCACGACCGCGCCCGGGCCCTGGAGCTCTACCATCAGGTCCTCGAATACGAGGCGGCCAACAAGTCCAACGTCGCTTTTGCGGTCACCCGTATCCACTTTTTGACCCAAGACGTGAAGTCCGGCGGCAAAAAAAGAGAAAAAACACCAAAAAACGATTTGACGTATTGACGACGAATGCGAAAGCGGTATGCTTACGCGGCTAACGACCTGAGACCTCTCGGGGCGACTCGGAGGCTTTGGGGAGTGTGTTGCTCTTTGACAATCGAATAAGCGGACGCGAAGTTGACCGCCGTGGGATCGGGGGGCGCAGCTTGGATTCGAGTTACGCCTTGTCGGTTTGTCGGTTGGTCAACAGAAAGCGGGTATCTTACCAATAAATAGGTTCCAAGAGTGGATTTTTCGAGCGGCGTTCGTCGTTCGTGAAGTTCCGATGAAACTCTTCTGGTGTTTTGAGGTGCTTGGCCGGATGCTGTCGTTGTTTCCGGGCGCGGGGTCGCAGGTGCGAGTTCGTGTGTCGGGAGCGGTGTTCAGCCTCTCATTAATGTGGTCAAGCTATTAAGGGTGTATGGGGGATGCCTTGGCGTCGAGAGGCGATGAAGGACGTGGTAGGCTGCGATAAGCCCCGGGGAGTTGTCAAACAAACTTCGATCCGGGGATCTCCGAATCGGGAAACCGGGCGTCACCGGGCAACCGGATGGCGTCGCCCACGGATGAATGCATAGTCCGTGTGGGGCCAACCCAGGGAACTGAAACATCTAAGTACCTGGAGGAAAGGAAATCAACCGAGACTCCGTCAGTAGCGGCGAGCGAAAGCGGAACAGCCCAAACCAGTCTTCGGACTGGGGTTGCGGGCCCTCGAGGAGTTACAAAGGCGTCGTTAGGAAAACGGTCTGGAAAGGCCGACCATAGAGAGTGACAGTCTCGTATCCGAAAGCGATAGCCCTCCGTTGAGAGGTGTCCCAGAGTAGCGTAGAGCTCGTGGAACTCTGCGTGAAGCAGGGGGGTCCACCCTCCAAGGCTAAGTACTACTCGACGACCGATAGTGTACAAGTAGGGCGACTGAACGGTGAAAAGTACCCCTTTAAGGGGAGTTAAAAGTACCTGAAACCATGCACCTACAAGCTGTGGGAGCACGATTGCGTTGACCTTCGGGTCTCTGCGCGTGTGACCGCGTGCCTTTTGCATAATGAACCGGCGAGTTACGGTCTGTAGCGAGGTTAATCTGTTCCGCAGAGGAGCCGCAGCGAAAGCGAGTCTGAATAGGGCGAATCAGTTGCAGGTCGTAGACGCGAAACCAGGTGATCTACCCATGGCCAGGTTGAAGTGCCTTTAATCGGGCACGGAGGACCGAACGGGTTGACGTTGAAAAGTCATCCGATGAGCTGTGGGGAGGAGTGAAAGTCTAATCAAACCTGGAGATATCTCGTTCTCCCCGAAATAACTTTAGGGTTAGCCTCGGGCCACTACTCTGCGGGGGTAGAGCTACTGAATGAGACGAGGGGGCCACCAGCCTACCTCCCTCAACCAAACTCCGAATACCGCAGAGACTATCCCGGGAGTTAGACTGCGGGGGATAACCTTCGTGGTCAAAAGGGAAACAACCCAGACCGTCGGCTAAGGTCCCTAATTCATGCTCAGTGCGTAAGGATGTCCTTTTTCTGAGACAGCGAGGATGTTGGCTTAGAAGCAGCCACCATTTAAAAAGTGCGTAATAGCTTACTCATCGAGAAATCGGGCGCCGATGATGAACGGGACTAAGCATGATACCGAAGCCACGGGATTCAAGAGCTGTCAGCTATCGGCTTTCAGCTATCAGCTGCGGCGGGTCAGCGTGTTTCGACGTGCTGACCGCTGAGAGCTAATAGCTGACAGCTTTTGGATCGGTAGGGGAGCGTTGATAGGCAGATACAGGCCGTACCGAAAGGAGCGGTGGTGGGTCTATCAAGTGATGATGCCGGTATGAGTAACGATAAAGCAGGTGAAAATCCTGCTCGCCGAAAACCTGAGGTTTCCTGGGGAAGGTAAATCCGCCCAGGGTTAGGCGGTCCCTAAGACGAGGCTGAAAGGCGTAGTCGATGGACAGCAGGTTAATATTCCTGCCCTCCGTTGTGCGATCAATCCGTAGTGCGTCCTTCCAAGCTGCAGCCCACGATAAGACGTGAGGGTTCCCGAAAGGGTGAGGCCGATTTGTTGCTGAAGTGCGAGGCGGAAGGACCGAGAAAAGCTGCGGTGGCAATCAGCGGATCCGTACTAAAACTGACACAGGTAGGTGAGGCGCGTAGCCTCAGGCGCTCGAGAGAACCGTCCTTAAGGAACTAGGCAAATTGACCCCGTAACTTCGGGATAAGGGGTGCCGTCCCATCTTCGGATGGGCGGCCACAGAGAATCGGCACCGGCGACTGTTTATCAAAAACACAGGTCTCTGCCAACACGTACAGTGGACGTATAGAGACTGACGCCTGCTCGGTGCGGGAATGTTAAGGAAGGCGGTTATCCTTGGCCTTCGGGTCGGGGAGAAGCTGGCGACCGAAGCACCCGTAAACGGCGGCCCTAACTATGAGGGTCCTAAGGTAGCGAAGTTCCTTGTCGGGTAAGTTCCGACGCGCATGAATGGCGTAACGACTGGTGCACTGTCTCAAGGACGGACTCGGTGAAATTGGACTTGTGGTGAAGATACCACATACCCGCGGCAAGACGGAAAGACCCCGTGAACCTTTACTGTAGCCTGGTATTGGCCACAGGCTGTACATGCGTAGGATAGGTGGGAGGCGATGATCCGGCTGTTCCGGCAGTCGGGGAGCCAACCTTGAAATACCACCCTTGTGCTGTTTGTTGCCTCACCCCGTTCCGTGAATCCGGGCGGGGGACCGTGCTAGGTGGGCAGTTTGACTGGGGCGGTCTCCTCCTAAAGAGTAACGAGACGTTGCTCCCTCTTGCGGTGACGCAGGAGTGAAAATCTGGCTATATGCTGGAAAACCCGAGTATCCGGTGGTACGAGAAGAGCTTTCAGCTGTCAGCTATGAGCTTTCAGCAGTTGGCGTTTCCGTGACAATCCGACCGGTGCGGGCAATCAGCAGGAAACCAGCGCTAGCTGGGATCCTCAGAGACTACACGCCAGACATCTGTAGCTGAAAGCTGACGACTGATAGCTGATAGCTAACAGCTACAGATGATGAGATAGTCCGAGCTGCATGGCGACATGCAGAGGTGGGCGGAAACGACCTACCCGCGTAACAAACTGAAAGCTGACAGCTGACAGCAGTTTGTTACGAAGTAACAAACCTGAACGGAGGAGTGCAAAGGTCGGCTCAGTACGGTTGGCAATCGTACGTCGAGTGTAAAGGCACAAGCCGGCTTAACTGCGACATATACACATGGAGCAGATACGAAAGTAGGCCTTAGTGATCCGGTAATCCCGTGTGGAAGGGTTATCGCTCATCGGACAAAAGGTACTCCGGGGATAACAGGCTGATCGCTCCCGAGCGTTCATAGCGGCGGAGCGGTTTGGCACCTCGATGTCGGCCCATCACATCCTGGGGGTGTAGGCGCTCCCAAGGGTTCGGCTGTTCGCCGATTAAAGTGGTACGCGAGCTGGGTTCAGACCGGCGAGAGCCAGGTCGGTCCCTATCTGCCGTGGGCGCACGAAACTTGAGAGGATATCTCCTTAGTACGAGAGGATTAGGAGGTACGTGCCTCTGGTGTACCAGCTGTCCCGCTCGGGGCACCGCTGGGTAGCTAAGCACGGAAAGGATAACCGCTGAATGCATCTAAGCGGGAAGCCCCCCTCGAGATAAGGTTTCGATTCCCGATTCGTCGGGATGAAGGCCCCTGCAAGACTAGCAGGTCGATAGGCGGGAGGTGTAAGCACGGAGACGTGTTCAGCTGACCCGTACTAATGGCCGAGTGCTTGACCACATTAATGAGTGGCTGAAGAGCAGCTCAAAACATCATTACCCGCCCACGGAGTCCAAAGGTGGATTCCGATCGCGTCCGCTTATTCGATTGCCAAAAGGCGGCGGAGAAGACTTGACGAAAGCAGCCGCCGGCTTGCCCGGCGGCTTTCTGTTGGTTCTACCTCGATTCTGCAGGAGCGCCCTTCTGTGCCGGAGTTCGACTACGTCACACTGATCAGCAATCTGGATCGTAACGGCTTGCTGGACCTGTGGGCGCAAATCGAGAAGGGCGACACCGCCGATTGGCCGGCTGGAATAGCGTTCGAATACCTCGTGCTGCGGGCTCTCGAACTGGACGGCGCAGAAGTCCGTTGGCCGTTCTCGGTCAAACTCGAGGGAGAACTGGTCGAGCAAATCGATGGGGTTATCTACGCAGACGGGTTGTCGCGCCTGATCGAATCCAAACATCGCAGCAGCAAGCTGAATGTGGAAGCGATCGCCAAGCTGCGCAACCAGTTGGCACGTCGCCCGGCCACGGCAGTCGGCGTCGTTTTCAGCTACAGTGGATTTACTGACACTGCTCGGAAGCTGGCCCAGTATCTTGCTCCCCAGACGATTCTCCTTTGGCACGGTTCGGAAATCAAGCACGCTCTGATGACGGAGAAGATGGTCTCCGGCTTGCGCCTCAAGTATGAGCATGCGGTGGAGCACGGCCTGCCAGACTACAATCTCTTGAAGGGCGCAGCACTATGATCAAGTGTTACCTCGTCGCTGAAGGTCCAAGTGACGTGAAACTTCTGTCGGCCTTGCTCGCCGATATCGTTGCACCAGAGGAAGTAAAAATCGTCAACGCCGGCGGTCAATCCTCCGCTATTTCACTGGCCCGTACCTTCCTGGTTACCAGTTCGGAAGCAGTAGCATTGTTGGTCGACGCCGACGCCACAGACCCGGGACGGGTCAGCGAATTCCAGGCCGAACTTGAGGGCTCATTGGCCGATGTTGCGCCCCGAAGGCGTTTTGGGGTTTTCCTGGCGATTCCGTCTTTGGAAGTGTTCTTGTTTGAGGACCAAGCGGGTTTGAACAACGAGTTCGGCGACGCGCTGTCGCCGGAGTTGATTATGCAGAGTCGCTACGAGCCCAAAGCTGTGGTCAAACGGTTGTTGGCTACGCAAAACCGCCCGTATAACCCAACCACGCAGGCGTCTTTGGTGGAGCGGTTGGACGGTGATCGATTGCGGGAAGCCCCGGTGATCAAGGACCTCATGCGGTTTCTGTCTGGCGCGACTCAGGCCACCACTGCCTGACCTTGACGCCTCCTTGGTAAAGCCCAACCTGTGGGCCGCGCGTGGGGTGAGGGGATCTGGTCCGGGAATGGACGTCCGTTTCAGTGAGCGAGACCGGCGGGCTTGAATCGTATTCTCCGATGGGGTATTCTTCTCGACCGTACCGAATGGGAGTGTGCCCGAGTTGGCCAAAGGGGACGGGCTGTAAACCCGTTGGCGTACGCCTTCGTTGGTTCGAATCCAACCGCTCCCATATGTGAATACCCGCGGTGAGAGGGATCACCGCGGGTATTTTATTGAGGCGGGGCGAGCGTTGGGGTCGCCGGTATTGTGCGGGCGACGTTCCTTCTAAACCTCAGCGCCCGTAACTCACGATATAGGAGCGGCATCGATTCACCATGAAAGTCATCGAGGAAATCTGGGATCGCTCGCCGACGCTGTCGTTCGAGTTCTTCCCTCCGATGGACGACGTCGGTTTTTGGGACCTCTACCGCACCATCGAGTCCCTCAAACCGCTGAGCCCCAGCTACGTGTCGGTCACGTACGGGGCGGGGGGAAGTACGCGAAAGAAGACCCTGGAATTGGTGACGCGGATCAAGCGTGATAGCGGCATCGAGCCGCTGGCCCACCTCACTTGCGTCGAGCACACCCGGACCGAGATCGCCGAAATCGTCGACGACCTCAAAAGCAACCGCGTCGAGAACCTTCTGTGCTTGCGTGGCGATCCGCCTCCGGGCAAGAGCGAATACGAGCCCTGCCCCGACGGGTTTGCCCAAGCCGGCGACCTGGTGCGCTTCATCCGCGAGCGGCACCCGGCCCTGTGCCTGGGTGGGGCCTGCCATCCCGAGACCCATCCGCAAGCCCCCGGTCCGGACGCGGACCTGGAGAACCTCAAACGCAAGGTCGACAGCGGGGTCGATTTTCTGATCACCCAGTTGTTCTTCGACAACGATGACTTCTACCGGTTTCGCGATCGGTGCGCCAAAGGCGGCGTGCTCGTGCCCATCATCGCCGGCATCATGCCGATCCTGAGCGTCAAACAGATCAAGCGCTTCACCGGCATGTGCGGCGCTGCCATTCCGGACGATGTCTTGAGCAAGATCGAGGCCGTGGAAGACGACCCCGACGCCGTCCGCCACCTTGGCGTCCTGCACGCCACCGGGCAATGCCTCGACCTGATCGAGCACGGCGTGGCCGGTCTGCACTTCTACACGTTGAATCGCTCCACGGCCACGCGGGCGATCTTCCAGCAGATCAGGTCCCGCCTGGAAGCCAAAGCGGAGCGCTACGCCTCTTCGTAAAACAGTCCGCCGTCGTGTCTCCGTCAAGCGCACCGCCTACTGTCGAAGTGACCCAGGTTCGGATCACGTCCGAGACCGCCGCGGTGATGCCGCCGGTGACACCTTCCCGAACCGCGTCGATACAGCCTCCCGAAGCAAGGCAACAACACACCATCAGCCCCATCACGCTCCAGCGCCTCGGTTCGCGCATCATGGTTCTCCCGCCCGTTTGTCCACTTCCAATGCCGCCAGCCGCTCTTCCAAGGTTTCGACGCGCCGCTCCAGTTCGCTCTTCTTGTTTGCGGCCTTCCACAAGGGGAACGAAAACTCGAACCACACGCCGTTATCGTTGTCGCCGGTGCCGTGGTTGGTGTCCCGCCGACGATAGGTGAGCCCGGTGCTGATCCCCGTGTCCCACTTGAACTCGATTCCCTGCTGCGCCGTCCATCGCTCGGCGTTTGTGCTGTTCGAGCCCTTGTGGCGGAACTCGGGACCGACCTTGGTTTTGCTCCTTATCTCCTGGAGTGCGCAACCGGGAAGACAGTACACCAGCACACCACCGACCAGGATCAGTCTTATGGACATGGGACCTCCTCGCAAAACGACACCTCCTATGCTGTGCTTGTGATTTCTCGGCGAACCGTTGTGACGTTTGTGGGTTTTGAGCTCTGCGGGTGCGGAACACCTCGTCGATGCCTACTCGTCTTCCAGGGCGTAGTCCTCGGGATGCATGCGCTCGTCGGCGGCCTCGCGCACGTGCCGCTCGTGTTTGTCAGAGCGACTCCGGACGTAGCTCCGAACGATCAAGTTCGCACCAAGGGCAACAAGGATGCCCGTCAGGCCAAGATGGTATATCGTGCGGCAGACGACGCCGGCGGCGACAGCGGCAATCCCGGCCGCTGCAAACCAGCAAAACACCACCCACAGGAAGCGGCCGAGCTTCAGCGCACTGTCGCCGCGCTGGAAGATGCGGTCGCCCATGCCCGTCGCCATGATCGCCGAGAAGGCGACGTACGTGGTGGAGACGGGATAACCCAAGCTGGACGCGGTGGCGATCACGCTGGCGGAGACGTACATGATGACGCACGCCCGCAGGCTGTCGTAATGCATCTGCTTGCCGCGCGGGCTCCACGCCGGGGGTGGCGCCAGTTCGCGACGCCGGGCTTGCCGGGCGAGAAGCCACTGGGCGGCGCGGACGAACGGTCTCGGCGCCCAGAGCCTCACGTGATCACCCATGCTGCCCGAGTGAACCGCCGCCGTGGTTACCCGCTGGGCGTTCTTGGTCATCATGCCCAAGAACAGCAACACGCCGCAGGCGGCGAGCAGAAGTTTGCTGACTTCCACGCCGGTGGCCATCTCCACCGCATCGGCACCGCCGCGGTGTTTGAACAGGTAGAGCACCGCGATGCCCGGCGACGCACAGTTGGCCAGGTCGTTCTGCCCGAAGGCGAACGCCATGGCCAGGGTCCCCAATATCGCCAGCCCGGGGAAGAGCCACCTGGCCAAGCGTTTTCCGAACAGCACCAGCAGCAGGTGAATCAGGACCGCGAAGACGGCCCAGAGCGTCAGAATGACAACCAGCACCCCGTAGGATTCAACGAACTCGCTCTTGCTGAACTCCTTGACCACGGCGATGCCCTTCATGCCTTTCATCATCATGAAGTAGCACAATCCGGCCAGCATCCCGCCGCCGATCCAGCCCCCGTGGGCCAACAAAACGCTCAGGTTGGCGCTGCGGTCGCGGATGGCCCCACGTACGATCCGCTGGACGAAGAACGCCATGATTCCCGCCAGGACAATGGACGCGATGATTGCCTGGATGACTTTGAAGCACTTGTCCCAATGGACGATGTCAAAATACTGGATGGCAAAGGAGGCGCCCAACAGCTCGAACACCAGAGTGGCCGTCGTGCTCACCGGCATGCCAAAGGCCGAATACGCGTAGAGCAGAATGGTGTCAACGATGTACACGGCGACGTAGACGCACAGGGCTTGCTCTAGCGTTAGCATGGTGGGGTCGAAGATGCCCTTGCGGGCGGTGTCGATCACCGGCGAAGCCATCATCGCCCCGAGTACGACCCCCAGGCCCGCCACGCGGATGGCCATCCGCCGCGAAAGAATACGCGCCCCGAACACGGCGTTGATCAGGTTGGCCGCGTCGTTGCGACCGACCTCGACCGTGTCCCAGATCAACATCCCGATGGCCACCACCAGGACGGTCCACAGGAAGAAGGATGACACCGGCTGTTGGGCGACGATTGCTCCCATGGTCGTTCCGTCTGCGAGCAACATAGTCTGGTTCTACCTGCCTACGCCTTGGTCTCTCATCGCCGATGTCGATCCTGATTCGGCCGCGGATGAACGCGGATCGACGCGGATGTGTTTTCGGGTGTCGTCAAAGACAAACCGTTTGAACTCCGGCTTGGGGCTGAAGTCGAGCAACAATCCGACCCCGATCGAAGAACACTCCAATGGTCTTGTCGGTGAGTCCCCTGTGCTTCATTCCGCGTTGATCCGTGTTCATCTGCGGCCTTCTTCTTTCAATGCGAAGCCAGCATCCGCCGCAGGCGATCGCCGATGTTCTCCGCGTGGTTGGCCAACTGACCCAGCTCACCGAATACCTTGGACCACAGGAAGATGTCGGTGGCCTTCATGCTGTCCTCCTGGGCAAAGAGTGCCTTGGCCAGAGCGTAGCTGAGCCGGTCGGCCTCCCATTCGGCCTTCTCGATGGCTTCAATCATCTCGATGGCGCGATCCACCTGTTGGGCGTCGAAACTGTGTTCGGCCAGCGTGGGAAGGTAGTCGCTCAGTTCCCGGGTCTTGTTGCAGACGCACACGACTTTGTCGATATAGGCGAAGATGGCGTCGCTCAGCGGCTCAGGCCACTTCAGGCGCTTGATGGTCAAGAGGACGGCGAGGTCCTCGGCCTCATCGGCGATGTCGTCCTGGAGCTTCAGGTAGCCCAGCAGATCACCGCGGAACACCGGCAGGAAAAACGTGCGCGGAATGCTCTGGCGAATTTCGTTCTTGATGATGTCCGCTTCGTGCTCCAGCTTGAACACCTCGCCGGCAAGGGTCTCCAGCTTGTCGTAGTCCCCTTTCTTGAGGGCCTCGAACATGGGCTTGACCATCGCGACGCATTCCATCGCCTTGACCAGATGCTCGCGCAGCGGCTCAAACGGCGATGCCTTGAACAGGCTCCTCATATCCGACATGACGGTCTCCTCAGACTGATGCAGCCTCCCGCGGATTCGCCGCCGCTTCGTCCTCGCCGTGTTTGCGGCAACGAACCACCGCGGGCGGTGCGAAAACTAATCGACGCGGTAGTCTATGGCAACCGGGCCCGTCCTGCTATAATGCCAAGAAGACTCGCCAGGAGCGACGGCTCCGATTCGCCCTTCGTCTCCGGCGGAAGAGCGAGCGGCCTGAGAGGGTGTCCAAAAGGCCCGTACCGCCGGCTTCCAGCCGGCAATTCTGCCCGCGAGGCTGGCAGGATGCCGGCGGTACAAGAGGCGAACGATCTTTTCAAACACCCTCTGAGACCACTGGGTGTCCGCAGTCACCATCGGCTCGCGGCGCACCTGTGAAATGCTTGCGGAGGTGGACGCGTCTCTTCGCCCCCGAACAGGGGGTATGCGTTCACGGCTTCAGAACATTCGACTTCGGCGGAGAACTTCGTGCCAGACGGGAACCAGAGCGCAGCGACCGAACAGAGCCAGGGAACCTCTGTGGACCCCCCGGGTTTTCGGCTCCGCCGTGTGCGCAACTGGGTCTTCTTGGGCCTGACCTACGCCTCGTACTATCTCTGCCGCTACAATCTGGGCATCATCGCGCCGCAACTCAAGGAGTCGCTCGGTTTCTCCAACGCGCAGTACGGAGCCATCCAGGGCGCGCGCAACGGAGCTTACGGCGTGGGCCAGTTCATCAACGGGCTCTTCACCGATAAGCTGGGCGGCAAACAGGCGATGACCATCGGAGCTATCGGGACGGTCATCCTGAACCTGGTATTCGGGATCGTAGCGTGGTCTAACATCGGCTGGCTGTTTTTCACCTTGCTCATCGTCCGCATGGTGGACGGTTACGTGCAGGCATTCGGCGCCCCGGGCATGGTCAAAATCAACACGGCGTGGTTTCGACGCCGGGAGCGAGGGACATTCGCGGGCATCTACGGGATCATGATCAACCTCGGACAAATGGGAGTCGGTAAGCTCGGTGGATTGCTCGCCACCGGATTCTCCGTGCCGTTGATATTCTACACCATCACGGTCCCGACGCTCGATTGGCGGTATATGTTCATCATTCCGCCTGCGGTGGTTGTGATTGTCGTCATCCTGATGAACCTGATAGCCAAGAACCATCCGGAAGAGACTGGCTATCGAATCGTTCACGACGAGGAGAGCTCCGACGACGATCCACACGCCCACATTCAACTGGGCGAGGTTTTCCGCAAGATCACTTCGAATCCCGTTATCTGGATCGTCGCAGGTGCCTATTTCTGCACCGGGTTTGTGCGCGCGGCGATCTATGACTGGTTCACAATCTACATGGACGAAGTGTGGAGCCTGGGACTTAAGCATGCGCTCGTCGTGAGCACAGCGGCCTTATGGTTTCCCATCATGGCATCGGCCGGGTCTCTCGGCTCGGGCATCATCTCCGACAAAATGTTCCAGGGTCGGCGCGCGCCCGTGGCGGCGGTGCTGTACCTGGTCCAGACCGTCTTCATCCTGCTCACGATAGGGATGTGTGAGGGGATGATCTATTCGTCGGCGGTCGTGGCGGTGGTGCTGATTCTCGGCATCCACACCGGGTGCAACGCGACGCATTCGATCCTGGGCACGGCCGCGGCGATGGACCTGGGCGGGCGGAAGATGGCCGGCTTTGCCGCCGGCGTGATTGACTCGTTCCAGTATTTCGGCGCCATGTTGGCCGGATTCGGACTCGGTTGGTTTCTCGATAAGTTCGCGATGCCCGTGACCCAGATCGCAACGGCGACGGCCCCCGCGACTCAGGCCGCGAGTTCGCAACCGGCCACCGTCATCAATCCCACCATCTGGTTCCTCTCCATGCTGCCCTGGGGGGTGCTGGGCACCGGACTGATGACCTACCTCTGGCTCCGCCACCGCGGCTCCGACGAACGCGGTACCTGATTGGCCCGACCGGCGTGGACAAGTTGTGGAAACACGGCAGCCCGACGCCTATCGTCCGATAGAACCTCCCAGAACGAGATGAAACGCCGGTAACCTGCGCGATTGTCACCACTCGAGTAACGCTGAGCGATTTCGGCCGATAACAACGCAAGGTTCGGCCCGAGGTGTTCGATGATCGAACAGGAGGGGTTTACGCGGACGTGGACCCCCTTGTGGAGGAGCTTCGGACGCCGTGCATCCGCTTCTGGTTCGCAGACTGCTTTTACCGCTCCACGAGCGCATGATGGGGCGGAGGACGTTCGCCTTCAGGCGAGAGTTGAATCGCCTGCAGTGGCGCTCGCCGGAAGAGCTCCGCGCCTTGCAGGTCCGAAAACTTCGCAGCTTGTTCCGGTTGGCCGCGGAGCATTGCGATTACTATCGCGGTCTGTTTCACGCCGCCGGAGCAGACCCGGCGGACGATGATCCCTTCGCGATGCTCTCTCGATTGCCGCTGCTGGACAAGGCCGCCATTCGCGCCAACCGCGAGCGTCTGACCAACCCCACCGTGCCCGGTGGGGTCCACACCTCCACCACCGGCGGGTCGACGGGCGAGCCGCTCGTCTTCCATTACGATCGCCGCCGCACCGCGTACGACAAAGCCGCCCGCATGCATACGCACGAATGGTTCGGAGTTCCGCCTGGGGAGCGCGAAGTTTACCTATGGGGCGCGCCGGTGGAGATTCGCAGGCAGGATCGCTTGCGCACGGCGCGCGACCGGATCACGAATGACTTGCTCTTGAGTGCCTTCGACATGTCACCCCCGGTCATGGTGCGCTATCTGGACCGCATCTGGCGCTTCAATCCCGCCGCCGTCTTCGGATACCCCAGCAGCGTCGCATTGCTGTGCGAGTTCGGCCGATCCATCTCCCGCATCGTTCGCCCGAAGAGACTGCGCGCCGTCTTCGTCAGCGGCGAGGTGCTCGACGACGGGCAGCGCGAGATCATCTCCGACTACTTCCAGGTGCCCGTCGCCGACGGCTACGGAAGCCGCGAGGGCGGGTTCCTCTCCCACGAGTGCCCCGCGGGGCGGATGCATGTCATGGCGCCGAATGTGGTAATGGAGATCGTCGGCCCGGACGGTACCCCCCGCCCTCTCGGCGAATTGGGCGAAATCGCCATAACGCACCTCGACGCCCATGCCATGCCCATGATCCGCTATCGCACAGAAGACGTGGGACGGTTGCTGCCGGGAACCTGCCCGTGTGGTCGCGGTCTGCCCCTCATGGACATGGTGGAAGGCAGGCGGACCGATCACCTCGTGGCTGCCGACGGGACGCTCAAGCACGCCCTGTCGGTCATCTACGTGTTGCGCGAACTCGACACCGTGAGACGGTTTCATATTCGCCAAGGCCCCCGCCGGGAGATCGACGTCCGCGTCGTGCCTGGGTCGCGATTCGCCGACTGCGATCGGCGGCACATCGAGTCCGGCGTCCGGCGGCAGTTGGGGCAGGACATCACAATGCGCGTCCGGCTCGTGAACCGGATTGAGACGCAAGCGTCGGGCAAGTACCGCTATGTCACCTCGGAGGCGGTCGATCACGCCCGAAGCGGCTTGGATTCGGGCGGTCCGAGCGTACCATCGGGCAGCACAAGCCCGGAGTGCAACGGAGGCCATTCGATGACGCAAATGCACACGCCCGAACCGCGTATCACCGCCACACGCGTCAGCACACGGGCGGAATGATCCGCACGGCGAGCGAGGTCGCATGCTGTTTAACAGCTTTGTATTCGCCGCGTTCTTTGTTGTGGTGTACGGGCTTTACCTCGCCTCGATGCGCCGGCTCGTCGCGCAGAACCTGCTCCTGCTGGTCGGCAGTTACTTCTTCTACGG
>Ga0190284_1000332_pt1 | contig 29414 bp, 16 predicted proteins | sample 48691812_MG_FD_161668 | JGI IMG/M metagenome (GOLD analysis project Ga0190284, IMG submission 161668) | Hydrothermal vent microbial mat bacterial communities from Southern Trench, Guaymas Basin, Mexico - 4869-18-1-2_MG | ecosystem: Environmental > Aquatic > Marine > Hydrothermal vents >...
CCGTACGCTGAAGCTCCGCGGCCTCAATCCCACGAAGACCATCACCAACGCCCTCAAAACCTACTTGACCACCGGCGAACTTCCGCCGCTACCCACTTGATCCATTGCAGATGGCTGACCTCTTACCCTATGACTACTCCAGCGGCGAGCAGGGTGATCCAGCCGACGCGGATGACATTCAAGCGGCACTCTCCAATCTTGGCTACTTGTTCCTCGGGGCTGAGTTCTGCCCCGGGTTTGACAACGACGGGACATACGAGTTTGGTGAGCTGGTCGCCTACGACAACATCATCCTCATGCCTGAACCCTGCGCGCTCGTGCTGCTTGCCCTCGGTGGACTGCTTGCGACCAAGCGCCGTCGGTAGCAAAGCCGACAACCCAGACGAATCACGGGTCGCTCCGCTCGGGCGGCCCGTTTTTTGTTTGCCAGGCATGCAATGTGTGTTGGAGGTGGAAGTCCTCTGCGGGCCGCAAGCGTACGCCCTTGCGCGTCCCAGTCCCCTGATCCCCAACACGCCCTCCCGCGAGACTTACGGAATCGCTGGGGTGCAGGGCCCAAACTCGACATCCACCCGGAAAAGTAGGATAATGTGGGGCTCGGAACCGCGTTGTGGGTTCGCCCGGTTTGTTGCAGAGGAAGGCATGAGAAAAGACTTGTCCGCGTTGATTGAACTGGCCGTTGGCGGCAATCCCGAAGCGGTCGAGGAAGCTTGGATGGCGAACCTCGAAGCGCATACCGACAATCCCTGCGAGTTGGTCTCGTGGTCACCGCTCTTGGCGAAGTTGGTCGAACTCGATCGCACGGCTGAAGCGGAGACGCTGGCATGGGCGGCGATCGAATTCGTGCAGGAGAACGCCGGGCAGCGGGAGGCCCTGGGCTTAGCCGGTCCTTTCCTGCTCGTTCTCAACCGTAGCGATGATCTCAGAGCGCAAGTGGCGGAGTTGTATGCAGTGGTGTACGCGGATCGCGAGAACTTGGACGTCTTGCTGGAAGAAGCGGGCATTGTCGCCGGCCGACCGCCGCGCCGGGCCGTGCGCACGCTGGACGTCTGCCTCAACATCAGCCCGGGCAGTTACCTGGCGGCACGCCATGAGTACGAGGTGGCCCGCGTCGAGTCCATTGATGCCGAAACGTGGGAAGCGACGGTCGAGACTCCGCAAGGCAAGCGGACGTTTGGGCCGGTCAGCTTGGCCGACGATTACATGGTGACCGGCGAGGATGATTTCCGCGTCCTGCGCCGATTCGCGCCGGACGGTTTGCGCGCCCGGTTGGACCGAGAGCCCGCACGGATGGTGATCAGCATCCTGCGCGGGCACGGCGACCGGATCGACAGCAACGCACTTGCCCAACTGCTTACGCCCGACCCGATCCCCCAAAGTGAGTGGACCAAGTGGTGGAGCAAAGCCCGCGCGGCACTGAAGCGCGATCCAAACGTGCGAATCGAGGGACGCTCGCCCTATGAAATCTCGTACCACACCGTAGCGAGGACCCTCGAATCCGAAACCGAAGAGACGTTTAAGACTCTTCATGATCCGGGCGAGCAATCGGCCTGCGTCGAATCCTATCTGCGTGAGCGCAAGACACGTTCGGGTGTGCCGGACATGGAGATGCTTGCGCGGTTCAAGACCCGGATCGACCGGACCGCCAAGCGGCAGATACAGGCCCGGGCCCGCGGGGGGTTGGCAACCCTGATGGCATCGCGCGGTGTAGCCGTCGCCATGGGAACAAGCGAGGCGCAAGCCGATCAGCCGGTGGTGGAGTTCCTTGCCGCGACGTCGGATCCCGTGGAGCCCATGAAGGAAGTCGTGTTTGAGGCGTTTTGGCCGGCGGCGTGCCGCTGTCTGAAGGCGGCCCACCCGGACCGATACATCCGATTCTGCGAGATGTTGCTGCCCGAAGCTCCGACCGGTGTGTGCGACATGCTCGCCGGTGAGCTGATCGCCGGCGGGTATGAGCGGACGCGGTTCGATGCGTTGGTGCAGGGCATCCTGAAGGACCCCGTTCGGTGTGTGAACTCTCTGGCGTGGCTCTGGCTCGGTCCCGACGCGGAGCTGACAATCCCGGTTCCGCCGCAGCCGGCGCTTTGTTCGAAGCTTCTGGGAGTTGCCGGCGAAATACGCCGCCGAGATGAACTTCCCCGCGAGACGAAAAAACACATCCAGGCGCGGCTCCGGGATTGCCTCAGTGCGAACCAGTACGCGAGATTCAAAGCGTGCCTCGAACAGATCGACGCGGGCGTCGCCACGGCTTGGCGAACGCAGCTCGCGCGGCTGGACAACCTCGGCCGAGCGGTTCCGGAGGATTTGGTCAAACTGATCCGCGCCGTGTTTTCCGAAGAACGCCGGGGGCCCGAGATCAGTCCGTGGAAACGCACAGACATTCTGTACATGACCGCCGCCGGGCGATCGAAACTCAGCGTGGGAATCGAAGAGCTGGTCAACGTCAAGATGGCAGCCAACGCCAAGGCCATCGGCGAGGCGGCCGCTCACGGCGACCTCTCGGAGAACTCGGAGTACAAATTCGCCCTCGAGGAGCGCGATCTGCTCCGCGCCCGTCTGGCCCAGTTGCAGGGGCAGATGGCCCAAGCCGTGGTTATCCAGCCCGAAGAAGTGCCCCAGGATCACATCGGCTTCGGTACGCGCGTCTCGCTGAGCGGTATCGACGGCGGGCGAAATCTCCAGATGACGTTTCTCGGGCCTTGGGAAGCCGACGCGGAGCGGAGCATCTACAACTACCAATCGCCGATGGGCCAAGCTTTGATGGGGCTCGCGCGGGGTGACAAGGTGGAACTGAGCTTCGGCGAACATCCCGGATCGTATGCAATCGAAGCAATCGAGAATGCTCTTGGGGAAGGTGCATCGTCGGCGGAAACCGACGCGCGGTAGAACCGAACACGGGGAGCCCGGACAAGAGGAAGCGGGCCGAAGGTGGGTGCCTTCGGCCCGCGTTATGGAAAAGCTCAATTGCTTCGTGCTGAATGTCGAATGCCGCTTTGGACTATCCCAATAGCGACAGGATCTGGGCAGCCTGCTGGTTCGCCAGGCCCAGCAGCGAGATGCCCGAGTTCAGCAGCACGCTCTGGCGGTTCAATTCGGAGGTCGCCACCGCAAAGTCCGTGTCCGAGATCACGCTCTTGGCATCGGTCAGCGAGACCTTGGCGGCACTGAGGCTGTTGATCGATGTCTGCACCTGGAACTTCTGGAACCCGCCGATGCGCCCGCGGGCACCGGCAACGTCTCCGATGGCTTTGCGAACCGCCTTGAGACTGCTGGCGCTGTTCTGGGACAGAGCGAGCGAGCCGCCCGACTTGAGATCGCTGAGGTACCCTCCGGAGTCGCCGCCTCCGAGCCGGTAGGAGCCCAGCGAGTCAATCCCGATGGTGCTACGCGTGCTGTCGCTGGCACCGAGCTGGAAGGTCAGGCCCCCCGAGGCCTTGACCGTGAAGTTCGCGGTCTCCGCGGCCGTATCCAAGGCTGTTCCGCAACTCCACGACACGCTGTACCCATTGGCACTGTAGTAGATGTCGGCCCCATCGCCGGTGACGTCCTGCCCGTTGACGGTGACGACGGCGTCGACCCCCTCTGTCCTGCTGACGTTGTTAAACGTGCCCGCGCTGACTCCGCCTCCGGAAAGCACTTCCAAAGAGACATACTCGTCGGTGCCCTTCCCGCTGGTGGCGAGGTTAAACCCGGCGGCACCATCGCTGGTGGCGGTCACCCCGGTGGTGGCCGTAGCGGCGTTGATCGCGGCGACGACCTGGGCGCCGGTCTGGCCGGAGGCCACGCTGACGGTGGCCGTGCCCTCGGTGCCGGCGATGACAATCTCAAGGTCTGCCGTCAGCGTCGCGGCCGCGGTCATGGTGACCGTCCCCTGGGCGGAGGTTGCCGCAGTCTTGACGGTGCCGGTTATGGTCAGGTCGCTGGTGCTCTCCCCGCGCGAATACACCTTGAGATTGTTGAAGGCGTTTGCGGTCCCATTGGTAACCTGGATGCCCTCGCTCCCATCCAGCAGACGCTTGCCGTTGAAGTTCGTCGTCTGGACGATGCGGTCGATGGAGGCGATGGCCGAGTCGATCTGCGACTGGTTCGCCGCCTTCTCCGCCGCCGACAGCCCCCCCTCGCTGGCCGAAGCCGCCACCAGCGACTCGATCTCGGTCAACAACGAACTGACCTCCGTAAGTGCCCCGTCGGCCAGGCTGAGCATGGAGTCGGCGCGCATGTTGTTGTCCAACGCCGCGTTCACCGCCGTGATCTCGGCGTTCAACGACTCCATGGCGATCAAGCCGGCCGGATCGTCGCGACCGGAGTTGATCTTATAACCGGTGGACATTTGTTTCAGCGTGTTCGATTGGGCGGAGGATGTGCGGTTGATGATGTTGAGCAGTGTCAATGTGTTTGTGTTTGTGACTGTCATACCCATGAGCTTTTCCCTTCATCTAGAAAGAGGAGGTTTTGAGAAACGGCACACCCTCTGAGCTAGAATATAAGGAGCGGCCGGGCAAAAGCTTTTGACGACTTTCTGCAATCGGTGATCTCCGGTCCAGAGCGACCGTTCTTATAAGCCGCGCGCGTTGGTCGCTTGCGTCCGGTTTCCGCTAACTGCGCACCGATCACATGGTTGGAAAGCACTGGGGTCTTCACGAGCGGCAACCGTAGGGAGTGCAATGGAGCCACAGAGGACAGGCGGAGCCGAGCATGGGTGTCTCCATCATCCCGGCCCGCGAGCCTATCGGACCGTCGTCACCAACTGCCGCCCGGATGGGTGGGGAAGGAATGGATAGGGCCCACTTCCTCACGGTTGTGGCGTATAGGTACGTTCGTGGCCACCGCGTCACAAAGGCGGTACATTGCCGGACGTATGGCCATTCTCGTTCGCAACACTGCCCTGCCGTTGGAGGCCGGTCCCGACGACCTGCTCGCCGCCGTGGCAAAGAAGCTGCGCGTGCCGTGCGCGACGATCCGTACGCATGCCGTCGTGCGGCGCTCGATCGATGCGAGGAAACACCGCCCGCTCCGTTTCAACTACCACGTCGAAGTGGGTCTGCACGAGTCGCTCGCGCAGGAGCGCCGCCGCGTTGCCCGCCTGCGACGAAACGACGTCCTGGTTATCACCCCGATCGAGCGGCACGAGCCCGAGCCGGGCGCCGAGCCGTTGCGGTCTCGCCCGGCGGTGATCGGCTTCGGACCGGGCGGCATGTTCGCCGCTTTACGCCTGGCCCGGTACGGCTACCGTCCGATCGCGATCGAGCGCGGCAAGGACGTTCGCCGCCGGCACTTGGACGTCCTCAAGCTGTTCATCAAGGACAAGGTCTTCAACCCGGAGTCGAATTACCTCTTCGGTGAGGGTGGAGCCGGCGCCTACAGTGACGGCAAGCTCTATACGCGCGTCTCCGACCCGCTGGCTGTAACCGTGCGGGAGACTCTGTACCAGCATGGGGCAAGCCCCGACATTCTGGTCGACGCCCACCCGCACATCGGCAGCGACGTGCTTCCCGGCATTTGCCGGCGACTGCGTCGGCACATCGAACACCTGGGCGGCGAGGTCCGCTTCGACAGCCGCGTGGATGACATCGTTGTTGACGGAGGCGACCTTACGGCGCTCCGCGTGGGCGGTGAGACTCTTACCGTCGGACCGACCATCCTGGCCGTGGGCCACTCGGCGCGCGATACCGTCCGAATGCTGGCCCGCCGCGGTGTGGTGTTGGCTCCCAAGCCGTTCCAACTCGGCGTGCGCGTCGAGCACCCCCAAGCGATGGTGGACCGTTGGCAGTACGGCAACGCCGCGGGACATGAACGCCTGCCCGTAGCGGAGTATCGCGTGGTGGCCAAGGGGGCCGCCGGCCCACGCGGCGACCTGTTCAGCTTCTGCATGTGTCCGGGCGGAACGATCCTGCCGACCAACGAATCAGCAAACCGCATCGCCACCAACGGCGCCAGCCGCGCCGGTCGCCGTGGGTCCTTTGCCAACGCAGGCCTGGTCATCACCGTCAACTGCGGCACGACGCAGGCCGACGCCCTGGCCCAGATAGACTACCTGGAAACGCTGGAGCGGCGGGCGTTCGAGTTGGGCGGCAGTGACTACCGCGCGCCGGCCCAGCGAGTGCCCGATTTGTTGGCCGGCAGAACGTCGGATGGGCGCTACGAAGGAAGCTACCCGTTCGGCGTCCGGTGGCACGAGCTGATCGATTTGCTTCCGCCTGAGGTCGTCCGTGCGCTGACCACGGGCTTGCGGATGCTCGACCGGCGTATGCCCGGCTTCGCCGGCCCTGATGCCGTGTTACTGGCACCGGAGACCCGCGCTGCCGCCCCGCTGCGCATCGTGCGCGATCCGGCCTCGCGCCAGGCCGTCGCCACGCGGAATCTGTATCCTGTCGGGGAGGGCGCCGGCTATGCCGGCGGTATCGTCAGCAGTGCCATCGATGGTATCAAGGCCGCCGACGCGATCATCACGCGGTACTCGCCGAAGAGGTGACAGCCCGGTGGTCCGCACACCGCACGCGACTTCCGGTCGCAGTCAGCATCGCGGACCATCTCTTCTGCCATTATCCCGTGAACGCCACCTGGAATGCGGCGAAGTCGAACAGGTCGATGTCGCCGTCGTCGTTCGCGTCGAAGGTCGGACAATCCATCGGGCTCACGGGTCCGAGGAGAAACGACTCAAACGCCGCGTAATCGTCCGAATCCACGTCTCCATCGCAATCGTAGTCACCGAACGCGCAAGGGCCGACGGCCACGAACTTCGCCGTCTCCTCCTCGTCGAGGTTGATCCACCCGACGTTCTCGCCCCAGGCGTAGCCGAAGAAACGGTGTTCGCAGGCGTCGAAGCGGGCCCGGTCGTCGCCCAGCGAAGCCGTGTCGAAGTTGACCCAGCCGATGTTCTCGCCCCAGGCCAACCCGAACGTGTCGTTGTTGGTGTCGATGTTCACGCCGAAGTCCAGGCCGCTGGTGTTAGCATAATGAACGCCGTCAGCCGGCGGCCCGTTGCCGACGTTGATCCAACTGACGTTCTCGCCCCAAACGAAGCCGGACAGGTAGGTGGCGGTCACTTCCACGCCGTTGCTGCCACTGTCGGCGTCCCGCCAGTTGGTCCAGCCGACGTTTTCGCCCCAGGCGTGCTTATTGGTCGAGTCGATATTGGACTGGGCCAGCGCGGGGGTCACCAAGACTATCAGCCCCAACAGCCCAATAAGCGCAGCCAACGTCTGTAACATCGTGTTGCCTCCTGTGGTTGAAAGCGTTTCGTGCTTTCTGTAAGCCACCGGAACCTGTTCATGTGCGGCACGTCGTCGATGCCTCTCTTTCGTCGTGAGAGGGCAGGAGGATGCCCCACCGCGGACAAATGTGGAACAGCGTTCTAACCTCAGGGATTGACGCTCGCACACGTCGCCTGAAGAACGTCGCGCAATTCACGTCTCATTGTGATCTCGTGAAGCGAACGTCCTCTATACGAAGGATCTCCAACAAACACGATGCTGTCAAGTGACCGCTCCGGCACTTCAATGAAGACCTTCTTGAATCGCTTGAACTCGATGTGCCCCCATGTTGTCGCCAACGCCAGCTCCATAGGTGCCGTGTACACTAGCTCAACAAATACCCGATCCGTCTGGCTCAACTGAGTCAGAAGGCCCGGCGTTACATCGATCTCAGCAACTTCCCGTATCGTGATTCCGTGCCGGAAGGCATCTACCACAGTTTGCGCGTCGTCAGACGCGAGCGTAGTGGACGAACGCGCGGACACTACGCGACCTGTCGGCACGTTCGATTCCTCCACGCGTGCCCGCACTCGCGCGAACTCCTCACTCGCAACGAGACGATCGTAAACCGCCCTTACGGCCGCCGTTCCTTTTAAGTTGACGAACACTTCGGCTTCGTACTCACCGTCCCCGAAGAACATTGCTGCGCCGAATCCCGCGTACTTGCCCGTGAGCGGAATGAAGATTCTGTCCAGCTCATGGGTCCTCCTCACGCCGCGGATGGTGGTATTGGCATGTTGTGTCTCAACGAACAGCACCTCAACGCCTTCTTCGCTTGATCTCAAGTCATCCACCAATTCGGAAGACACGATCTCGCGAAGTTGATCGTCGCTCTGTTTGAACAGGTCCAAGAGCTCTATACCTGCTCCTGCACAATGGTCCGCTCCCACGAGTTCATATGCGGCGGCGTCTCTACAAACAACAACCGCCTTCACATCACGCGCCTCTCCCTCGCGGCAGGACGGTTGTACCACCGCAATCATCCCCGAGACCACTACAAGCGGCAAGACATGCATCGCCATGGTTACCTCCAGGAGAGGGCGCCGATTCCTCCAACCACGGGGGCGTAGGAAACCTCTGCTCCAGCCCGAAACCCGCAGACACTACTGAACGGCAAACGCATCCAGCAATGCGGCTGTATCATAAGCACTGTCGCCGCTGTCCCAAACACGGATTCTCACGGATACATGCTGTCCAACAAAGGGCGTTATGTCGAACTCAACGTGCTGCCACTCGGTATGATACACCGTTTGATCGCCGCCATCGAAATCGATGCCCTCGATCGGCAGCCACACAGATTCGTTGACACTCTCACTCGCCACCACCGTCTCATCGCCGCTCGCCGGGACGACAATGGCGACCTCGAATTGGTCATCGTATGCCCCGCCGACAAACTCCATCGGTTCCTCGGAAATCACATCGTAATCAAAGGATAGGGTTGTTGCGCTCGCCGGGACCTTGAATCCCTGGCTGGCTTCGGAACTCGAACTGTCGATCGATCCCAAACCGGAACTCAGGATCGCCATGTACACTCCCTGCGGCGGAGTCAGCGGGCCGAGTTGGGAAAGGACCCGCACATCGCCGGACGTATCCCAGTACTTGTAGGCATCCTCGAACCCACCATTGAGCAGATCCTCCTTGAACAGTTTCAGGCTTCCCAGCCCCCGAAAGTCTATCGCCGCAGGCGGATTGCCGCCGTCGTCCTGACCATGCGCCGCAATCGCTGCAGCTAGAGCTTCATCCGCAGACTTCCCATCCAGCATTTCATCGATGAATGTTGTGCTGCAATTGCTGTTGTAGCTGACTAAGACTGACTCGGTATACCCAATCACCGTAGCTGCCCCATGGTCTAGGAAGGACTGTGCAAGCCGGTTATTCTTGAGTCCCTTGCAGCATGCGAGGTAGACCAAGCTGTCCGGAAGATCATGGAGGTAGGCGTCAACAAACTTGTGCGTGATACAGAATCCTTCAACACGCTCTTTCGAGTCGAACCAGAACCACCCACCGTCTTTGATAAGAAGGCGGGCCTGCCTGATCATCAGTCGCTCAGCCTTCAAATCCGAAGCATAGTCCTGTTGTCTCTGTGATGTTGCTTCCAGGCCCGTCATGAAGATGGGTGCGCTATACCATTTGCTCGCGTCCTTCTGACTTATGTTGTGAAATCCCACAGTACCGTGCGTCTCGATCAGTATGACGCCGTCATTCAGTAGGCTCTTGAAGGCCTCGATGGTCGCCTCATAGTTCTTCGTGATCGCGCGCACCGTGAAAGGGCTGTCAGGATATGTAAACGCGCCCGCCCCTAGGTCCTCTTTAAGGTCCCAGTAGAATGGGAGATAAGCACTGACATTCGCGGACCCAATAAAAGCGCCTGCGGCCATCGGGAGATGGGTCTGCGCAGGAGGTATGTGCATTGAGTGCCGTGGCATGCCTGCTGTGGTCCCGTGGGCAACGAAACGCACGTCTCGCAGGACGCGGGGATCTGTCAGAAGGCTCGCTGACGCGCGTGGATACCGCAAGGTGCCCCCGGCGGCGAAGTCGAGCACGTAGACTATGCCACTCGTGAATCTTACCGTAACCGTTGTGCTATTCGGCACAGATGCAGCATGCGCCACCGCCTCAGCGGCATTCAGAGCATCGACAAGATCAACGAGAATGCCTTGGAATTCCTCCTCGGTGAATTTAACACCTGGCGAGGGCAGCATTTCCAATGTGTCGGCCAGCGTTTCCGCGGCTTCCTCAATCTGAGTGGTTGCGAGATGCTCCCAGACATTAACGATACCAATCTCGCTGTATCCGTTGACACCGCTCTCAAGCGCTGCTACCACGCGCAGAAGGAGTCTTCCTTCTACACCTTTGTTCACTGTTATTCTAGCACTGAAGACGCCGTCGCCGGCTATGTCATCGCCGTTGCTGACATTGCCGTCGTCGTTAAGTGTGGCCAATTCCAAATCGAGAGGGGGACAGGTATTTCCGACATTGAGAAGTTTGACGCTGCCGGCCTCTACCGGCGGGTCAGCGGCGATGGCAATGCGAACGACGACCTCTGTTGCTTCGGACACGAAGACAGTATCAGGGATAAGCTGTGGCTCGCTGAGGTAGGCGACGGCACTCCCGCAGTTGGCCACTTCGGGCTGGCAACAGCCACATTTACCCGGCTCAGTTTTGCTGGAATCTTCGGGGCATTCGTCAGCACAATCGGGCGTTCCATCAGCATCGGTGTCGGTGTCTGGCGTTCCACAGCCGCAAAAGCCGGGTGCGATCTTGTCGGGATCGTCTGGGCAGGCGTCATCCGTAACCACCACGGTCGCGGTGAAGAGATAGGCGTGCGAACCGCAGGTCAGCACAACCTTCACTTGAGTATCCGTGATCGCTGGCGTGTACTCCGTGACTGAGGCGTTCGTAGGCGCGAAGGTGCCTGCTGAGTCGGTGGACCAGGTGCAGCCGCATTCGGCGTCGGCCAGGCCGTCGGCCGACAATCCCGCCGGTGCGGGAGACGTTAGCGTAACCGGGATACCCGCCATCAGATTGGCGAAATCGACGCCGGGGTTTTGGTCAGCGAGGGCCTCAGTATTCAGCGTTTCGCAACGGCGTTGACTTTCGTTGCAGGTGTCACCCTCTACACATGGGACCAGGCCGGAATAGCAGGTCGATTCAGTGCAGGTCTCTGCGCCGTTACAGAACAACCCGTCGTCGCAGTCGGCGTCGGTGGTGCATTGGATGCATTCGCCATCGATGCAAGTCCAGCCCGCCTGACAGACCACCTCGGTGTAAAGGCACTCACCGTGCAAACACGTATCGCTTGTGCAGAGGTCGCCGTCGTCGCATATCACCGGGGTTCCGCGACAGGTGCCATAGCGACATGTATCGTCCTCGGTGCATGCATCGCCGTCGTCACAGGCATGAGTATTGTCCGTGTACTCGCACGCACCCGTCTCGGGGTTACACGAGTCGTCGGTGCAGGGGTCTCCGTCGTCGCAAAGGACGTCGAGGCACCTGTACGCTGGTGGATCAGCGCCGCCGCCACTACCGCTGTTGCTCTGACAACCAACCAGAAAACCGAGTGTGAGGGCTGCCATGATGGTAGCGGGAATGAATGGTTGGACACGAGACATACCATGACCCTCCTTACAACCGATATTTCCCAGTTGCCTGATCTCAATCAGTCATCCTATCTGAACGGTTTGTTCGATTCAAGCGAAAACGTCCGCTCTCGCTGTGAATCACGCCCATTTGCCTGCTCTGGCGGGCCAACCCTACCCTTGATGCCTCCTGGACAGCGATTCCAGCCCATCTCTGCGCAGCACCAACCATTGCCCAGCCGATCTTCAGTTCTTCGCCTGCTCGCCTTTATGGCGAACCGGTGCAGGCCTCTTGGAACCGCGCGAAATCGTCCAGGTCCACATCGTCGTCGCGATCGAAGTCGAAGATGTCGCATGCCGTCGTGGGTGGCCCCGCATCGGGACCGGTCATGCAATCGGGGAAGTACGCGTAGTCGGCCAAGTCCACCTCGCCGTCAGCGTCATAGTCCGCGGGCTGTGCCGGCTGGTCGTTCGTGACGCAATGCACGCCGCCGCCCCAATACCAGATTTCGAGCGTCTCGACCACGAAGACATCACGCCCGGGGAAGTACCCTTCTATCGTGGCCTTGGCTGCGTTGTCCCAGGTCGGAGCGTCAAAGCCACACACAACGACGACCCCGTTGCCCACCAGCCAGTTCGTGTAGTTGGCCGCCAATTGGCTGCCCCCATACGTGACCTTGCCCGGCACGTCGATGCGCAGGACCTCGAAGCCGGCGTTCTGAATGATCGTCGCCGCCTCCTCATAGACCGGCGCGTCCGGATCGCCTTGATCCACGTATCGGGCGACGACAACGGTGTCTTCGTCGATGAAGCGGGCGATGCCGTCGACGTGGCCGCCGGTCATGTCGTCCGAGGGCGCACTCAGCAGCCACACGACCTGCGTCACGCCAAAAGTCTGCTCGAACAGCGTCTCCATCTCGATCTGGGTCACGCCGGGATTCCGATTGCTCAGGCAGACCCACGAAGTGATCAGCGTATCGACGCCGTTGAATTCGAGCGTGCCCCGCTCGTTGATGAAATCGTAGACTTCACACGGAACGTCCTCGATCGCGGCGACCTGACACGGAACCGCGTCATCATCTTCCCAGGGCGGTTCCTGTTCACCCCAGCCGTCGAACACCCAGTCCTGGGCGACCCTCACGCCGTTGGAGTTGGCCCACACCGGCCCATTGTCGCGCATCCATGCCCAGTTGTAGGGCATGATGTGCCAAGTGATGTTCGTGAGCGGCACGCCTTGGTTGGTGAGGTAGTTCTGCGCCTGGGTCCTCGCCGACGCGCTCACGACCAGGATGTTCACCGGCTCGTAATCTTGCAGAACGTCGATGATCCCACTGAAGTTCTCCCGATAGGAGGATTCCACGCCCTTGGGCCACTGCATCCAGGTGCCCTCATGCAGTTCCCATTCGGCCGGCACCCTTCGAACAGATTGGCCAAAGGCAGGCGCAACGATGGCCGCCAATACCAGAGCGAAAGCTAAGCAAACAGAATAGCATCGGTTCATGTTCCCCTCCAAGAAACTCGGTCGGTACGGCTGTGGAGTCCGGTTTCAGTGGAAACGGTCACTCCTTGCGAACCCGTCGCGAGGAGGTTACTCATCCACGAACTCCCTGTCCCCCATCCTATGAAATCGGCGTCTCGACGGCAAGCGCGCACAGCGGATTCCGGACGAATGCGAGAACATTAGCGGTGGAGACTTTGACGGTGATGGCAAGGGAATCATCGACCTGGCCGTGCTTTATCCGGTCGGCGCGCTCGAGCCGGCTCGCGATTTGGTGGATTCTCTCGGATTCCAGCGACAGCAAACGCCTGATGCCTTCCCAGAGGAGCGGCCGATGCGCACGGGCGCCATGGAGCATGCCGGCCGGATGTTTCAGTTGCATCTCCATATTCTCTCGGCGGACTCGGCCGAGGCGGCCGAACTTCTTGGTGATCGGTGACAACTTCAACTCGGTCCGGTGAAGGCGGCAACCATGATCGCCAGGTCTTCAAGGCTTACTCGCCCGTCCTCGTTCAGGTCGGCACTCATGCCGCAACCACAATCGCCGATCCGCTGCTGGAAAAGGTAGAAGTCATACAGATCGACGTTTCCGTCACCGCTGATATCCGCACTGCGCCCCAGCGGGCTCTCGTAGCGAAAGATCAGCAGTCCCATCTGCGGCACGGTGATCGCTGCTGAATGTGGCATGCTGTCGTAGGCCCAACCGTCGTCGGTGACGATCGAGCCGCCGTTGCCCGATCCGTTGCCCAGGTACACGGCAGCCTGGCTATTGAGGATCTCGTGCCAGGTGCCGTGATGCGGGAAGCCGACGCGGTAGTTGTTGAGGTCGCTGTTGTTGAGACCGGCCACGACGACCAGCTCCTCACCATCTCCCCTGGTGAAGGCAATGACGTTGTCGGTGTCGTTGAGGTGGTGAACGTCGTAAGCGGCGTCGGAGCGGAAACCGCAGTTGCTCTTGCGCGCCGCGATGACGTCATGGAAGAACAGGACGATCTCAGAGCGGCTGGTCGCCTTGGACCAGTCGATGCGATTTCCCGATCCGCTGCCGAAGGCGATGCTTTCCATCCACTCCCCACCCATGAGGAACATGGGGATGCCCGGAGCCAGAATGGTCAGTCCCTGGGCGAACTTGGAGCGACCCTTGGCCCAGACGCTGTACGAGTCGCCGCTGTCGATGACGACGGCCAGACGGGCGTCATCGGCCTCGTCGTGTCCCTCGACGTAGTTCACCAGGTTGGTCTTGTTGGGGTAAGCGGTGTCGATGATGGCGTTGCGAATCTTCCACATCTCCGAAGTCCCGGACGTGGCGTCGAAGACCTCCTGCCGCACGTCGTCATTGAACAGATCGTGCCATTGGCTGTCGAAGCCCGCCCCGCCGGTCGATGTGGAATAGGTGATCCAGGCATCGTTGGGCAACTCCTCGGCGATGGAAACGGCGTCGATCTTGCGGACGTCGATGTTGTCGTTGATGCGCTGCATCAGAGCCCACCCCTCAGGGTAGCCCTCGGGGAAGATCCAGTTGTCGCGCATGTACCGCGTGGCGTCCATGCGAAACCCATCGACGTGGTACTCTTCGAGCCAGTGAAGGATGTTGTCGGCGAAGTAGTCCTGCACCTCCTGCTTCCAGAGCGCCGCCTGCGACCCCCACGGCGTTTCCTTGGCTGGGTCGTCGAAGTAGATCTGCGACCCGTCATACCACCACAGGTAATTCCCATTGGGAGAGAAATGGTTGTACACGACGTCCAGGATCACGGCGATGCCGTTCTGGTGCAACACGTCGATCATGTACTTGAGATCCTCCGGGCTGCCGTAGGCGTTCTCCGGGGCCCAGTTGTTGACCGGGTTGTAGCCCCAGGATTCGTGGTAGTCGAACTCGGTGATGGGCATTAGCTCGACGACATTCACGCCCAGGTAGAGCAGGTGATCCAGGTGCGTGTCCACCACGTCGCGATACTCGCCCATCCGGCCCAGTCCGTCGCCGTTTCCGGAAAACGTGCCAACGTGCAGCTCGTAGAGGACCATTTCCTCGAACGGTGGGGTGTTGAAACTCTGGTCGCTCCACACGTGGGTTGTCGGCTCGACGATGAACGAGTTGTCGTTGTCGCTGGGGTTTTGGGCCCGTCCGCGGGCGTCCGGCTTCCAGACGCTCGCGTCGAAGAAGTACTTGTACTGATCATAGGGCTCGACCGTCACGTCCACCTTGCACGTGAAGTAATCGCCGGACTTCGTCATCGGGTCGGAGGTTCCCCATTCGTTGAACTCTCCGCGCACATTGGCGGTCGTCGCATTCGAAGCCCATACCTTGAACACGGCGCCGCCGTCGGTGGTCAGCGTGCCTCCCAAAGGCGCGTGGCTGACGGTCGTGAAGTCCAGCGACCAGCCGCCGCCGGCGGGATCGTCTTCGTACATGCCGGTTGCGTTGAGATAGTCGTCGTCCGATCCGTCAACCAGTTTGATGTAGTACGAGAGAGTCGATGCGACGGTCGAGGGAATGGTGGCCTGCCAGACGTCGTACACCCCCTTGCTACGCGACCAGTCTGCGTCCACCCACCCCGTACCGTCGTCGACGTACACCTGGGCGGAGGTGATGTCGTACTGGTAGGTCTGAAAGCTGATCTCGAACGACTCGCCGTCGATCGGACAGATCGGCGAGCGCTCCAGCCAGTCGATGTGTGATACCCCGTTCCACTCCACGGTATTGTCGTGTGACGCGGCGGGCATGAGCAATGCTAGGGTCGTCAGAAGCGTACAAGCAATCATTCGTCTCGTTTCCTTTTGTTGAAACCAAGTCTCGTCCGGGTATTATAACAGAACGCCGGTGTTGTTGCGCATCCTAAGTGGTTTTACAGAGGCGCCGCAAGGAATACACTGTTGCTTAATGGCGGCGTATGGACTCTCGGATGATCCAGGCCTTGTTTGGAGTGCGGCACGATGGGCGCAAAACACTCGTCACTTATCTGTTCAACCGTCTTCTGGGCAACGGTTCTGGCAAGCAGTGGGACTGCGGAGGCATCGACGGCGATCACTGATTTGGGTGGGAATCAGTATCGCGTGGCCTTCGTCTTCAAGGCACCCGCAGGCACGACGAGCGTTTACCTGGCCGGAACGTTCAATGGCTGGGACCCGGGCGGGCATGCCTTGGACGGACCTGATAACCAGCACGTCTTTCGCACTTCCATGATCCTGGACAAGGGACGCCACGAGTACAAGTTCGTGCTCGATGGCAAAACCTGGATCACCGACCCGGACAATTCGCACAAGACCTCCGGGTATCAAAACGCTATTCTTTTCCTGGGTATCGGCGCGCCCGGAGAGCCGGGTAGCGCGGTGCCGGCTCCGGAGCCTGTCGAGATGGCCGGGCCTGTTGAGCATCCCAGCGAAGTCAAGCAGCTTGTCGACCTGCTCGCGAGCAGGAAGGGAGCGGACTGGAGCCGGCTCCTGGACGAGTGGTTTGCCGGCCATCCCATGCCGTTGTTTACAGACACTTCCGTGACGTTCGTGCACGCCGACGCGCAGGTCTCGGAGATTTGCGTGCAAATCGCCGCGCAAGGTTCACGCACGGGGTACGAAATGCGCCGTCTGGCGAAAGGTCGGCCGGTGTTCGCGGTCAGTTTGGAGCGGGCCAAGCTGCCGCAGCGGATGACCTACACCTTCGACATAACGCGAGCGGGGCACACCGAGACCGTGATCGATCCCCACGCCTGGAGTCTGACCAGCCGGTCGGGCAAACCGGCTGCGCTGGCCGTCGAATCGTCGGACGACCGCGGGCGGATCGAGGTGCTCGGCGACATCAAGCCGTCGTCCGGAAAACTGTGCCCGCGCGACATCTATGTCTATCTACCGTCGGGGTACGATCGGCACGTGGATCAGAAGTATCCAGTGTTGTACATGCACGACGGGCAAAACTGCTGGGACGATCCGACCGAACCCTTCGGCCACGGGGGTTGGTGTGTCAATCTGACGGCGGACCGCCTCATCAACCGTGGCCAGGTGGAGCCGTTCATCGTTGTCGGAGTGGCCAACACGCCGGACCGAATGAAGGAGTACGGTCCCGGCAAGGACATTCTCTCCGCCGCGGGCCATCCGTATATTCGGTTTCTCCAGAGCGAGCTGAAACCGCTCATCGATCGTCGATACCGCACGCTGTCCGGCGCGGAACACACGGGCCTGATGGGATCGAGCATGGGCGCGGTGATATCGTTGCAGGCGGCGCTGCTGCACCCCGATACATTCGGCATGGCTGCGTGCCTGTCGCCGGCGTTCGGTTTTGCCACTGGAAGCGAACGGCTGTACGCGAATCTGATGACGACGGTGGGGAAGGTGCCGGTCCGCCTGTATGTGGACCACGGGACCGGCGGCAAGTGGCAGGACGGGGCTCCGCTGACACGGCAAATGGTAGCACGGCTGCGCAGAACCGGCTGGCGGGACGGCCGGGACCTCATGTACTTCAAGGACACCGGCGCCGACCACAACGAGCAAGCCTGGCGCGGGCGTATCGAGCGTCCTTTGCGGTTTCTGTTCGGTCAACCTTGACCCACCGCCGGGATTGGACAAGGATGGTCGGCCCGAATTGACCGTTCTGGTGTCGGATGACGAGGCCTCGTGGATGGCGAACTGGCGTTTATGGATATCAGCCGCTGCTCTGGTCGGGTTGCTGTGGTGGACGTACCCCAATCCCGGCGCGACGCACGACGCGGATGCCACAGAGGTTACCGTCTGGTTCAACGACCTGATTGAAGGTCGCCATCTGGATGTGGTCGATGCCTTCGAGCGCGAGTTCTCGGCGGAGCGTGAGTTTCAAGAGTATGCCGGCACGTATCGTACCCTTCTGGGCTCCAGCGCCGTGCGCGGCGGTGTCGAGGCCGAGGGCAATCCGCAGCGACTGATGTGCGGCATCGCCGGCGGCGTACCACCCGAAGTCGTGGAGTACGACCGCTTCGCCATCTGCCAGTGGGCTGCACGCAACGCATTCCTCGATCTCACCCCGTTCATCAAACAGGACCTGGAGCAACTTCAAGAGCACAAGCGCAAGCTCGAATCGCTGCGCCGCGGCGACGCGGCGGCGGCGGACATCGCGCGGCAAGAGCGGCGAATCGCCTGGCTCGAGAAGTTCATTGTCCGACCCGAGGACTACTACGACGCCCCATGGAACGAGTGCACGTACAAGGGCGGTTTGTACGGTATTGCACACACGATGGACGACCGGGTGATGTACTACAACTCGGACATGCTCATCCGAGGAGGATTCACCAACCCCGACGGAACGCCCAAACCCCCGGACACGTGGGAGCAAGTGCTGACCAAGCGCGTGGACACGCAGGACGCGGAGATCGCCGGCGACAGTATCCGCAGCGCGTCCGCGGACTTCGTCGCCGCCGATGTGCGCCCCGGTGACACGCTCGTGCACCTCTCGGAGTCGGGCATGGTGACGCGGTGCCTGGTCGACGCGGTCAGCGCCCCGACGGCGTTGACCGTCAGAAGTGCGTATGCGCTCAAGAAGCTCGCGCTTCCAGACGGCCGCGGTCAGCACATCAAGGTGTTCGACCAGGACAGTTACGCGATCAAGCTCAGCCGCTGGGACGACGAGGGCAACGTCAAGGCCATCGGCTTTGAACCGAGCCACGGCAACGGCTGGCTGTTTCACTATGGTTGGGCCAACGGCGGCGAGTTCATGAGCGACGACGGTCGCACCTGCACGCTGAACGAACCGCGGATCGTCGAAGCCTTGGAGTTCATTACCGACATCTATGACATGTTGGGCGGGTACACTCAAGCCAACGCGTTCAAGAAGTCCTTCCAGCGCTTCTCGCAGGACCCCTTCGCCCGGCATCAGATCGGCATGTTCGTGCACGGCGACTGGTTTTTGCGCGAGCTGGTCCGCTTTCACCGTGACCTGCGTTTCGGCACCTACCCCCTGCCGGTGCCCGCCGCCCGCGCCGCCGCGGGACATCGCAAGATCACCTGGGTGGGTGGGTTCGCCTATTGCATCCCCTCGACGTGCCCGCAGGAGAAGCGCCAAGCTGCCTGGTGGCTGGTCAAGTATCTGTCGTCGGTAACCGGCAACACGGTTCTCAACGAGCACGACGCCCAGCGCGAGCGCAGCCAGGGCCGTGTGTACATGCCGCGCATCAAGGCCAACAAGACGCTTAACCAACACCAACTGGACACCTATGTCCACATCGCGGAAATGCCCGAGCGCGTGCGGAACGCCATGATGGTGCACATCGACCTGCTCGACCACGCCCGCTTTCGTCCGGTGTCCCCCGAGGGGCACAAACTCTGGAACGCGCAGGCCGACGCGCAGGAACAGGCCTGGAACCACAGCGCCTCGCCCCGAGGGGCGCTGGACCTGCAGACGGCCAAGGTGCAAAGGGCGCTGGACAAGTTCCACGCACCGCAGACTGGGCGCCGAGTTCACTGGGCGAATCTGGTGTACGTCTACTTCGGGCTCCTCGCGGCGGTCGCGCTGGTTGTCTGGCTGCGCCACAGGAGCCGGAACGTCGCCTATCGATCCCCCGTCGGCGAGTGGCGGGCCGGCCTCCTCTTCGCGGCGCCGTGGATGGTCGGGTTCATCGTTCTGGCCGGCGGTCCGATGGTCTTCTCCCTGGTTATGAGCGTCACCGACTACGACGTAATCAACGATGCCGTGTTCGTGGGGGCGAGCAACTACCAGGAGATGTTCACCACCGACTGGGCCAACGTCGGCGGCGTGCGCCAGGCGTTGCTCAACACGTTGTACATGGGCTTGGGTCTGCCGATCGGGATGGCCGTCGGGCTTGCGCTGGCGATGCTGCTCGCCGTCGAGGTGCGGGGCGTGAGCCTCTACCGCACGACGTTCTTCCTGCCGGCGATTATGCCGGTCGTGGCCGCTTCGGTGTTGTGGATCTGGGTGTTCAACGCGCAAAACGGACTGATGAACTGGATGCTGCAGAGTACCGGCATCGAGGCGCTCTTGGACTGGATCGGTGTGCGCACGCCGATCAGTTGGCTGACGAACCAGCACACGTCCAAGCCGGCCTTGATCATCATGGGCTTGTGGGGCGCCGGGGCCAGCATGATCATCTGGCTCGCGGGCCTCAAGGAGATCCCCAAGCACCTGTACGAAGCCGCCGCTCTCGACGGCGCGGGCCCGATCCGCCGCTTTTTCACCGTCACCCTGCCCATGCTCTCGCCGTACATCCTGTTCAATCTGACGATGGGTCTCATTCAGACGTTTCAGATTTTCACGCAGGCCTACATCATGACGCCGAACGGATCGCCGGCACGTTCGACGTACTTTTTTGTTTACAAGCTCTTCGACGAGTGTTTCACGTTCTTCCGTTTGGGGTACGGTGCGGCCTTGGCGTGGGTGCTGTTCGTGATCGTTATCGGGCTCACACTCGTCAACATGGCGCTGTCGAAGAAATGGGTGCACTACGCAGGCGACTGAGCAGGGTTGCATGACCGACAGACCGCGCACAATCTGGCAAAGCTCGACCCTGCACTTCGTGCTGGTCTTCGGGTCGTTGGTTTTCGCCCTGCCGTACTTCTGGCTGGTGGGCACGAGTTTCAAGCTCGACAAGGAGGTCCAGTCGGACAAGGTCACCATCTTGCCGCAGCGTCCCATCCCCCGCCCCGTCAGCCCCTACATCGACGAACGCCACTTCCACCAGATCGAGCGCCCGGATTTCGTCGCGCGAGATCCCTGGCAGGGATGGATGCGCCGCCTCATTGAGGAAGAACTGCGCGGCTTTGTCGAGAAATGGCTGGACTCCGGTGCCGATGGCCGCGCGGATGATCTCGATCGGGAAACCGTGCTCGCCGAACTGACGGAGGGCGTGTACGACCATGTGCGCAACCTGCTGCCGGTCGAGACGTGGAAAGCGGACGAAGCGACGTTTCGCGGGGCGTTGCGCGAGACGCTGAAACCCGAGTACGCGGTGGAAGCGTTCAATCAGGCCTACCGCTACTTCGCCCTCGGCAAAGTGCTGGTCAAGGACATTAACTACCACGTCACCGATCTGGTGGGACAGGCGCCCATCGACCAGGTTTGGACGATCGCGTCCGGGCCGATCGAGATGAGGCCGGGCAGCGAGGCGGGGCGGCCCGTCGGCGTCATGCATTACGACTTCACCAAGGGCGATGCCCTCGAAGTCTTCACGGTCCGTGACTTGCCCTTCGATTTCGACAGCGATTTCAAGCGTCTGTCGCTGAGTTTCCGGCGCGATCAGACTTGGCACGAGCTGCAAGTGCTCATCGAGGTGGACGGATGGCTGCTGCGCTCGACCGCTCCCAAGTACCTCAGCGAGGACACCTGGTGGGACGTCATTTACCAGGAACCCGGCCCGGACGACCTCCGCGTGAGCCGGCAATACATCCTGCTCGAGCGCGTGGCCCGCGGGCCGCTGTATGACCACGGACCGCGCAAGATGAAGCTGCGCGTCCAGCTTTTCAAGAGTTCGACACCCGAAGCCTACTGGGCCAAGTCCACCGAGAACTATCGCAAGGCCTTCGAGCAGGTGCCCTTTTGGGACTACTTCAAGACCAGCGTGTTTCTGGTCATCGCCAACGTGATCGGCACAGCCCTGAGTTGCTCGCTGGCGGCGTTTGCCTTTTCCCGGCTCACCTGGCCGGGGCGGGACTTGTGCTTCATTCTCGTCCTGGCGACGTTGATGATCCCGCCGCAGGTGACCATGATCCCCTCGTTTGTGATCTATCGGTACCTGGGCTGGTACAACACGTTGGCCCCCCTGTGGGTGCCCAACTGTCTGGCGGTCAACGCCTTCGCCATCTTCCTGCTACGCCAGTCGATGAAGGGAATCCCGCGGGACTTGGAGGAGGCGGCCAAGATCGACGGTTGCGGGTGGTTCCGCATCTATTGGACCATCGCCCTGCCGCTCATGCGCCCGACGCTCGCGGCGATATCCATCTTCACCTTCATGTTCGTGTGGAACGATTTCATGACCCCGTTGATCTACGTCAACGACTATCGACTCTACCCCCTCGCCCTGGGCCTGTTCAGCTTCATGGCCGGTCGCGAGAACCAGTTCACCCTCATCATGGCCGGCTCGATGATCATGACGATCCCGGTGATCCTGACGTTTTTCTTCGCCCAGCGCCACTTCATCCAGGGCGTGACCATGACGGGCATGAAGAACTGAGCGTCATTCCTCGGCCGGCGGGGACGCCGGCCGCTACACAGACGGGCTTTCACCATGGGCTGCTAGACTTGACGTCGCGCTTGTATCTTGGGACCCGATTCTGTACGCTAAGGAGGAACAGGAAGGCAGGTGGGAAGCAGCACTCCGAAGTTCGCTACGCCCACTTCACGACTCATTCCGAGCGAGGTTTGAACTCCATGCGATCTGATACGATTACCGGACCGGTTCCCATCATGCTGTGTTCCTTCGTGCTGGCAGGGGCAAGTGCCAACGCCCAGGCTGAGCAGCTACACTTCACCTACCTGTGGCACCTGGAGCAGCCGATTTACTGGCCCGACCAGCAGGCCACCGGAGCGGACCGCTACGAGCGGGCCTGGGAGTCGATCCTGCGCACCGATGGCGGCGCTCCCCATCCGGAGAATAACCTCCGCGACATCTTCGGTTGGCCGGATCGCGTCGCCGCCTATCAATACCGCTGCCGCGACTCCATCGACGCGATCCGCTGGGCGAACGAAGCCGGCGCCCAGATCAGCTACTCGGGCGGGCTGGTCGAGAACGTCCAGAGTCTGGGCGACGCCGGTCAGTTGGGCTACTCCGCCACCTGGTACTCGTGGCTGCGTGAGGCGCGGAACTGGACCACGGTCGGACAGTCCAAGCCGCGCTGCGACATCGTCCTCTTCCCGTTCCATCATCCGCTGCTCCCACTGTGCGATGAGAGCGCCGTGCGCAAGGAGATTCAACTCTACAAAGCGCAGTACGCCGAAGCGTGGGGGGCGTCGCCGGCGATGTCCAAGGGCATGTTTCCGCCGGAGATGGCCTTTAGCACGCGACTGATCAAGGTGCTTGACGAAGAAGGCATCGACTGGGTCATCGTCAGCGGCGAGCACGTCTCGCGGGCATGCGACAACTTTCCGGTCATCTACGGCACGGGTGGTATCAACTGCGATCCGCCCAACGCCGCCGACCAGATCAACCCGCCTCAAGATCATTGGTACCGCCAGCAGATCGATCGCGGTTGCTCGCCGTGCACGGCCTATCCCTTTGGATACACGCCGCACCGCGCCCGGTACGTAGACCCCGAGACAGGGACCCTCCACGAAGTCATCGTCGTGCCGTCCGCCCAGGCGATCGGTTGGGACAACGGATATGCCGCGATGGGTCTGGACGCTTTCAATACACTGGAGGCCCACAACGATCCCTCGCGCCCCATGCTGGTGCTGATGGCCCACGACGGCGACAACGCCTGGGGAGGCGGATACAGCTACTACATGGAGGCCACTCCTGATCTCGTGTCCCAGGCCCAGGGCGCGGGCTATACCGCCACGGTGATCGAGGAGTACCTGGCTGACCATCCCGTTCCGCCCGACGACCTCGTGCACGTGGAGGACGGGGCCTGGGTCAATGCCGACGGAGATTTCGGTTCGCCGATCATGCTCAACTGGAATTGGCCGCTGGTTGACGGGTCAGGCCAGATTGACATCCCCGGCGGGTGGGCCGAGGACGAACGCAACTGGGCGATCATTACCGCGGCGCAGAACCGCGTGGATACTGCCGAGCAGATCGCCGGCGGTGTGGATATCAACGAGATTCTGCACCCCAACGGCGGCACCAGTTCCGCCGAGCGAGCCTGGCATTACTTCCTGGCTTCGCTGAACTCCGGCTACATGTACTACGGAACGTCGCTGGATATGGAGGTGAAGCCGACGGTCGCTTGCAACGAAGCGATGGAGCACGCCGACGCAGTGATCGGTGACGGTTCGCTCGACACCACGCCGCCGACCATCTGGATCCCGCAACGGCACCCGTGGAACCCGGGGTCGACCAACTTCGGGCCGCAGTACGGCTACACGCAATACGAATCCAACGGCGATTTCTGGGTGTGGACCTTCGTCTACGACGTTTCCGGTGTCACGTCCGTGACGCTCAAGTACCGCATCGACGCCGACGGTGCCAACCCGCTTTCCAGTACGCAGAACGAGACGTATGCCGGCGGACCGGAAGTGGGCGCGTGGCAGTCGCTGCCCATGACCTGGCGGGACTTCCCCGCCGGAAACTTCCACGGCGACCCCGGTATCGACTTCTTCGAGATGCCCCTCTACATCGCTGACGAGTACTACGTGGAGGTCACCGGGCTCACGGAAGTGCTGCTCGACTACTACGTCGAGGCCACGGACGGCAAGGCCGTCGTCGCCAAGAGCCCGATCCAGCATGTCACCATCGGCGACGGTTCGGGCGGTGGCCCGGGTGACGACGTGGTTGTCATCGACCCCGACCCGGCACAAGCCGGAGAGAACGTGCTTATTCAGTACGACCCCGCCGGTCGGGCGTTGCAGAGTTCGCCGCAGGTCTACCTGCACTACGGGTTCAACGGGTGGGACCCGGTGGTTGATCCGGATCCACCCATGACCTGGAACGCGACCGAGGCGGTATGGGAAGTTACGGTGATGGTGCAATCGTCAGCGACCCAGTTGGACATGGTCTTCAACGACGGCGCGGGCACCTGGGACAACAACGGCGGGGCGGATTGGCACTTCACCGTGGTGGGCGGCGCGCCACCAGATGAGGAATGGGAGATGGATGGGTTGCTCGATGCCGCCGCCACCCTGATCGACACGAACAACGGAATGGTGCTCTACGCCGGGATCCTCGGTGACGAGCTCTACCTCGCCACCTGGGACGCCGGTGAAGGGAACGATCATTTCATCTTCCTGGCCAACCCGCCGGGCTCGATGGGATCGGCGCCCTGGGCCAAGTCGGGGCAGGTGGCGGCCTGGGCGGCGTACCTCGGCAACGAGAACGACAACGACTGGGCCGGCTGGTTCGACGTAACGGGCACGGTTCAGGTCGCCACCGGCGGCGGCAGTGGATACCTCGAAGGCACCATCAACCTCGTCGAGGAGTTCGGCGCGGTGCCCGGGGAGGTCCACGTTGCGGTGGCGCCTTATCCCACGTCTGACGGTTCGGCTCTGGATTATGCGTACCAGGTTCCGGCGTCGATCAACGGCGACGGCAACGTGGACGCCGGTGAGTACGTTGCGGTGGATGTTTGCGCCGTGCGGGCCGACCGGAGCCCGCTCGATCTCGACGCGGACTGCGACGTGGACTTGGGTGATCTAACGGTGTTCACGCAGTGCATCGCCGGTCCCGGCGCCGGTTCAGCCGGCGGCTGCCCGCCCGGCACGGATGCCGATCTGGACGACGACGGCGACGTGGACCTCGGAGATTTCGCCACGTTCCAGTCCGGTTTCGCCGGGTAGCGCGGGCCTGATTCCGCAGCGGAGGCTCGGAAGTGGTCGCGCGGCAGTCGCCGCCCATGAACAGCTTCAGGGCGTCGGTGGGCGCGTTCGGGTCTTCCCACACGGTTACTCGTCGGCGGTCCCACTGTCGTCGGTGTTGATGGCGAAGCCCGCGGTGAAGTCAGCCTTTGACGAGTAGGTGTGCGCGTCCGTTTGCGGATCGTCCGCCCGCGCCACGCAGAGGCCTAACCCGAAGTTCCGGGAGTGGGCGACACGTAAATCCGGCCGGGGGCCGAGGTTGTGGTTCTTTCAGGGGCTGGGAACGTCTGGTATCGCTCCGCGATGAAGTGAGAGCACCGCGCGGCGGCGGGCACAGCCCGCCCTACCTCTTGCCTCGCCGTCCGCTTCCTTACGGTCGCGGCTCAGTTCAGAAGCGGGCTCCAGGACGCGGCGCTAGGGGGTATCGGCGCCTCCGAGAGTGCTCAGGGCACGCAGTAGGTCGCGCTGTTCAACCACACCCAGAAGCCTTCGGCTGCCGGCTTTGGCCACGACGGGCAAGGCTCCGACGGTGCCTTCCTCCTGAAACGCATCGAGCAATTCACGGATTGGCATTTCCATGGGAACGGCGCGTACGTTGGGGTCGGCCATGTCCACGGCTGTGAGCAAGTCGCGCAGGCTGGGATCGTAGATCATGTCTCTGAGATCGGAGAAGTGAATCACACCGAGGAGTTGGTCATCGTCGTCGATCACGGGAAAGTGATTGTAACGCGAGTGCTCCGTGAAGTGGAGAACCTCGTCCAGGGTTGCCCCGGCTCGCAGGAATCGGATGTTGGTGCGGAGGATGTGTTTGACCTGCAGCGGCTCGGTGGACGATGCGGACGCCTTGGGCGCCAGGCCGAAGGTCCGCAGCAGGGCGTCGAGCGTGAGGCGCGTAATCGAGACGCCCTCCGCGGCGACCGGCGTACGGCGGCGCAGCAGGGAGATGGCCTTGACTTCCCCCGTGTGAACCACGGTCCACTTGACCAGCAGAGGGCCGACGAGCTCGAAGATGACCACCGAGCCGAGCACGATCGTCACGAAGGTCTTTCCCAACGGATGGGTCCAATGATGGCCGACGTAGTCAGCCAGCCCAATGACCACCGCCGCCTGGCAGAGCAAACCCAGGCCGACGTACGGTCTGACGGTGTCGGCCGCCCCGGCCCAGCGCGAACCGATGCGGCAGCCGTACCACTTGGCAGCGAACCGGCAGAGGATGTAGGCAACGCCGACGACGCCGATCTGCGGCAGGTCCGTGAGGCGCAGTTCGTAGCCGGCCATGACAAAGAAACCGGCGAAGATCGGCACACCCACGAGCTTGATCGGCGCCTCCAGCTTCTCGGGGTCCAGCGCGACGTTGGCGAAGACAGCGCCCATCACCAGGGCGGTCAGGAGGAAGTTGTAGCTTGTGCCCCAGTGCTCCAGCAGCCACTTCTCGCCGTTGCCCAAGACGATGAACACGGCAAAGAAGATCAGTATCGTCTCGGCGATGGGGACCTTCGAGTGCACGATGCTGATCCCCGCGCCCAGCACGATGCCCAAGACCAGACTGCCTACGAGCGTCATCAAGAGTGGTAGCCAGATGGTGGAACGATCGCCGAAATCGGTGGCGATTACGCCGCCGGCCGACAGCACCAGAAACGTGACGTAGAACAGCACGATGCAGACGACGTTGTTGACTCCCGTTAGACTGAGGATCGTATCGGTCATCGGGCCTTTGGCGTCGTACTCGCGAAGCACCAGGAGCGTTGCCGCCGGCGCGGTGGCGATGGCCGCCAGGCCCAGCAGCAAAGCCAGCGGCAGGTAGACGACAGCCCCGTGCTCGCGCTGGGTGGCAACGAGCGCCAACGCACAACCCCCGAACACCAGCACACCGGTGAGCGCGATCTCCGCCAGGCTGATCTTGAGCAGGCGGGCGCCCACGGACTTGAGGTGCCGGGTCTCGAACACCCCGCCGATGGAGAAGAGAATCAGCCCCAGCGCCAGGTCTTTAATGGGGCGAAGCGTGCGCTCGGCCGCGTCCCAGAGCTGTGCGTTCTCGGCGGTGCCCTCCGGGTCGAGCACGCGGTGCAGCACAAGCTTGAGCACGACGCCGAAAAGCAAGAAGCCCACGACGCGCGGCACCCTCACCCGGCGCGCGGCATACCCACCGAGTATCGCAGCCACCAGCATGAGGCCGAACAGCAGCCCCGGCTGCGGAATGAGCGCCAGTATCGAGATGTCCGCCGCAAGCCCGGTGCCCAAAGCGATGCCTCCCTGCGCCGCGACTGTGCTTGAACCCCTAGAATAAGTAGAGAGCTTGCGGGCATCAAAGTCAATCCGTGTCCCGCGCCGGTTTCAACGAAGCGCGAACGTCTGCCCGCTTTCGGGGATCACGACGTCGGCGAAGCCGCGCTCGCGCATCGTCGCGGCCAGGGCGTCGGATTGGTCCATTTCGCCGTGCACCAGGAACACCCGGCGCGTCGTGTCCGCCAGCGGTGCGGTCCACCGGGCCAACTCGCCGGCATCCGCGTGGGCACTGAAACCTTTCAGCGATTTCACTCTTGCCTTCACGTCGTACATCTCGCCGAAGATCTTCACCTGCTTGCGTTTCTCGACCAGCCGCCGCCCGAGCGTGTGCATCGCCTGATACCCGACGATCAAGATCGTGTTGCGCGGGTCTTGAATGTTGTTCTTGAGATGATGCAGGATGCGCCCGGCCTCACACATCCCACTGGCCGACAGGATAATCATCGGCTCTTTGCGTCCGTGCAGCGCCTTGCTCTGCTCGACACTGCGGGTGTACTCGCAGTCCGCGCACTTGAACAGGTCGCCGGTCACGCGCCGGAACGCCGCCGCCTCCACGTCGTAGACCTCCGGATGCTGGCGAAAGACCTCGGTGGCTCGGATGGCCAGTGGGCTGTCCACGATGATCGGCAAGTGCTCGACGATGCGCCGCTCGTAAGCCAACTGCCGCGCGTGATACACGATCACCTGCGTGCGTCCGACGGCGAACGCCGGGACGATCAGCTTGCCGCCGCGGTCAACGGTTTCGTTGATGATCGCGGCCAATTGCTCGCTCATGTGCTCGTTGTTCGGCGTTTCGCGCCCTCCGTAGGTGCTCTCGCAGACCAGGAAATCGCACGCCGGAAGCGGCGCGGGGTCGCGCAGGATGGCCAGGTTCAGGCGTCCCAGGTCGCCGGTGAAGACAACGCGCACGGGCGGCCTCTTCCCGTCGGCAACCTCCACGAGCACGCCGGCCGACCCCAGCATGTGCCCCGCTTCGTGTAACGTCACCCGCATGTCACCCCCGGCGTCAAACGCCTCCCCCAGTTGCCGGGGGTCCAGCAACCCGATCGTCTCCTCGACCTCTTGCTGGGTATACAGCGGCTCTATGGGGGCGTCGCCGCGCTTCACACGCTTCCTGTTCCAGTATTCGGCGTCTTCCTCCTGTATGTAGGCTGAGTCGGCCAGGAGCAAGCGCACCAAATCGCAAGTCGCCGGGGTGGCGTAGATCGGCCCGCCGAATCCCTCCTTCACCAACCGCGGCAGCTTGCCGCAGTGGTCGATGTGCGCGTGCGACAGAACCACGGCGTTGATCGCCGCCGGATCGCAGGGAAAGCTGCGGTTCTTGGCGTTGGCCTCCTTGCGGCGCCCCTGAAACAACCCGCAGTCCAGCGCAACGGTATGACCGTTGTTCTGAACCAGGTGCATCGACCCGGTGACTTCTCGCGTCGCCCCGTGAAACCAGAGTGTTGCCGTCATCTGCGAACGTCCCCACAAGAGTAACCCGCGATCATACCATGCCTGTTCCCCCTAGCCAAAGCCCGCAACCTTGGGCTCCGTCGGGTGGGGCCGTGACAGTTGAGGCGGCCTCCTGAGCGCTACGTTGCCGAGCGATTGCTTACGCACGTGGATTGCCTTCTTCGCCCTGAAGGGGCGCACTATGACAGCCCAGGGCGCAGCCCTGGGGTTGGATTCGTCCGAAGCAACGTAAGCCCTGAAGGCACCATGAGGACGGACTATCCCGCGAGGCCGACGGCCTCCACCTTGGGAGGCCGTCGTGCCGTTCGCTGCACACCGCGGCGCTCGGGTCGCTCCCCAGCGTTGCCCTATCCTCCGCGGTGCGGCACCAGAATACCTGGATGAGTCGGAGCCGGCTACGAGCCGGGGGTTGGATTCGGAAACACCGC
>Ga0190284_1000334_pt1 | contig 29256 bp, 21 predicted proteins | sample 48691812_MG_FD_161668 | JGI IMG/M metagenome (GOLD analysis project Ga0190284, IMG submission 161668) | Hydrothermal vent microbial mat bacterial communities from Southern Trench, Guaymas Basin, Mexico - 4869-18-1-2_MG | ecosystem: Environmental > Aquatic > Marine > Hydrothermal vents >...
CGAACACGCGGCAATCGCCGCTCACGCTCGCGGTGAACTCGCACGCGCAGCCCTCGCCGTTGCTGCACAGGTCGTCGGCGTCGCCGGAGTCCACGAAGCCGTCGCCGTCGTAGTCGCCGAAGTAGGTCTCAGCCACCACCTCCATCTGCCCGTAGGGCGAGTAGTAGTACCGCTCCAACACAGCCCCCTTGAGGTCGGTCAGGCTGGTGACGTTCCAGTTGGCGTCCTGGTGCACGTAGGCCCGACCGTGGGACAGCCGCATCGCGACGACCTCGTCGATGTATTGCGTGCCGTGGTAGACCTGCATGAGCAGATTCCCCGAGCCATCGTTGGCCTGGATGATTCGGCCGGCGGGGACGCCGGCCGCTACAGGCGTGTAATAATACCGCCAAGTGGCGTCGTGGTCACCTGAATTCGTGACCACTTTCTCCAGCCGCCTTCCGAGCCCGTCGTACTTGGCGGTCTGGAGGGTGATGTCGGTGTCCTGTTTCGCTGTCACTTTAACCAGGCGATTCCAGGCGTCGTACGTGTACTTGTACGTGCCGTCGTCGGTGAGGTTGCCGGCGCCGTTGTGGGTGGGGCTGATGGTGGTGGAGCCGAACGTCTCGTCCGCCACAAGATCGTCGGTGCCGGGGCCCTTATGTCAATGGGTGACCCCCTTTCCCCCCTTTCCGTTCTTGACCCCCTTTCCGTTCTCCCCTTTCCGTTCTTGCGGAGGCGTGAACCGCCCGGCGCGGGCGATCTCCCTCCACCTCGGGCTCAAGAGAATGTGCGGGGGAAGGCACGTCCGTTATCGCGGGCTTCGGCTGAGATGGGCAGATCGACCGATGCCGACGGCGAGAGGGAACGTGCGAGGGCTTCTCCCGCAGATTCCTTGCACCGGCCGCTTGACAAACGCTGCTTCATAGATGGCACGGACAAGCACGGTCTTCGTGGTATCATGACTGTCTCCCAATTCGAAAGACGCTCGCTTAGCGATAGCCCCTCGCCCCAGACGCTTGTCCGTGCCACCCAAGTCCCGGCCATCCGCCGCTACTCCAGCATCACTTCTCCTGCACGTCATTCCTGGTCGTCGGCCTCGGCGAGTAGGCTCTCTGGGCGACCTGCGGGTCGAAATGGTCCTCGGGAAAGTGCAGATCGAGTTTCCAGTCTGTGAATACTACTGTGCTCTCCCATGTCGACTGTGTCAACGTCCAAGTCTGGGTGGTGCGTATTTCACTAAGCAGGGGCTCTCCCTCCGCCCGAACGAACAGATGTATGCCGTTATCGTACTGCAGCGAGTGGCACTTCACGCCGCGGACATCCTCGGTGCCCACATAGCGCCCTCCCTTTAACGGTACAGAGCGTGTCAAGTTCCCTATGGGATCACTGGATAGTAGGCCGTACAATACCATACCTGCAATATTGCCGTGTGCCTTGTAAGGCGCGACACCGTAGAGAGTAAAGAACGTCGCCAAAGTCCGATACTCCGCTACGTCGCCGACTACGCCGAGGTAGCCGATACTCGATGATGGTCCGGCGCCTACGTATATCTCCCTCCCGTCTGATACAAAAGTGATGCCCATGTCATCTCCGCGAGCCCCAGAATCGCCCAACATCGGAATATGCGCGTAGACGCTGGGACGGGTACCGCAGCAGAAATCGAAGACTGTGCCGAAGGCGCCGTGAGTGGTGATGAATGAGATCTCGCGGGGCTTGCACACTTCGAGCAGATGCGTCGTATCGATCACGAGGTTGGAGTGAGGATAGCGCTGGATTGTCGATATGTCGATCTTGACACTCAACGACCGCGCTTGCGTCATGCGGTCTGTGACGGCCTGCAGCACGTCAGCAGCCGTCCCAATGTCGTCATCCCCTCGCACCCTGCTGGATCCGCAGGCTACGCCGAGCAAGAACACGGTTAGAACTTCCAGCCATCGTTTCCTTAGCATCAAGTAGCCTCCCGTAAGGTCGCCGTGAAGCGCATCTCAGTTCTCTCTTGTCCCCGGTTACTAGAGCCAACTCCCAGTGGGCAATTCTGTATCATTACCGCACTCGGTGCACTCGCAATACCAATCCACCCATTCGTCGGAATGAACGTAGTCGGGTCCCACTTGCCAACCGCCACATGTCTCGACAACGTCGTCTACCGCGTGCCTGAAACCATCCCCAAGGTTAGCCAGATCACGGACAAGCCGATGGCCGCCGTCTTTGTCCCCGCTACGGACGGTCGTTCCCAGTGTCCGAGCAACCATATGTGCTCCCGGGCATGACGTCGGCCAGCGTCATGGGAACGAGCTTGAACTCGTCGGGGTCGGGAACGTCGAGCTTGGCCGGGTCGGCATCGGGCAAGTTTTGGTTGGTCTTGTAACCGTCGCTCTCAATGCGTTGCACGGGGACCTCCTCGCCGAATTCGTCAATGACCGCCATGATCCCTCCCAGCATTACGTTGTTCAGGCGCACGTCGAACCTCACGCGGCGTCCTGGATCGCTGGGGGGCCGACGGAGCGTGACCCCTCTTACGAGGTCCGGCGCATTGTCCGGCATCAGGCGCACGTACCAAACTGGGTCCAGGCGCTCGTCGCCGAGCTGACAGGACAGGTAGTCAAGATAGCGATCGGCGATGAAGTCGGGCTCCGGCCGCAGAGCGAAGACGACGTGGTCGAGACGCTTCAATCCCAGTTGACTGCCCTCGTTGTCGTGGCAATGCCAGTGGCAATTGCCGGAGAACACCAGCCGCTCGGCGTCCGACATCCAGTAGCAGGAATGCAACGTGCCGTCGTGCCACGCCTGGTAGAGCAACTTGCCGCTCAGGTCGTAGATGCGGATAACGCTCTGTGAACGGTACCAGAACGTGTAGTACGCGATGATCTCCGGGCCGGGGTGTTGCGGGAACTTCTCTTCCGGGAAGACATCGAAAAGCCAGGCGTGCTGAAAGACAAACTCCTCTCCGGTGGCACCGCGGAACGAGCGCAGCTCAGGCAAGATATCCTCTGTCTCGACGCAACGCTTCCAGACGGGTTTGATGAGATCACCGTCGGCATCAAATGCGCACAGCGTTCCTGGAAAAGGGCTCTCCAGGGAGTCCTTGAAGCCTAGCAAAGCCAACTGTCCGCCGCCGAATTCGCTCGGGCGCTCGACCAATTCAGCGAAACGAACCCCCATGTCCCGAGACCACCATTTGAGAAGCCCGCCGCCCCTGGTATACAGGTGCGCCTCGGGACCGCCATTGCCGTAATGTCCGAGGGGATCGATGGAGAACTCGAGTCGAAAGGCCCGCGTGTTGCCGGGTGGAGTATCGACAGCTCGGTGAGGGTAGTACGCTACGGCAATGACAATGGCGGTCGCGACAATAGCACAGATACCGAGGCAGGCCACGGCCGCGGTAATGGCCGGGTTGCGCACCACCCAGTGGACCGTCCGCGTCCAACCGCTCGGCGGTCGAGCCGCGATCGGCTCGCGGTTGAGATGTCGGCGGATGTCCTGCGCCAAGTCGGCTGCTGACTGATACCGCCGGTCGCGATCTTTCTCGAGCGCCTTGAGAACGATCGTCTCCACGTCCCCGCGGAGGCGGCGATTGATCGAAGAGGGCCTCCGCGGCGTTTGCTCCTTGATCGCCCGTGTGGCTGCGTAGAGCGTGGTGCTCGACGCCTCGTACGGCAGTTCACCGGTGAGCAGTTCATATAGCGCGACGCCAAGCGAGTAGATGTCGCTGCGCGTATCGATGTCGTGCGGGTCGGCGTCGCATTGCTCGGGGCTCATGTATTGCATTGTGCCAACCAGTTGCCCGATGTCTGTTTGCTGGGTTGTTATTGAAAGATCCGAATCGGTCGCCCGGGCAACGCCGAAGTCGATCACCTTTGGCTCGCCGGCAGAATCCACCAGGATATTCGCTGGCTTGAGATCGCGGTGAATGATCCCCTTCTGGTGGCCGTGGTGGACAGCATCACAGACGTTGGCGAACAGCCAGAGCCGGTCGGACGTGTTGCGCCCCTTCTCCGTGACGTAGTTCGTGATCGGCTTCGCCCCAGGAATGTACTCCAGGGCAAAATATGGCATGCCACCGGAGCCGTCGTCGTGCATGCCAGCCTGGATCACCTGGGCGATGTTGGGATGTCGCAGGCGGCCCAGGATCTGCGCCTCGAATTGAAACCGCCGCAGGGCCGAGCGTGACGCGACGTTCTGCTTCATGACCTTCAGAGCGACCGTGCGGTGCGGGTGCTCTTGGACGGCCTCGTACACCGTGCCCATCCCGCCGGAAGCGATCACTTGTTTGATGTGGAAGCTGCCGACGTGGCTTCCGATCAGGGGATCGGGTCGGCTCGTAGTGCCCAATGAGCCGGACCCGTAGGCCGGTTCAGGCGACCGTAGAAAATCGGCGGCAGCCCGGCTGTCGTGCTCCAGCAACGACTCCACCTCGGCATGAAGCTCAGCATCGTTCCCGCACGCCTCGACGAGGAAGGCGGCACGTTCTTCCGGTGGGCGTTGAAGCACCTGCTCGAATAACTCATAGGCGTGTTGCATCCGCTCAGGCGTCATCACTGCTGGCCCTCGCGCACCACGTGCTGTCGCCCTTGCTCAACTCGCGGTGCAGCCATGCCTTGGCGAACCGCCATCCCGTGTCCACCGTTCGAGGCGACACGCCTAACGCGGCGGCCGTCTCGTCGATGCTCAGACCGGCAAAGTACCGCAGCATGACGATTTCAGCTCGAGGCGGGTCAACTTGCTCCAGCCTCTGCAGCGCCTCGTCGATCGCCAGTACCTTCGCCAAGTCCTCTTCCGGCACCGGCAATTCGTCGGAAAGAGTGCCCGGCGTCTGGCCACCGCCACGTTTGAGCCTTCCCCTTATACGTGCGTCATCTATGAGGACGCGACGCATCGCTTTTGCCGCGGCGGAAAAAAAGTGACGACGATTGTCCCATTCGACGTGACCGTCCCCGATCAGCCGCAGGTAGGTCTCGTTGACCAGCGCCGTGGTTTGAAGGGAGCAGTCGGGGCCTTCCTGGGCCATTTGGGCCTGAGCGAGACGGTGCAGCTCCGCGTAGACGGCAGACCAGAGACCGTTCACCGCCGCCGCATCACCTTGTGCAGCGGCTTCCAGAAGCTGCGTGATGGGGCTCGCCGGCCGGCTCGTCACGATTTGCCCTCCGGGAAAAATGCTGCGTCGATTGTACCACCTTGCCGCATGGATAGATAGAGGGACAAGAGTACTTCCCTGTTTCGGTGGTCACCGTATTGTGGAGGATAAGCAATGAACCAGCACACCAAGTCAACCGTTGTGATAGGAGCATGTCTTCTGATGATCCTAATATGGTCTTTCGGGTGCGATGTTAGGATCCCCTCTGGCAGCGTGATCCTGGGCGATGGGGATACTGGGCACCCCAGTCCGGGTAACGATGACCCACAGGCCGAGGTCGCCTCCTTCGGGCGGGAATCGCCGCCCGGTGTCCAAGTTTCGCTGGACGCAACGGCCAGCTCGGACCCTGACGGCGATGCTGTCTTCTGCAACTGGCAGCAGATCAGCGGTCCAGTCGATCTGGAGGTCGATGCTGCCCCAGGCAACGGCTGTCAGGCCTATGTTGTGCCGACCATCGAGGGGGTCTACCAGTTTGGCGTCACCGTAACCGACGCCCATGGAGGGGCCGACAGCGCCACCGTCGAGATCTGGGTGCACGGGTCGCAACCGGGAGGGGCTCCCGTGGCCGACGCTGGAGAACCCCAGGAATGGTGCGAAGGCCGGCACGTTACCCTGCGCGGCGGCAACTCGGCCGATCCCGAGGGCGAGAGTCTCAACTTCGCATGGCGCCAGTTGAACAGCCCGGAAGTCTCGCTCAACGGCCGCTTCACGGCCGAACCGACTTTTACTACACCCCAGGTGGACCGGGATACCGACTTGGTGTTCGAGCTAATCGCAGACGATGGACAGTACTCGTCCACGGATACCATAGTGGTCACGGTCCTGGATTGCGACGGGAGCGGAGGGAACGGCACAACCATCGAACGAACCTACACGACCGACGAGGATTTCGACGAAGGTCAACTGGCGGGTGTGGAGCATGAGACGGTCCGCGATCAACTGCAATTGACGCAGGGACCGTGGGTGTTTCCTTTTATCTGGATTCCCAACCAACAAGGGACGGTCTCGAAGGTCGACACCGAAACGGGCCGTGAACTCGGCCGCTATTACACCGGCCCGCCCGGCGTCGATACCCAGCCCTCCCGAACTACGGTAGACCTGCACGGCAACTGCTGGGTCGGCAATCGCCAGGCAGGCAGCGTGATTAAGCTTGGCCTCCTGGAGAACGATCAGTGCGTCGACCGCAACGGGAACGGCATCATTGACACTTCCAGCGACGTCGACGGTGATGGCGACATCGAAGGCAGCGGCGGAATCACCGGCGGCGTGGTGGGGCAAGTGTTCTACCTGGACGAGTTCGACACGAGTTCGACTTGGCGATTCCGAGACCACATCAGCATCGACTACACCAGCGACTCCGCCGCGGTACCGATGATCACGCCGACGGCGGAAAGCTCCGCGACCTGGGACGCCGGGACGGAAATTTCTGGATTCACCTCGGATTCAGCCGACCCGCTCGGCCCATTCAGCGACCAGTCCGTCCACTACCGGGGACACGGGGAGGGTGGCAGCAGTGAGCAACTCGGCGCGGCCTCGCTGGTCTACCGCTTCAAACTGGACTTCGGAGAACCTGTGCGGATCAACTCCATCACAGTAAGCGGCGCCGCATTCAACCCTGGTGACTCCCTCATCAGATTGTTGGACGATGAACGCAACGTGTTGGCCGTGCAGCCGACCAGCGGTGGCAATACCTATCAGACATTTGTCTTGGACTTCAACACCGGCGACGAATTGCTGCCCTGGGGACAGGATGAGTGCGTGTTGCACGAGGTGATCGTCATCCCGGGCAACGAGGGCACCTTTGCTCCCGGTGAGTATACCGGAGGTTACGAGAATGATTATGGTTATCCCGGCCCACGGTCCCTGGCGGTGGATGCCAACAACAACGTGTGGGTCGGCACCCACGACACGATGACGTTCTACTATCTGGACGGCTCAACGGGAGAGATCCTCCATATCCTCGACGTGTCGCCCTGGGACCATGTCGCCTATGGCGCGGTGATCGACAGCCATGGGGTAGTCTGGTCCACGAACCACTCACGGTCAGTTTTGCTGAGGCTGGACCCCTCCACGGATCCGCCCACGATGACCAACGTGGAGATGGGCCAGTTCAGCTATGGGCTGGGGTTGGACTATCTGGGGCACCTGTTTGCCTCCGGATGGGAACATTCGACGCTGACGAGAGTGGATACGGCGACAATGCAAAAGGAGTGGACGCAGTCCAAGCCTGGGTTATTCCAGGGGCGCGGCGTTGTCTGCACCCGCGACAATGACGTATGGGCCGTCAGTTCCGCGTACAATCAGGTGGTCCGCTATGACAGTGAAGGTAACCATAGGGCCACCATTCCCGTCGGCGCCACTCCCACCGGAGTGGCTGTGGATGCCACCGGCAAAGTATGGGTCTGCGATCATGGGGACGATGATATTCATCGGATCGATCCGGCCACCAATGCCGTCGATTTGACGAAGACCGTGGTCGGGAGCGGCGGGCACTACACCTATAGCGATATGACCGGGTTGCTCTCCCGGAACATCACGACCAGGCTGGGAACCTGGACGGTGGTCTTTGACAGCGAGCAGGCCAATACCCCCTGGGGAACGATCGCCTGGAACGCGAGCCATCCGGAGGGCACACTCATCATCGTGAGGGTTCGTTCGTCACAGGATGGCACAGCTTGGTCTGCCTGGGAAATCAGCGACAACCAGTCGCCGCTGGGAGAGACACCCGATGGTCGATACCTCCAGGTCGAGGTTACGTTCCAGATTACCGCGGGCGAAAGTTCGCTCGTTCTATATGACCTGACCGTGGAATCTGAGGCGTTCGACTAACGTGAACAAGGCTACCGCGCCTGATGGACCCGCAGGGCGGGCGGATCGAGTCTTCGGACTTGGGGAGATGGCCGGGGAGTAATCTCACGCGATTCGTGGAGGATGATTCGTGCGTGGCAAGTCCGAAGGCTTTGTGACGTTTCTGATGACCGGTGCACTTGTGCTTACGGGAAGCGGCTGCGGCTCTCTGAAGTGGCAGGTGTTTGGTCCGCTTGACGGGCAGGCCCCATCGGTCGGCCCCTTGCGGATAGACGTGAGACCGGTGGATACTACCGAACTCGAGAAGGGCCATCCGTTCCGCTGGCGCGGCAGCGAGACGGCCGGGTTCATGCTGTTCGACCTCAAGATCACCAACACCGGCGAGAGGGATCTACTCTGCCAGGTGGGGCACCTTGATTTCCCAGGCGTGGTCTCGCCGAAACTGATGCTCGGGAACTTTTTGGAAGGTGCGATGAGCACATGGCAGCCTCCAGGAACAGAGGCCCAAACGTCTCATGCAGGCGGAACAGATGGTCATGCGGCCTGGAGTGGTGCCGGCAGGTAGCATGATCCGGGGTTATTTGGTCTTCGCTTGGCCGCCGGATCCTCAGCCCGGTGGTTTCACCCTTCGCCTGCCCGTCCAACCCGGGCACGCGGCTCCGGTACGATTCGACCTCGCTCGCCGCGATTGAACGGAACGGTCCGGCCACAACCGTGGCCGCGATAACCTTTGTCCACGTAGGCGTCGGTGATCCCCACCCCGGTCACCGCCTCCGCCGCCTCCAGCGTCACCGCCAGGGTGTGGCCGTCGTACGGATTGTTCTCCAGCAACCGAGCCGCGTTCCATAAGTCTCACAACTATGCTGCATGTTCGCAGTCGTGATTCGAGTAGCCTCTTCAGCCCCAAGGGAGCGATGGAATAAAGTCCGGGGCGAACGAAGTGAGCCCTGGGGCAGCAACGCCCATCAGCCGAACCTCAAGTCGGCTTTTCCGTCATAGAAAAAAGACCTGCCTTGCCTGCCCACTTTTGTGGGGCATATCATGGTTTGGGGCGAAAGACGGCCGAGGAATGCCTGGTGCTGCCGGAGTCCGTGCGGGTCCTCATCGAGGAGACGTTATCATACTCTTTGGATTCTATTCACCCTCGGGCGGCTATGATCAGCCGCGATCTTGATTCGCTCACCCTCCGCAAGCCAGCCCCTCTTCGGAACGTTCCTCGCCACTGTGAATCCGACGCGACGTGACCGCGCGCCCCCTCGCCGGTGCTGGCGCCCGTCGCGGGGTGCGCAGTCTTTCGCCCGAGCGCCTGTCCGCCGGCGACCGGTGGCGTGAACACTGAAGCTCGCCGCTAAAGCCCGGCTTTACCGGCTTACCGGCAGGCGTACGTCGGAACGCGGAGAGTCCAATTGCACGCCGATCACCATTCTGTCAGTCATCGGCCTCGGACGGCCGGTCAGGACTTATTCCCATCAATCTTTTTCTGTCCTTGGAGGATCCGAACATGTCTCGACAACGCAAGCGAGTTTGGATGTGCGCGTGGACCTTATGGCTGTCGTTCGCGGGGATCGGCGCGGCGTCCCCTCCGGAGAGCGGGGTGTCGGGCGCATCCCCCGCCCCACCGGCAGTCCGCGACACCGCCGTGCTAAGTCCGCGTGAAATCACGGAAGGCATCGCGGCGATCAAAGCCGAAGCACGCGGCGACGTTCTGATCGTGGATTGCCACGGGTACTACGACTACGACACCGTCCAAGGGGCCATCGACGGCGCTGCGGAGGGCGACACCGTCGTGGTCCTGCCGAACACCTGCACGGGCGAGGGCGTCTACTTCGAGAACCTCGACTTCCTCGGCAAAGCGATCACCGTGCAGAGCCTGATCCCCACCGACCCCGCCGTCGTCGAAGCGACCGTCATCGACGGCAACGAGAGCGGGAGCGTCGTGACCTTCCAAACCGGAGAGACTGCGGCGTCCACACTGAACGGCGTGACCATCACCAACGGTTTGGCCAGCAGCGGCGGCGGCATCCACTGCGACGCCAGCAGCCCGACGATCACGAATTGCGTCATCACACAGAACGAGGCCGGCATCTACGACCGCTACGGCGGCGGCATCTTCTGCGAGAACGGCAACCCGACGATCACGAATTGCACTATCACGCACAACACGGCGGACTGGGGCGGTGGCATCTTCTGCGACAACGGCAGCCCGACGATCACGAATTGTACTATCACGCACAACACGGCGGACTGCGGCGGTGGCATCTACTGCATGTACAGCAGTCCGACGATCACGGATTGCCTCATCACACAGAACGAGGTGGACCTCTACAGCGGCGGCGGCGGTGGCATTTGCTGCACGTACAGCAGCCCGACGATCACCAATTGCACCATCACGCAGAACACAGCGAGGGGCCCCGGCGGTGGCATCTGCTGCGCGTACGGCAGCCCGACGATCACCAATTGCACCATCACGCAGAACACGGCGTCGAACGTCTACGGAAGCGGCGGTGGCATCTCCTGCCACGGCGGCAGCCCGACGATTGCCAACTGCGCCATCACGCGGAACACGGCGGAAGTCGGCGGCGGGATCTCGTGCGACTGGTGCACCAACGCGACGATCACGGATTGCGTCATCACACAGAACGAGACGGCCCTCCACGGCAGCGACGGCGGCGGGATCTGGTGCTCTGACAGCAGCTTGACGATCACCAACTGCACGATCTCACAGAATACGGCGTACGGCATGGGCGGAGGCATCTGCTGCCAGTGGGACGATCCGACGATCACCAACTGCACCATCACACAGAATACGGCGAGCTGGGGCGGCGGCATCTGCTGCTGGGAACTCGGCAACGCGACAATCACCAACTGCACAATCACACAGAACACGGCGAGCAGCGCCGGCGGCGGCATCATGTGCCTTGAAGACAGTAGCCCGGAGATGATCAATTGCATCCTCTGGGCCAACGCGGCCGCCCAGGGATCGGAAATCGCGCTGGGGGCTCGCTTTGACCCGGCAGGGTCGTCTTCTCTTACGGTGTCCTACAGCGTTGTGCAGGGTGGCGAGGCAGAGGTGTGGGTTGGAGAGGACTGCGCGCTCTACTGGGGCGACGGCAATCTCGAGGACCATCCGCTGCTCACCCGCGCGGGCGACCACTTGCAGGCCAATTCACCCTGCCACGACGCTGGCGATCCGGGGGGGGACTACACCGGACAGACCGACATCGACGGGGAGCCGCGCGTGGTCAACGGGAACGTGGACATCGGCGCCGACGAGTTTCTCGACATCGATGCGGACGGCTTGCCAGACTGGTGGGAACTACTTCACTTTGGCTCCGCCACCGCGGGCGATCCCCTGGCCGATGACGATGGCGACGGACTGATCAACCTCGATGAATATGCGCTGAGTCGCAATCCTCTCCAACCCCGGCGGACGTGGTACGTGAACGTGGCGGGTGACGACGACTGGGACGGGTTGTCGCCGGTCTGGGACGGGGAGCATGGGCCCAAGGAGACTATTCAGGCGGCAATCGACGCGGCGGAGCCTCTCGAGGGCGACGACATCGTGGTTGCTGACGGCACCTACACAGGCGTCGGAAACAAGAACCTGGACTTTCTCGGCAAGGAAATCCTGGTGCGCAGCGCCAACGGACCGGACACCTGCATCATCGACTGCGAGGGCGATGGGCGCGGGGTCCATTTCCGCAATTGGGAGAGAGAGGCATCCACCCTGAATGGACTCACGATCATCAACGGGCATGCGGAGAAGGGCGGTGGCATCTCCTGTGACCACTACACCGCTCCAACGATCGACAACTGCACCATCACACAGAACACGGCGAACGGCGGCGGCGGCATCTACTGCCACCCTGGCAGCAGCCCCACGATCACCAACTGCACCATCACCCAGAATGCGGCGGTCTACGGCGGCGGCATCTGCTTCTACGCGTACGCCAGCCCCACGATCACCAACTGCGCCATCACGCAGAACACGGCGGAGAACAGAGGCGGCGGTATCTACTCTGGCTACAGCAGCCACCCGACAATTGCTAACTGCTCCATCATGCAGAACGCGACGAATGGTTACGGCGGCGGCATCTACAGCAACGATTACAGCGTGGCGATCACCAACTGCATGATTAGCGGAAACACGGCGGGCGAGAACGGCGGCGGCATCCACAGCAACAGTTACATTGAGGCGATCACCAACTGCACGATCACACAGAACACGGCGAACGGCGACGGCAGCGGCATCTGGTGCCACGGCCACACAGCGGCGATCTCCAACTGCATGATCAGCGGAAACACGGCGGGCGAGGACGGCGGCGGCGTACACGCTGACGATGCCCTGGTGGTGACCAACTGCACGATAGGTACGAACTCCGCCAATACGGGCGGTGGGATATACGGCCACGACGTCCGCGTTACAAGCTGCGTACTCTGGGGGAACACCGACTCGACCGGAACGCACGAGTCGGCACAGCTTTATGGTGCCAGCCCCGACATCGACTACTCATGTGTCCAAGGATGGACCGGCCAGATGGGGGGGGCAGGCAACATCGACGCCGACCCGTTGTTCGTCGACTCCGATGGCCCGGACGACGATCCCGACACCTGGGACGACAACGATTATCACCTGTCGGCCGGCTCGCCGTGCATCGACGCCGGCAGCAACGGCGCGCTGCCGCCGGACGCGGCTGATCTGAACACCAATGGGGACACGGACGAGCTGATTCCGTTCGACCTGGACGGCAACCCGCGGGTGATCGACGGCGGATGGGACCTGCAGGCGATCGTGGACATGGGGGCCTACGAATATCAGGCCGACTGCAACGACAACGGTGTTTACGATCGCGACGACATCGCGGCTGGAACCAGCGACGACTGCAACACGAACGGTTTCGCCGACGAGTGCGAGTTGCAAGGCGGCGACTGCAACAGCAACGGCGTTCCCGACGAGTGCGACCTCCTCGGCGGGCACGATTGCTGCGACACGACCCATGGGCCCGGGTGCAGCAACCCGGCCATCCGGGACTGCGTCTGTGCGATTGACCCCTACTGCTGCGAAGTGTATTGGGACCGGCTTTGTGTGGAAGAGATGGCGGACGAAGGATGCTTCAATTGCCAGGTCGATAACGACTGCAACACGAACAGCATCCCTGACGAATGCGACATCAGCGCGGGAACCTCGGCGGACACCGACACGAACGGGATTCCCGATGAGTGCGAGGGCTGCCCGTACATCTATGACCTGGACGGCAGTTGCTTCGTCGACGCGGCTGACCTGGGTCTGTTCGCTGCGTGCTGGTTGCTGTCCGACGGCGAAGACGGCTGGGACGAAAACGAGTGCGCCGACAAGGACTTCGACTGCAGCGGCACGGTGGACGCCACTGACTTGGGCCTGTTCGCCGGCGCGTGGCTGAAGTCGTCTGACGAGTTCAACCCGGCGGACTATCCGGAATGTCGCGCTTGTGAAGGTGAGATCGTCTGCGCCCCGCCGGGAACGCACGAGAACACGCCTGACGGAAAGGTCAAGATGGGCAATTGCGTAGAGGGGTTTCGGGGTGCGGGGTAACACTACAGGGGCTGTCGATTTACTCGTCCACGGCGATCCCCGATGTAGCGTCACCCCTTGTGGATGACGAAAAACGCGGGTGCGCCGCCCACAAGGGGCGACGCTACAGATTAAATCGACAGCCCCTACAGCGCAAAGTCACTTGCCGCAGTAGTCGATGATGCGCGCGATCTCTCTGCGCAAGTCGGCCCGCGGGACGATTCGATCAACAAACCCCTTCTCGAGCATGAACTCGGCGGTCTGAAAACCGTCGGGCAATTCGGCGCGAATCGTGTTCTTGATCACGCGTGGCCCGGCGAAGCCCATCATGGCGCCGGGTTCGGCCAGAATGATGTCACCCAGGCTGGCGAAGCTGGCTGCAACACCCGCCGTCGTGGGATCGGTGGACACCACGATGTACAAACCACTTGCATCATCGAAGCGGGCCAACGCCGCGGAGGTCTTGGCCATCTGCACAAGCGAAACCATGCCCTCCTGCATGCGCGCCCCGCCCGAGGCCGTCACGATGATGAAGGGAAGGTTCTCTTCGGTGGCCCGCTCGATCGCGGCGGTGACCTTCTCGCCCACCACCGAGCCCATCGACGCCATGATGAAAGCGGGGTTCATCACACCCAGAATCACCGGGCGCCCGCGGATATACGCCTTGCCCACGACCACCGCTTCATGCTCGCCGGTCTTCTTCTGTTGGGCGCGGATGCGCTCGCGATACGGGATGCGATCCTTGAACTTCAAAGGATCGGTTGGTGACAGGTCGAGGAGAAACTCCTCGAACGAACCCGGGTCGGCCAGTTGTCCGATGCGCGTACGGGCGTCGACGCGGCGGTGGTGGCCGCACTCCGGGCAGACCGCCAGATTCGCCTCCACTTCCTTGCGATAGACCATGGCGCCGCAGGATTGGCATTTCTCCCACAGCCCGGCGGGGACTTCGGTTCTCTCATTCGTAACCATCGCTGGGTAGTTCCGTTCTTCAGGCGGCCGATGCCGCGGGTCCTGCGATTCAGGCGCGCGCCGCCGATGCGGCTTTCTTGCCCGACGGGTCCAATTCGTACCAGACCGGCTCGCGCGCGATGAACTCGCGCAGGCGACCGATCGGCACATTCTCCAGTTCACAGCGCCCCAAGGCCATCACCACAGGTCCGAGGACCACGCCCGTCGCCCCGTTGCGGGACTTCTTGGCGATTCGCCTCAGGGCCGAGTTGATCCGCGCCGCCGCTTGCTTGTAATCCTCGCCGTCGGGAATGTGCACCGAGGGCGGGTCTTCAACCCATTGCTTGAGAAGCTTGGGGAACCGGCTGAGCAGTTGTTCCTCGGTCAACCCCTCCCACAAACCGAAACCGATCTCCTGGACACCCTCCACGTGTTTGTACTTGGCTTCGGACCGCTGGGCCACCAGCGAAGCCGTCTCCACCGAAGCCTGCTCCTTGCTGGAGTACAGCGTACGCAGTTCCCGCGCTGCCAGCACGTCGCCCCAGGTGCCGGCCAGGGTTCGCCCTTCCGAGTTGAGCGGTAGCGGCGTCGTCGAAGCGAAGCGACCGTCCGCGCTCCAGTCCGTGCCTGCCCATGGGATCAACACCAGCGAAGTCATACCTGTCGTCCTTCGTAGGCGGGGGCGGCCAACGACTCCAACCGCACCATAGCCGCACCCGGGTCGGCCTGTCCGAAGATCGCCGAGCCCGCCACTATGGTATCAACTCCGGCCTCCGTTGCCGAGACCACCGTGGCCAAACCCATCCCACCGTCGATTTCGAGCCGCTGGTGGGGCGCCAGGAGGGTTTTCAGCATCCTGACCTTGTCAAGTACGGCTGGAATGAAGGCCTGCCCGCCGAATCCGGGCCAGACGCTCATCACCAGTACCAGGTCGATCTGCGGCAGGATGGCCTCGATCGCTGACACCGGAGTCGTCGGATTCAGCGACACGCCGGCTGATACGCCCAGTCCATGAAGGTGGTCCACGATCTGGCCGGGACGATCGGTCACCTCGATGTGGAAGGTGATGTGATCGCAGCCGGCCTTGACGAACGCCTCGGCGTGTTTCAGCGGGTCGGTGATCATCAGGTGGGCGTCGAAGAAAAGGTTGCTGTGCGGGCGGAGTTTCTCGATCACCGCTGGGCCGAAGGTGATGTTGGGTACGAAATGCCCGTCCATCACGTCCAGGTGCAGCAGGTCCGCCCCGGCAGCCTCCACCTGGGCCACGTGCTGGGCCAACCGCGAAAAGTCAGCCGCCAGAATCGACGGCGCAATCCGCAGCTTTGGTTCTCGTGGGAATGACCTCATTGCGCAGCATCCAGTTGGTGAGGCGTCTCGCAGCCTGCCGCTGGTTTTCTAACCGATTTGCCCCGCCCAAGGAAGTCTGCCGTTGGGGACGTCCTCGCCTTCGAGCACGGCGGCGTTGGTCGGAGCCACGGCGACGGGGAAGATGCGGCCGTCGATGCCCATGTCGCCGACCTGGGCCGTCTTGGGGATGCCGCCCAGGGCGATGACCGCCTAGTTCTCGAATTCGAACGGCGGGATGGCCCGCAGCTTCTCCTCTGTTCAGGGCAGGTCGCGGACGACGAAGCCGCAGCCATGCTACAGGCCGTCATTTCCGCGTTCCACCGGCAGGAGCGTCATTCCTCAATCGACTTGAAGCATTCCCCACACGCTCGGCGCTTGTGCCGCCTGATCGGCCTCCGCGTCTGGGTCACGTAGGTGTCGCTCGAACCGCACTCCGGACAGCGGAGGAGGCGCCGGGTCACGGGCGTGGGGCAGCCAGTTCTTTGCGGCGGCCCTCCGGAATGAAGTGGTCACGTGGCAGTCCAACTCGCGCCTGGTAGCTCGCAAACCGCTGTTGAAGATGCTCGCGCCACGGAACATTGAGGACGGTGAACAGAGCCGCCGACGCCTCGTCGGTCGCACGGATCTGTCGGTATAGCTCGACGGTGCGAACGGCGAAGTAGCTCTTGAAATCCACCAGGATGGGCTTATGCCCCTTTGCCGCCGCGTCCGCCTCGGCGGGTACTTCCGCGAGATACTGATACCTCTCGGCCCCGTTAGAACGAACGATTTCCCAACGCTTTCTGGTGATCTCATGCTGCAATCGCAGTTCCTCGGCTGGACGCGCTGGGCAAAGCAGAACGCTCAGGAGGTCTGTTTCGGCCCACGCGTCGTCCTTGCGATTTCCGAAGTCCTGCGTGAGATCGCACTCCTGCGTAACGATTACCGCGAGCTTGTGGACGCGAGCCTCCGCCCCGATGGGCTTGCCGTCGCGGTCGTACTTCGCGATCCACTGCCACACCTGATGGAGCAACTGCCCCTGGTGCAGGCAATCACCCTCCTTCGGACGGGAGTAATAGCTAGACGCGACGGGCACGCTCTCGGATGCGTCGTTGTCCGCCTGCGCCTCCCCCACGGGTTACTCCTCGGTAAGCGTGAACGGCTTCTCTTCCACAGGATCGAAGATTCGATCGAGGACGAACGCCGGGCTTTCCATCTTCGGAACAGGCAGCGCCGGACGACTGTGCCACTCCCATGCGTCATGCATGTGCTCCCACACGTCGTCCAGGGCTTCTGAGGGAAGCCATTCCAGGAGTCCGTGGCATACCAGGCGAATAGCCGCGTCCTTCGGCAGGAACGACGGACCATCGCCCGTGCTCTCAACCTCAAGCTTCACCCGCACTCCGCCCGGGTAGTTGCGCACCACGGAAAGGAGGCTCTCGGTGCCCTGATCCTCAAGCAGAAATGGGCTGAGGGGACATGGCTTCGTGGAGTCGATCAGTAACGCACCACCGGAAGTACCTTGCGGCGTATTGATGGAGGTACGTAATCGCGTCGTGTGCATGGTCCACGTCCGTTCTTTCGATGAAGGAATCGCAGTCGATCAGGTAGCACTCTTCATCCGAACCTTCGCTTTGCGCGAAACCGTGTTGCAGTCGGACCTTCGCTCCTTGCTCCGGCAGCGTCACGAGCAGATTGCGAGCGGCCTCAACCGCGCGTTCACGAACCCCGTCGACTGCTAGTTCCCCCAATACAGGCGCGTTCAAGAGCTCGTGCCACGGGACATCGTTCAACCCGAGCGCCGACCTACGGATCAGATTCTTGTAGCGCAGGCCAACTCGGACGATGAACGGCGGCTCGTACAGTTCTACAAAGGCGTCCAATGATCCGCGGAACTGCGTCCAGAAGCGCTCCCACCTATCGTAGCTCCGAGTGATAAGCGTGAGCTTATCCTTCGTCAGTTCCAGTCGTGTCTTGCCGTCCTCGGTTGCGAATTCCCAGATGGTATTCGTTCCCGAAGGAGGAACGACCGCCTCGAACGCCTTCGCGACCTCGGGCGGCAAGGCCCCCACAACCGACTGTGTCTTGCGGTTCAGCAGAGGGAACGTCGCCCGGACCCGCTGCTGGAATTCAGCAGGTGGGTCCTTCTCCAATCGCAGATCGGCCGGGAAGCGAACCTGACAGACGACCTCGTGCAGCGTCGCCTTGCTATAGAGCACTCGGGTCACTTTAGGAAACACTTGCTCCTCCGCTCGCGTGGCTGCCATCCTTGAACCTCTCTCCAAGTACGTATTTAGCGACGCCTCGGTTCGCTCGGTGCTATCCAACCACTGCACCCTTCCCACCCGGCACAGAACTCGAACGCTCCAGAAGGTTACCCTGTTCCCTGGTTCATTTCCAGCACCACCCCATCCTCGCCCGATAAAGCAGCCTCTGAGCCGCCGCTCCGTGCCCCAATCGCCCGATCCACACCGTGGCCGTTTCGCTCCAGCCTTGACATGCCGCAAAAAGCCGCTTCGCTGCCGCGAACTTCGTTTGCTGCGGCCCGCCAAAGACAGGCGAGCCCGCTTCGCCGCGCGTGCTGAGCCATCGTACCATGTAACGGGCAGTGTTCCCACCGCCCCTGCCGGCGAACTTGTCTGCGCCCTCGGCCAGCTTTGACGTGCCCATACGGCGGTTCTTCCCCCGCACGGACTCCCTCAGGTCGGCGCCAGCACCTTGTCATACGTGAACTGCGTCGGTTGCGGCTGCGTTGGGCGGGGGCGGCGTCGAACTTCAGCCGCGCGCTCCGCAGCATTTCGTGCAACAGGGTTGAGTGTCGTCGATGGCGTCGAGGGCTTTGAACGGTTTGCCCTCCAGGTACTCCAGCGAGGCGCCGCCGCCGGTGGATACGTGGGTGACGCTGTCGGTCAAGCCGGCCATCTCGATGGCTGCGGCACTGTCGCCGCCGCCGATGACGGTCACGGCGCCCTTGGCAGTGGCGTCGGCCAATGCCTGAGCAACGACCATCGTGCCCGCGTTGAAAGGCCGCGTCTCGAACACGCCCATCGGACCGTTCCAAATCACCGTCTTCGCCTCCGCCAGAATCGCGCGGTACGTGGCGACGGTCTTGGGGCCGATGTCCAGGCCCATCAGGCCATCGGGGATGGGCCCTTCGCAGACCTTCGCGGTCACACCTTCGGCAATCTCAGAGGCGCAGACCGAATCCGTGGGCAGCACCAGCTTGTCACCGGCAAGCTCCCGCAAGCGTTTGGCGTCCTCGAGGCGATCCTGTTCGACCAGGCTGTTGCCGGTGGCTTCACCCGCCGCCGCGAAGAACGTGTAGGACATGGCCCCGCCAATGAGGATTCGATCGCACTTGGTGGCCAGCGTCTCGATGACCGCGATCTTGTCGGACACCTTGGCCCCGCCGAGGACAGCCACGAACGGCCGCTGGGGATTGGTGACGGCCTCGCCCAGGAACTCCAGCTCCTTCTTGATCAGGAACCCGATCGCGCGCGGTTTCCCCTTCATCATCCGAGGCACGGTGAGCATGCTGGCGTTGTCGCGGTGACAGGTTCCGAAGGCGTCGTTGACGTACACGTCGGCCAGCGACGCGAGCCGGCGGGCGAAATCGTCCTTGGCCTGCCGCAGGGCGGGGTCATTCTTGGCCTTTTTGTCCTTGATGGTCTCGGGCAGGTTGAAGCGTAGGTTTTCGAGCAGGCAAACGTCGCCATCGCCGAGACCGGAGACGATGGAATCCACTTCCGGCCCCACACACGCCGGAGCCAATTGCACTTTGCAACCCAACATATCGCCCAGGCGATTGGCCACCGGCGCAAGGGAGAACTTCCTGTCAGCTTCCGGGTCGCCCTTGGGGCGTCCGAGGTGGCTCATGAGGATGAGCCGTCCGCCGCCTTCGGTCAAATGCCGAACCGTGGGCAGTGCCCGCGCGATGCGCTGATCGTCGGTGATCTCGCGCTCCTCATTGAGCGGTACGTTGAAATCCACCCGCACCAAAACGCGCTTGCCGCGCACATCCAAGTCAGAGACGAGCCGTTTGGCCATGAGCGATACTCCGTGTCGCCTACTTGGCGACCAACTTAACGAGATCCACCGTCCGCATCGAGTAACCCCACTCGTTGTCGTACCACGACACGATCTTGGCCATCTTGCCACCGTCGGAAGGCATGGTCAGCGTGCTCAGCGAGTCGAAGATGGAGCTGGCCGGGTTGTGAATGATGTCCGAGCTGACGATCGGGTCTTCGCAGTACTCGAGGATACCCTTCATCGGCCCGTCGGCAGCCCGTTTGACCGCCGCGTTGATCTCGGCTGCGGTCACGGACTTGCCCAGCGTGGCGGTCAGGTCTACCAGGGAACCGTCGGGCACGGGCACGCGAACGGCGAACCCGTTGAGCTTGCCTTTCAGCGCCGGCAGCACCTTGCCGACAGCCGCGGCTGCCCCGGTGGTGGTGGGGATGATATTCTGTGCCGCGGCTCGTGCCCGCCGCGGGTCGCTGTGGAGCTGATCGGCAGTGTGCTGGTCGTTGGTGTAGGCGTGGATGGTAGTCATCAGTCCTTCGGTGAAGCCGAACGAGTCGTGCAGTACCTTGGCCACCGGCGCCAGACAGTTGGTCGTGCAACTGGCGTTGGAGAAGCACTGCATGTTCGACGTGATTTTGTCCTCGTTGACGCCGAAGACCACGGTCAGGTCGGGATCGTCCTTGGCCGGGGCGCTGAGGATGACCTTCTTGGCGCCGGCGGCGAGATGATCGGCATAGCCGCCCTTGTCGGACTCGCGCTTGGTGAAGACGCCGGAGCATTCGACGGCTACCTCGACGCCCAGATCGGACCAGGGCAGTTTGGCCGGGCTGCGCTCGGAGAGCACCTTGACGCTCTTGCCGTTGACCTTCATCTCGTTGCCCGAGACGACTTCGACCTTGCCCCGGAAAGGCCCGTGAACCGTGTCGTACTTGAGCAGCAGCGCCAGTGCCTTGGCGTCGCCTAGGTCGTTAATCGCGGGGATTTCAAACTCGCCGGTGCGCTCCAGCATTGCGCGGAACACCAGGCGACCGATACGGCCGAATCCGTTGATACCTACTCGAATTGCCATGGACGCTACTCCCAAGAAAACAGAGGACAGGATGCGATTCTTGCGACCTTCCGTGATCGCTCTCACGAGGTAGGCTAAGTTCACTCCGATAGGGGGTCAAGGGCTCTGCGCGTAGCCAAGCCCCATGGCAGGTGTCGTCCGTTCTCAAAGGGACGTCTCACCTGTCCCACCGCCGCTCACCGCCATCTGGTGCATCGGCTGGCAGGGACGCCCGGCACTACAACAATCACGAGGAACGCTTTGAATTCAGCCGGTTTTGCCGCCCCGGAACGCATCGCGACAGGTCGTAGTCGGTCCGACCTTCTACGATAAGTTCGCAGACGATTCGGGGGGTGAGCGGGGCGAAGATCAGACCGGTCTTGTAGTGACCGTACGCGGCGATCACGCCATCCAGACCCGGCACAGGTCCGATCATCGGGCGGTTGTCGTCGGTACGCGGTCGCAGGCCCGCCCACATGCCCACCACCGAGGCCTCCCCCGCCGCGGGTACCATTTCCAGCGCCGCGGACATCAACCCGTCCATGGCCGTGGCGGTGGAACGCTTGTTGAACCCGGCTTCGGGCTCGTCGCTGGACCCCAGGAAGATATGCCCGTCGCGGCGTGCGACGAGGTAGCAGTGGTCTCGCTTGACGACGGTTGTCACCGGCGGGTCCTCCATGTGCAGCAGAACAGCCTGCCCTTTGGAGGGGAACACCCGGCCGGTCTCCTCCAACCGCGGATGCAACTGCGATGACCACGCCCCGGCGCACACGACCACCCGATCGCAAGCCCACGATCCATCTTCGCCAATGACGCCACGCACCCGCTCGCCCTCAATCAAGAGGCCGGAGACCCGACACCCCTCCATGATGGCCACCCTCGCGAGTTCGCATGCTTTCTTCAACGCTTTGAGCAAACGCGTGTTGCGCAGGCGCGCGGACACCCGACAGAGCAGCGCGCCGAAGGCATCGCAGCCGATGTTCGGCTCGCGTTGCTTGGCCTGGTCGAGGGTGAGCATCTCCAGGACAGGCTGCCCCTCAGGCGTTTGGCGCTGAGCCGCTGCGCGCACCTCGGACAACCCCATGCGATAGCGCTGGTCGGTGGAGCACAGCTCGATCCGCCCGCAGCGCTCGTACTCCACGTCGATCCCGGTTATCTCCTGAAGTTCCGCGATGAACGCCGGATACATGTCGAGACTTCTCAGGTGCAGTTCGCTCATCGGGCCGCGGAAGTTGGGATTGCCCGGCGCCAGAATACCCGCGGCCGCCCAGGAGGACTCCTGCCCGCAGAGGCCCCGCTCCAGCAGTGCAACCCGGACGCCGTGCCGGGCCAGGCGCCAGGCTACGCTGAGCCCGACGACCCCTCCCCCGATCACGATGACGTCTGAACTGCGGTTGTGCAATGTTGTTCATCCGATAGGGGTGCCTGCCATTACAGTACAAGGTGGCCAGCGCTTTGTAGCGGCCTGCGTCTCGCAGGCCGTCCGTCCGGCCGGGACGCCGCCCGCGACACACAAACCCGCGATTCTGCGCCGGAGGGCAACTCAGCCGCACCGTGTGAACCTCCCGAGCGCCGGTAGATGATACCTCATGATTCGCAGGGTCGGCAATCCGGACCGTCGGCCGACCGGCGGGCGGAGTGCAACGGACCGAAGGCTTGACGATCGGCATGCGTTGCTCGTTAATACGGGGAACGTGTAGGGCAGGCTGTGCCTGTAACAGGAACCCGACAGACCAAGCGAGGTTTCGATGACTCGACACGACGGGCGCAAGCCCGCACAACTCCGTCCGATCTCGTTCACTCGCCGGTTCACGTGTTTTGCGCCTGGATCGGTGCTAGTAAAATGCGGGCACACGCACGTGCTTTGCACGGCGATGTGGCAGGAGGGCGTCCCCGCGTGGCGTGTTGGGCGGGGCAGCGGATGGCTGACCGCGGAGTACGACATGCTGCCGGGCTCGACGCCGGATCGCCGCAGACGGAACCGGCAGCGGGTCGACGGACGCACGCAGGAAATCCAGCGCCTCATCGGGCGCTCGCTACGGGCGATTGTCGATCTGGACGCGCTGGGGGAGAACTCGATCCTGATCGACTGTGATGTACTGCAGGCCGACGGCGGCACGCGTACCGCCGCCATCACCGGGGCCTACGTTGCCGTCCGCGACGCGATCCAGTGCGCCCTGCGGGAGAAACTCGTCGAGCGAGCCCCTCTTCGCGACGGGATCGCCGCGGTGAGTGTCGGTCGAGTGGACGGCAGGATTCTGCTGGACCTGGACTACGAGGAGGACGCGGCGGCCCAGGTGGACCTCAATGTCGTTATGACCGGATCGGGCGAGTTCGTCGAGGTGCAGGGGACCGGAGAGGGCACGACCTTCTCGCCCGATGAACTGAATAAGATGCTTGGTCTTGCGTCCCGAGGCATCAAACGGCTCTTCCGTGCTCAGAAGGAAGCCCTCGCGCAGGAGTAGCTCGGTGGAGGTCCAATCCATACACTTTGCGAATTGGTCCGCTAGTCTGACGCGGCTTCGGGTTGACAGGTTTCGCGCCATCTGTAGCGGCTGTACGTGTTTAGCGTTTGAATGGCCCATCCGAGTCGCGACCGTAAGGGAGTGGACTAGGCGCGTGCCCCCAAACATGACCGCTCCCTTACGGTCGCGGCTCGGATCTGGTTCCGGAACGCTAAACACGTGCAACGGCCTGCGAGACGCAGGCCGCTACGGGAGTGTTCTGCTCAAAACGGCATTAGCCCTGATTCCGCTCGCCATCCTGCTGCTGCCGACGGGCTGCTCGGACGAGTTCATGGCGGCACACGATTGGGATGGGCTCCGCTGGTTTCGGCCCAAGGGGGAGCCGTGGACCATTCAGTGCCTGGTTCTGAGCGGTCTCGACCGGCGAAAGACCGCCGAGTCCGTCGCTGACACGCTACGTAACACCGCCCGAATCGACCGTCGAAACATCGAGCTGGAACATGGCGAGCACGAATCCACGATCTACTACGGCAAGTACATGCGCCCGATAGACGCCAAGACTCGCCGACTGGAAGTCACCGAGGCGATGGACCGTGACATGCGAATCATCAAGGAGCTTGGTGTTCCGGGGCAGGGCCACTACTTTGCCGATGCGAAGTTCGTGCCCGTGCCGACCCCGGATGTCGGGAATTCCGAGTGGGCTCTCGACCGGGCGAATGGGGTCTACTCGCTTCGGGTAGCCATCTTCGCCAACGAGCCGGGCTTCTATGAACGCAAGAAGGCTGCCGCCGAATACACCGCCATGCTTCGCAAGGAGGGGTATCCGGCCTTCTATCGTCACGGTCAGATTCACAGCGAAGTTCTCGTCGGCGAGTTGGGTGAAGACGCGCTCACGCCGGTCGCGCGGAAAAGCGACCCCAGCAAAAGAACGCTGGTCGGCTTCGACCTGCCCAGTCCTGAGGTTCGCACATTGCGGAAGAACAGGGACTTCGCCTTCGAGTTGTTCAACCTGCGGAAGCGGTCCGAGAGGGTCGGCAACAGAAAGGTCTACGCCGCCTCGCAGCTTGTTCGCATTCGCGATGCCCTCCCCGAGGAGCAATGGTGAAGCGCCACAAGCTGCTCATCGCAACCTCCAACGCAGGAAAGCTGCGGGAGATTCGCCACGTCTTCACCGACCTCGCGGTCGAGTTGGTGACGCTCGCCCAGTTCGGCGAATTGCCACCGGTGGTCGAGGACGGTCGGACCTTCGAGGACAACGCCGCAAAGAAGGCCCTCCACTACGCTGAACTGACCGGCGTGTGGACGCTGGCCGATGATTCGGGGCTGGAAGTGGACGCTCTGAACAGAGGCCCGGGGGTCCACTCGGCACGGTTCGCCGGTCCGGCCCAGGACGCCGTCGCCAACAACGCCAAGTTGATCGCCTGCCTGCGGGACGTCCCGCGCGAAAGGCGCTCTGCTCGATTCCGCTGTGCGATTGCGATGGCCGACGGTCGGCGGGTCCTCGCCACGGCCTCGGGGACGATCGAAGGCCTGATCATTGACAAGCCTCGCGGTCGCAACGGGTTTGGATACGATCCGCACTTTCTTCTTCCGGAACTTGGGCGGACCACCGCGGAGCTCGACCCCGAGCACAAGAACCGCATCAGCCATCGCGGCCAGGCGCTGCGGAACGTTCGCCCGCAACTCGAATCCATCCTCAGCGAGTAGGGTGGGGGCAGGCCGTACCCGTCGTTCTGCAGGTACACTTCAATTTCAGCAGTCGCCGTGCATTGCAGTACGCTACGCGGGCCGGTGCGTGCACGGAGAGCTTGAACCACGTGGTGAAATCCACTATGCTATGTTCCTTACAGAGACGGCGGAGAGATGGTGCCGAGAAATCGGCGTATCAGCAGGATAACTCGAAACAAGGAGACGGTGATGAGAAGGCAATCCTCCTCTCGCAAGGAGTGTGTGCGGTTTGGCTGGGCTCTGGTTGCCCTTGTGGCGGCAACCGCTGTTCCGATAACCGTCATCGCGGCAGACCGGATGGTGCTCAGTGAAGAATTCTCGAGCACGACGTGAGGCCTGTGCACATCCGTCGGTCAGGCGATGAGCACGTTAGTGAACCAATACGGCGTCGGCGGATCTGTCGATGCCGGCACTTTGGCCTTTGTGCAGATCCACCCCTGGGGCGGGGGCTCCACCACCTGGGGTGCGGACAGGGCCACCTTCTACGGCGTCAGTGGTACGCCAATGAATTGGTGGGACGGCTGGGACTTGGACTACGGCGGCTGGGGCAACTATACCCAGGATTACAACACGTACCACGCCAGTTACCTGTCGCACGTGGACGACCCAACCGACGTCACCATCGTGCTGAACGGTAGCGTGGTCGCCGGCCAAACGTATGAGATCACGGCCACGGTGTGTGTCGAAGCCGGCGGCACCGCCAAGGACATGCGCATATACTTGACCCAGGTTCTGGACTACTGGCCGTTCACCCCGACCTATCACCGAAACGGGTTCAAACAAGCCGCCAATACCGTGGATTACCACTTCAACGCTGGTCAGTGCAGAGACATCGTCCACGATTTTACTTTCGACACCGACAGTTGGAACAATCAGGACGACATTAAAATCATTGCCTGGGCGCAGGAGCAGCTTGGAAGCGGTCCCGCTGACGTGTATCAGGCGGCCGTCATGGTCTGGCCTTTCATGATGGATTGCCAGCCCAACGGCATCCTCGACGAGTGCGACCTCGACTGCGGCGATCCCGGTGGACCTTGCGATGTCCCCGGCTGTGGGGGGAGCTTAGACTGCGACACAAATGGTGTTCCGGACGAATGCCAGACCGACTGTAATGAGAATGATATCCCGGATACCTGCGACATCACGGCCGGAACAAGCGACGACTATGACCTTAACGGCATACCGGACGAGTGCGACGTGGATTGCAACACCAATGGTGTCCCGGATACCTGTGACACGGACTGCGCCACGGGCAATTGCGCCAGCCACCCTCTCGGCTGCGAAGGCCCCCCGAATTGCAACGGCAACGCGATCCCTGATGAATGTGAACTGGACGGTAACGACTGCAACGTCAACGATGTGCCCGACGAGTGTGACATCGCCGGTACGACAAGCGTTGATTGCCAGCCGAACGGTGTCCCGGATGAATGTGAACTGGGCAGCAACGACTGCAACGGCAACAGCATCCCCGACTCGTGCGACATCGATGCAGGAACCAGTTGGGATTGCCAACTGAACGGAGAGCCGGACGAGTGCGAACTGGGGGGCAACGACTGCAACACGAACGGCGTGCCCGATGAGTGCGATCCCGACTGCAACACGAACAGCGTGCCCGATGACTGCGATATCGCCAACGAGACCTCCAACGACTGCAATGGCAACAGTGTGCCCGACGAGTGCGACGCGGTGCTTTGCACCAATGTTTGGGACGGGTTCCAGGCTGACCCGCCGTTCGTCCCCTATGGTGGCGTGCACGGTATTGACTTCGTCGCCGGCGACGGAAGTGTTTGGGACAACCCGTCGGGCAGTGCCACGGTCAGGTCTGCCGGCTGTGAAACGGGCGAATCCGACGACTACATGATCCGGGTGACGTCGCCCTCTGAGGATCCACAGGACGCATACATCACCAGCGAGTACTTCGAGACCGACGCGGGCGAGCTGCCGCCCGAGGCGTACGTTTATGCGCTGTCTTTCCACCCCAGGATCGATGTGAACATCGATTCCAAGTACGATTGGGAGTTCCTTCTCTACGACGCAGAGAGCGATGACGTGGTCGTTCAGATCGAATTCGCCTCGATAAACGGGACGGTGGGCGATCCGGGATACGTTCCCGGCCACATTCTGGTCAACACCAACGACGTGTTCTACCCCGAGTACGCCGACACGGGAGTCTTGATCGAGTTGGCCACCTGCTATGACATCGAAGTCGTGTTGGACAACCGGCGTGACGCCGCCGAGGCCGTGGAGGTCTACGTCAACGGGGAGTTGAAGGTCACGACCAAACGTCTGAAGGCGAACACCCACCGCTTGGACTACTTCAAGTTGATGCTGGTGGACAGTTCAGCGGCGCCCGATTACCTCACGCGGTTTATTCTGGACGGGTTCGATCTGTGCACGACCGGAACTCTGCAGCCGCCGTCGGCGTACGACTGCAACGGCAACGGACAACTGGACGAGTGTGACATCGCAAGCGTCAGAAGCCACGACTGCAACGCCAACGGTGTCCCGGATGACTGTGAGGATTTCCTGGGCATGGGCGACTTCGACGGCAATGAGACCATCAACCTCCTTGATTATAACGAATTCCAGGCGTGCCTCACTGCGCCGGACGTTCCGTTCGGCGCCGGTTGCGACGAAGGCGATTTCGACTGCGACGGCGACATCGATCTGCGCGACTTCAGTGATTTCCAGGAGGTATTCGACGGGGTGTAACAGGCGGGTCGGGCTGAACGCCGCAGCACACGTTAGTGTGTGTCCAGCGGGTAGCTCCGGATCACCGCGATCACAGCGCCGGGCGAAGTGCTGTCTGACAACCCGGATTTTGTAGTGGCCTGCGCCTCCCTGGTCGACGACCGGCGGGGGCGCTGGTCACTGCGGAAGGTCTCAGACAGAGCCTGGCGCCTCGGTGGCTGGTTTGGGCACCTCCTGACAGGTCACGGGCAGATGATGATGCCATCCACTCCGCACGTGCGGCATTCCGGATAGTCCGCCGGGTCAAACTCGTAGTCCCACTTCTGCCATGCCCCGGCAAACAGACCCAAATCGGTGGCGTCCACCGTGCCGCTACAGTCGAAGTCCTTGTCGGCGCAGTCGTTCTCGTTCCAACCGGCTTCCCCCGTGGACAGCAACCAGCACGCGGCGAACAGTCCCAGGTCAGCCACATCCACGAAACAACTGCCGTCAAAGTCGTAGATGTACGGACAGCCCGCTGCATACTCGTATGCCCCCATGTCCACGACGGGTTCGCCATTGTCGTCGCCGTCGACGATCCGCAGGTTGCCGTCCATGTCGAGCGGAATCGGCTCGTCCGTGTCCCCGTTGGTGTTCAGATCAGCCACGTCCGGCGGCAACGCGCCGTTGGTGCCGGTGTCGATGGACGGTGAACCGGGGGAGAGATGATAATCGTTGTCCTCCCAAGTGTCGGGATCGTCGTCCGGTCCGTCAGGATCGACGAACAGTGGGTCGTCCTCGATGTTGCCGATGCCCCAGTCGAGCGTACAACCCTCTTCGACATAGGCTTGGGCCTCGCCACCCTTCACGTCGCTGTAGGAGACCACAAGGAACGACGGGTTAGACGTGCTAACCAGCGCGATCTCCGACCCATGCGGAGCCGAGTTGTCCCAGATCGTGCAGTTGGTGATCGTCGGGCTGCTCGAAGAGCGGCAATAGATGGCGCCGCCGGTGCCCGCCGTATTCCCGCTAAGGGTACAGTTGGTGATCGTCGGGCTGCTGGAGGAATAGCAGCAGATGCCGCCGCTATTGTCCTCTCCCGTGTTCCGCGTGATGGTGCAGTTGGTGATCGTCGGGTTGCTGGAGTACATGCAGAAGAACCCACCGCCCATACGCGCCGCATTATGGTTGATGGTGCAGTTGGTGACCGTCGGGCTGCTGGAGAAGCAGTGGATGCCGCTGCCGTAGTGCGCCATGTTCCCGATGATGGCGCAGTTCGCGATCGTCGGGTTGCTGTCCCAGGAGCAGTAGATGCCCCCGCCTTCGACGTTCGCCGTGTTCCCGTTGACGGTGCAGTTGGTGATCGTCGGGCTGCTCGAAGAGCGACAATAGATGCCGCCGCCGGCGTCCGCCGTGTTCCCACTGATGGTGCAGTTGGTAATCGTCGGGCTAGCAGTCTGTCGGACTTTTTGGCGCGCTTTTTTCGGCGATCCGTGGTACCCTCCCGACATGGCTACCAGATTCGTGAACATCGATCGGAACACGCCCATGCTGCTGCCGCCGGACCTGCGCG
>Ga0190284_1000336_pt1 | contig 29120 bp, 29 predicted proteins | sample 48691812_MG_FD_161668 | JGI IMG/M metagenome (GOLD analysis project Ga0190284, IMG submission 161668) | Hydrothermal vent microbial mat bacterial communities from Southern Trench, Guaymas Basin, Mexico - 4869-18-1-2_MG | ecosystem: Environmental > Aquatic > Marine > Hydrothermal vents >...
CGTTGAGATCCACGAGGACTGGATCGAACAGCACCGCTATCTAAACATGGAACTACTCAGGGAGCACAAAAAACTCATGTTGATGAAAGCCGCTTAAATACGAATCGAGGCGGCCTCGGGCTTCGACGAGTTATATGACCCATTCTCGCTGGCCAAAGCCCAGAGGCCGCCAGCAAACAGGAACGAATAGGAGATGCCGGAAATCCTTTTTGCAGAACTTGACGCACACAACTGGGAAATCTTGAAAATTCCCCTCCTTTGGAGGGGTGGCGGAACGGCGGGGTGGGTTCTTCCGCTTTCCGCAAGACAACATTTCAAACGTTAAACGCTATTGCTGACGTTGCGCCGGGTGGGGTCACCCGGCCTACAGGGGAAAAGGCCCGATGCCCTCATTGGGCGTTTCACCTGCGGGTGAAGAAAAACCCGAGTTGCAGAAGCTTATACGTTCCGGCGGATGGTGAAGAATTCGAGTTCATCCTCTACGAGGTCGAGGACGGCGCAGGAGGGATGCATACCCCGCCCGGCGGCACCGGGGTTCACGAAGCGGGTTCTGGCTGTTTTCCCATCGTGGCAGACATGCGTGTGCCCGTAGAGCACATAGTCATATTCGCTGGAATCCACCGTTTCCTGAAAGCGCTCTTCGTCATCGCTGTGAATTATGGCGATTTTTCGCCCGGCCATATCCATTTGCCCGAAGCGGCCAAGGAATTTGACACCTATATTATCCGGGAAAAATTCGAGGTCGCTATGACGGTCGGTATTGCCCAGCACCACATACATCGGAATATCGAGTGCCTGAAACAGCACCGCCATTTCAGTGAGCACCATATCGGTTCCGATATCGCCGCAGTGGAAAACGGCTTCAATCCCGCGAAAAATGAATTCGCGGGCGGCGGCGATGGCCAGCTCAACCTGTCCATGCGTATCGGCTATGATTCCGATTTTCATTTCTAAAACATTACTCCCAATTCAGCTTCAACCGCTAATTAACGAAAATAAACGCTAATGGCAGGGACGGCTCACCGAGCCGTCCGCGGCGCTTTCGGCAAATCGCCCTACCTTATGCCGCTGTATATTCATTCGCTCTCATTGGCGTTTCTTCGCGGTTCAAATTTCCGGTTTGGCGGCTCCGCCCACACCTATCTTTCATTCTTGGCTCTCTGAACAAACAGGTTATAGTACACTCTCTTGAATATATTTCTAGCCTGCATTATTCATAAAAATGGCTAACGGAGATTTTAAAATGAAAAGCGTAAAAATTATCGGGGCGGGCGGGTACGGCGGCGTTGGTATTACCGAACTGCTGCTGCGGCATCCGGAATTTGAGCTCGGCTGTCTGGTGGATGTTGCCGACACCGGGAAAAAAATGAGTGATCTCTATCCGCACCTGACCGGGTTCTGTGATGAAGTTATTGTTGCGCCGGACGATCCCAAAGCGCAGGCGAACTATGATGCGGTTTTTCTCGCCACGCCCGACGGCGTCGGCATGAAGGTTGCCGCCGCGGAACTGGAAAAAGGCGCGCATGTGGTGGATTACAGCGGCGACTTCCGGTTCGCCACACCGGAAAAATACAGCACCTATGCCTCCTTTATTGGACTGGATCCAAACCACGCCGCGCCGGAATTGCTGCTGCAAACAGTTTACGGTCTTTCTGAACTGCATCCGTTCGGCAAAAAGCAAAAACTGGCCGGAAATCCCGGTTGTTTCGCCGTCAGCTGTATTCTCGGCCTCGCGCCCGCCACAGCGAAAAAACTGATCCATCCCAAAAGCGTCATCTGCGACAGCAAGACCGGCGTCTCCGGCGCGGGTAAAAAGCCCGCCCCGGGGTTTCACTATCCCGCGCGATACGAACAGGTGAACGCCTACAAACTGAGCGGCCACCAGCACCGGGTGGAAATCGAGCAGGAGCTGAGCGAACTGGCCGACGAAGCTGTACAGATCACTCTCACCACGCAGGTGGTTCCGATCTGCCGGGGCATCCTCTCCTGCCTCTATGCAGACCTCAACAACACCATGAGCGCCGCCCAACTTCTGGAGGTTTATAAAGCATTTTACGCCGACAAGCCGTTCGTGCAGATTTTTGACAGCAGCGTCGCTATCGGCACCATGCAGGTCGCAGGCACCAACTTCTGCAATCTGATGGTGGACGTGGACGAGCGGAACAACCGGCTTCGGGTGATCTCGCATATCGACAATCTGATGAAGGGTCAGGCAGGCAACGCACTGCAGAACATGAACCTCATGTTCGGGCTTGATCCGACGCTCGGCCTGAACTTTCCGGGCAGATGCCCATAGGGGAATGGAATGATGGAGTACGGGAATGATGGAGTGCTGGAATCACGGTTGAAACATTACTGTAGCCGTGCTCCGCAGAGCGCGGACCGAGGTCTGCTGACCTCGGCTACAACATGCTCCATGCCATTCCTCCAACACCCCCTTTTCCAACATTCCAATCATGATTAAAACCGTCCATCGCGGCCTCTGGCTGACAGCCGGCCTGGGATTCGTCGCACTCGGCATCATCGGTATTCTGCTGCCGATCATGCCGGGATTCATTTTTTTCGCGATGGCCGTCCCGGCGTTTATGCGCTGTTCAAAACGCTTTAATGCATGGATCAAAAAGCAGCGATGGTTTATCCGCCTGCGCGCGTGGTATCAGAAGTACAAAAAAAGAAAATGGCTGTAATGCCGTTTTCTGAAACTTTCGCTAAAAGGCAGTGCAGGCATCCTGCATTGGACAAATATACCTGAGCGTTTTAGCGTTTGATATTACGATGCCACTCCGCACCATTTTTTGGCTTCGTCAAGATCGGTAAAACACTGCATCCGGTCAAACCCGCCGACCTTGGCAAGAACACAGTACATTTTAGCCAGAAAATGAAGCGACTCGGGCACCGTCAGGGCAAACCGGCCCTGAAAATTTTCCAGCCTGCGTTTAAGCGCTGAAACAAACGCGTCCCCGTCGGCCAGCTCCGCCGTATATCCCGCTCCGGTCAGGTCAAAAATCACGCTGAAGTTTGAGTCGAAGCAGGAATCCTCTGCCACCTCGTCAATAACCGCAATCATGGCTGGCATGGTTAACGGGCCTTCACCGGTAATGTGGACGTGCTTCTTTTCCGGATCAATCGCGTAGTTCAACGACATGGGGTTTTCTCCGAGGGGTTTATCGTTGTGACGCAGTATAGGATTTCACTCAGGCTTCCGTCTACGCTTTTCGAGCTCCGCCGTGACAAGAGGGCAATCCCCCGGTCGTCATTGTAGGCGTTTTTTCAGGAATTCGACGGCGGCTTCCAGATTCTGCCCGGCCTTTGCCGACAATCGTTCGCCGAATTCATTGAAGTCGTATCCGCGGATTGCAAGCACCCATGCTTCGGGCTGTTTGCCAAACAGTTCTTCGACCATCCCCAGCAGCTGCGGGGCGCTAACGCTGTGGGAACTGAACGACAGCCCGCCTTTTTCCCCTTCCAGCGGCGTAAAGGTGAACGGCGGCTCGGCATCGGTCGAAGCGTCGGCCAAAATCACCAGATCGTGTTCGGCAACCTGCGCGGCATCTTCAACGTTCAACTGATAATCGGAATCAACTGAGACATTCGGCAGATTGAGCGTACTGATTTTTTCGGCCAACGCCGGGCCGAGCCCGTCATCGAGTCGTCCCGGATTGCCGTAGCCGATAACAAGAATGCGTTTCATCTGAAAACGTTTATCTCGCTTTACGGTCGAGCAGTTCGCCTTCGGCATCGCGCAGCTCGATTTCGAGCGGCATTTTGCCGAGCGCGTGTGTCGCGCACGAAAGGCACGGATCGTATGCCCGAATCGCCACTTCAACATGGTTGAGCAGGCCTTCGGTAATCTCGGTTCCGCTCAGGTATTTGCGGGCCACGCCTTCCACCGCGAGATTCATCGGGGTGTTGTTGTTCGTGGTCGAAACAATGAGGTTCGCCATCGTCACCTGATCGTTCTCATCCACTTTGTAGTGGTGGAACAGGGTGCCGCGCGGTGCTTCGATGAGACCGACGGATTCCTCGCGCCGTTCACCTTTCACCACGAGATCGGTGCCCTGAAGGTCAGGATCGTTGAGCAGGTCGCGGATTTTCTCCGCAGAATGCAGCTCTTCAATCATGCGTGTCCAGTGGTAGGCCATGGTGAGGTTGTTGGGCTTGCCGTCCGTTACCGCCATGAATTCTTTGCGGGCTTCTTCAGCCTCGGGTGTGTCAATGAAGTCGCAGGCGTTGATACGCGAGAGCGGGCCGACACGGTACCAGCCGTCTTCGGGGCCGATGCTTTTGATGAACGGGAATTTCATGTAGGACCACGGACGGACCTCTTCGGCGATATACTTGAAGTAGTCCTGATAGTCCAGATGATCAAAGATCGTTTCGCCATCGGCGGTGATCGCGCGCAGATCCCCGTGGTAAAGATCCATCGCGCCGTCCTTGCGGACCAGCGAGACGTGATTGGATTCGAACGAACCGAAATCCTTGAGTTCTTCAAGATGCTCGAAGGTATAGTCCTTGGCGATTTTAAGAGCCGCGCGTGACCATTCGATCATCTGGTCAATATCTTTGAGCAATTCGTCGCGCTCCGCGATGCTGAGGTTTTTGTTGATACCGCCGGGAATCGCGCCGGTGCCGTGAATTTTCTTCCCGGCCGTGGCCTTGATGATTTCCTGGCCGTATTTGCGCATCATCACACCCTGCACCGCGAGCTCGGGGTGCTTACGGGCTACGCCGACGACGTTGCGGATCGCTACATCGGCATCGAATCCGAAGAGCAGGTCGGGCGAGCAAAGATGGAAGAAATGGAGCGCGTGGCTCTGGAACATCTGGCCGTAGTGCATCAGGCGGCGCATTTTTTCGGCCGTCGGCGTAAGCTGGTCAACACCGATGATGCCGTCCATCGCTTTGGCGGCGGCGAGGTGATGGCTGACCGGGCAGATACCGCAGAGGCGCTGCACGAGCACCGGAATTTCCCAGTACGGGCGGCCCTGGATAAACCGCTCGAAACCGCGGAATTCCACGATATGAAGCCGGGCCTGGGTTACCTGCTGCTGTTCATCCAGCAGAATAGTGACTTTACCGTGACCCTCAACGCGGGTTACCGGCTCAATAATAATTTTTTTTGCGCTCATTTTATTTCTCCATCAATTCTTTCCGGCAGGAACCACTCGCCGAGCGGTCCGCGGACGCCTCGGCGAGGCGGCCCTACCTAGTCATATTTCAAAAGTTCGTACGGCAGTTCAACCGGCTGGCCGGTCAGCAGCGCAGTAAGCGCCGCCCAAAGTGTGTCGGCCGACGGCGGACAACCGGGAAGGAAATAGTCAATCTTCACCACTTCGTGGGCGGGATAGACTTTGTCCAGCAGCAACGGAAGGTCGGGATCATTGGGAACGATACCGTCCGGATTATAAACCGTCACGCCGGTGCGGTAGGCCTCGTCAAAACATTCGGCCAGCGGAATGTTGTTACGCATAGCGGGAATGCCGCCCATCGTCGCGCAGTCGCCGAAGGAAATGAGGACATCGCAGTGCTTGCGGAACTCCTGCAGCACATGAACGTTCTCTTCGTTACAGCAGCCGCCCTCGATCAGGCCAATCGCGCAGCGGTCAGTGAAGGTTTTGATATCGTCGATCGGGGATTTATCGAAATCCACCAGATCAATCAGCTGCAGGATACGGTCGTCAATGTCGAGCAGCGACATATGACAGCCGAAGCATCCCGCCAGCGAAGTTGTTGCTACTTTTGGTTTAGACATAGCCGCTTTCCTCAACCTTTCTCAATTTCCGAGCCGATCGGCTCATGATCAAATTTCCGTTCGCCGATCGGCACTTCAAAGCCGACCCGCTTTTTAATGATGCAGCCCACCGGGCAGATAGTAGGATCGGCCGCGCGGTCGTCCACGTTTAGATCCGTGTCCCCCAGTGCCTGTCTGCCATTGACGCCGATCTTGCGCCCAAAGCCGCGCCCGATAGACTGAAAGACATTCTTGCCGTCAAGTTCCTGACTCGCCCGTACACAGCGCGTGCAAAGGATGCACCGGTTATAATCCATCATCACATCCGGATGGGACGCGTCCACATCCTTGTCCGGGAACTGGGACGGGTATTGCGGCGCGGTAATGCCGAAGCGGTAGGCCATGGCCTGCAGTTCGCAGTTTCCGCTCTTCTCGCAGAACATGCAGAAGTGGTTTCCTTCCACAAACATCATGTCGATGAGATTGCGGCGGTGTTCCAGCATTTCCGGCGTATCGTTTTCCACCACCATACCTTCAGCCGCCGGCTGAACGCACGCCGCCTGCGGGCGGCCGTTCACCACCACGGTGCAGATACGGCAGCTGCCGATCGGTTTCAGGTCGGGATGGGCGCAAAGCCGGGGAATATAGATTCCCGCCGCGTCGGCCGCATCAAGGATCGTCTGTCCGTGCTCGGCCTGCACTTCGACGCCATCAATTGTAAATTTTAATTTGTCCGCCATATTCTCTACTCCCAACGTCTTTAACGATTTCAACGTTCAACGGTTTAAACGGTTTCTTATGCGTGAAAAAGTACGGATTGCCGCCCGGTCACCTCATTCGCCTGCTCCATCGCCTCCAGCACGTCAAACGATTTTTGCAGCCCGCTGGTGTTATCCCGAACCACTTCGGTGTAAATCGGGCGAAAGTTTTCGAGCGTGGAAAGAATCGGGTTGGGCGAGGTCTGTCCCAATCCGCAGCGGCTCATGCGCTTGGTGGCCTTCCCCAGTTTTTCCAGGTAGTCCATATCCTCGGTGACGCCTTTGCCGTTGCGAATCTGCTTAAGGCGGTTGAGCAGCAGCACATTGCCGACCCGACACGGCACACAGTAGCCGCAGTCTTCCTCTGCAAAAAATTCCATGAACGCTTCCACGACTTCGAGGAGGTCGCGCTGCTTGTTGAACACCATAATGGAGCCGCCGGTCGGCAGGTCTTCAAAACTGATAGCGCGGTCAAACTGCGAGGGATTGATCATCTGGCCGGACGGACCGCCGACCTGCATCGCGGCGGCATCTTCCGCGCCGACCTTTTTAAGCAGTTCATTCACCGTCACGCCGAACGGCAGTTCATAAATACCGGGACGCTCGCAGTCGCCGCAGACGCTCAGCAGCTTCGTACCCGCGCTTTTTTCCGTGCCGATTCCTGAGAACCAGTCCACCCCTTTATCCATAACACGCGTCGCGCAGCAGTAACTCTCGACATTGTTAACGGCCGTCGGTGCAACCCGGTAGCCCGCAATCGCGGGGAACGGCGGGCGGTCGGAAGGATCGCCGCGCATACCTTCGCACGAGCTGATCAGCGAAGATTCCTCACCGCAGATATATGCGCCCGCGCCCATCTGGATGCGGATATCAAAATTAAAGCCGTCCTTGCCGCAGATATTGTTGCCGAGCAGTCCAGCCGCGCGGCGGCGGTTCAGCACGTCCTCAAGGAACGCGCGCAGGTAGGCATATTCCGCCCGCAGATAAACAATACCGGTCTGCGCACCGATGGCGAAGGCGGCCACGGTCATGCCTTCAAACACCAGGTCGGGGCGTTCCGTAAGCAGCACGCGATCCTTAAAGGTGCCCGGCTCACCTTCATCGGCGTTGCAGAGTATATATTTATCTTCGCCCGGCGCGTTACGGGTAAATTCCCATTTGAGGCCAACCAGAAATCCAGCGCCGCCGCGTCCGCGCAGTCCGGAATTTTTGACATCCTCAATCACCTCTTCCGGTGTTTTCTCGATGGCCTTGCGGAGGCCCGCTTCCAAATCATAGTCGCCCAGCAGTACTTCGCCGCGTTCGCAGATATTGTTCTGCACCATGGTCTGTATAAGCTGGTCGGCATTGTTGCCGTCGCCGCATTCCGTTACCAGAACCTGCGGATCAGCTTTCTTTTTCAGCGCCTGGATAATTTCCGGAACCTTTTCCGGCGTGAGGTTCGTCAGCACCGTGTCATTGGCCAGCGCGGCGGGTGCCTGGTCGCTCATGCCGATGCAGGCGGTCCACTCAAGGGAGAATTTTCCGTCGTCCGTGGTTTCACCGAACGCAATACCCAGCTCGCGCTCAAACGCCGCAGCCACCTCGTCGGCTCCCGCCATCTTGTCGATAATGTCCTCACACAGACGGATGATGATCTTTCCTTTTTTGCGGTCAGACAAAAAGGTGTAGAACGAAACCACGCTCTGAACTTCCACACGATGTGTGTTCGCCTCGCGAGCAATGAGGTCGTAATATTTCGGCGGCACATATCCGAACTCCTGCTGGATCTCGCGTACGATGTCCATCATTCGTGTACGGTCATTGCCGAACCGTTTACAGATTTTTTTGATCTTTGCCTCTTTAAGCATGGTCAACTTCTCCTCAAAACGCATACCGATTAAAACCAGCGAGCGGAGAGATTAGGTCAACCGGTGAAACAGAACAAGATGAAGGTTTAAAAAAACCGATCTTTTTCGTAACAATAGTGACATGAAACCCGCAAAAAAATGGATCGGAGCGCACGTCAGCATCAGCGGCGGCATTGAAAATGCACCGTGTAATGCCCATGCTATTGGCGCAAACGCCTTTGCCCTGTTCACCAAAAACCAGCGGCAGTGGCAGGCCGCGCCGCTCAGCAAAAATAACATCCAGTCGTTCAGCGAAAACTGCGCCGGCGAATTCGCGGCCGGACAGATTCTTCCGCACGACAGCTACCTCATCAACCTCGGCCATCCCGAAGCCGAAGGACTGCAAAAATCACGCTTTGCATTCTTCGACGAAATGCAGCGCTGCGAACAGCTCGGTCTCGACCGCCTCAACTTTCATCCCGGAAGCCATCTGAAAAAATGCACGGAAAAGGAATGCCTCGCCACGATTGCTGAATCCATCAACCTCGCGCTCGCAAAAAGCAAAGGCGTTACCGCCGTCATCGAAAATACCGCGGGCCAGGGTTCCAACATGGGCTACCGTTTTGAGCAGCTCGCCGAAATGATTGAACCGATCAAAGACAAAACGCGCGTTGGCGTCTGCATTGATACCGCACATGCTTTTGCAGCAGGCTACGACCTGCGCACAGAAAAAGCGTTCGCGACCACCTTTGATGAATTCGACAAAATCGTCGGGCTCAAATACCTCAAAGGCATGCACCTCAACGATTCCAAAAAAGACCTCGGCTCACGCGTTGACCGTCACGAAAGCATCGGCAAAGGATTGATCGGAATCGACTGCTTCCGTTTCATCATGGAAGACCCGCGCTTCAACGGCATCCCACTGATTTTAGAAACCCCGCAGCCCGACATCTGGACGGATGAGATTAAGCTGCTGCGATCCTTCGAGAAGTGAGACTTTCCACCACAGAGGTCACTGAGACACAGAGAGGATAGAAATCGCAGGAATGAACACGAATTGGCAAAATCATTAAGGGCAAAATAATTTTTACCTGAAGGAGAAAGCTCTCCCCGCGCCCAGAAAAATGATTTTGCCCTTAATGATTTTGCCCAATCTATTTACGAGTCTGCCGTAAGCAGGCAAGTTTTGCATTGCCCGCCCCGCAGGGGGTATGTTTGAAAATTGAGAATGATTAAATTACAGGATTAGCTGATTTGTTTTCTGCCTGTCACCACCGTGACAGACAGAATCAAATTCTGTCTAATCAACTGTCTGCCATAGGAGAGAAAATGAATACGCAAATCATCTTCTTGTGTCTGCTCGCTGTTGTAGCCAGTTCATGCAAAGACAAAAGCAGGACTGAAGAAGGCAAGCTCCCCTACGCAACTATCTATAACGTGGTCACGACGATGGAGTCGTGAAAAAATCATAACAAACCGACAAGCTCGGTTTACCATATCGTCCAAGCTCCCCAACGTGAAACCGCAAGACATCGAGCTCTACATTGACTCCAAGAACGGAAAGATTCCCCTTCGCCTAAACGCAGACGGAACATTCACGCTTCCCTTGCGTGACGATTTAATGAAGGAAAAACCCGTTCATTGTTGCCAACCAGCCAAAGGGAAGCATGAGTATGGAACTGAAAGCGGGCATTGACTTGAGTAGCAAAATCGACCCACAAGAGCTGTTCATGTCCGAACAGCACAAAACGCGATACGTGAACCTCTTTGGTCTCAAAAAAACCATTGATCAAACGATTAATCACGCAGTCAAAGCGCTAAAAGGACATGAAGTGGAAATTGAGGAGACAGTGTCTTGGTTTGAATTCAAGCCCACCCCCTTAACCAAGGTGCCTGCGCTGATCCACAGCATAAGCGGAGATATTAAGGTAGAGGCTGATCGAGACGGCGTTATCCGAATTCAATATAATCCAAAGCTGGCAGAAGAAAATCCCTGGGTGACTTTTCCTTCTGACGGAAACTGGAAAATGCAAACAAAAGCAAAGAAAGAGGGATCACGTATTAAGTAGGCAAGTCCATGCACAGCAGACGGGATCCTCACATTTAAGCATCTCCACAGAATCAGCCACACTCTTTGCGTCTCTGCGCCTTCTTGACCTGCATAACCCCTGACGACGCATGGTCGCGAGATTTATTCCCTCTCTTCGCTCTCAGCGAATTAAACGGCGGCTGTTTCTTCCTCAATGAGCTGTTCCACTTCCGGAGGGCCGATGACGGTCAGTTTTTTCTTTTTGCGGGGCCGGAGCGATTTCTGGCTTTTTTCGATGATCGCCATCATGTTGACCATGCATTCACGGTGAAAATTATTGACGGCCTTCTCCATCTTCCGGTCACCCTTGCTCATTTTTACCAGATGGCGAAGCAGATGTTCAATCTGCGCCGCATGCACTTTAACCCGGTCGACAATACGAAGTTTTTTCGGAAGGAAAACCACCGACAATTCCAAATCAAGCGCATCGGAATAATCCAGCAGTTCACCGATGGTGACTTTCCGATCCTCTTTGTACTCCAGCTTGGAAATCCGGCTCTGTGTACAACCGCACTTTTCCGCCGCTTCCTGCTGGTTCATTCCTTTTTGGCTGCGCATAACCGTCAACAGTCGTGACAGCGTCCGTCGGTTGAGATAATCGATCTGCTCCTGCTTCTGTTCCTTCGACAGATCCATCGATTTAATCAGCTCGGCAACACTCTTGTACTTTTTGCTCATCGTCCGCATGCCCCTTTGATTTTTTTCACCATTTTCCTGCACGTTTTTAAATCCTGCGTCTGAGAATCCTTATCGCCGATCCGTAACAGATAGAGCATCCTCTATATTCCAATATGGAATATTTGTCCATTCTTAAATTTCAGCATTACGAGGCAGATGTAAGGCGAAGTAGGACAGCCATCCTGGCTGTCTTTGACAGGCTGGAAGCCTGTCCCACGTTGAAGAAAATACCGAACTGTTTTTAAAAATGGTGCGGCAGTCTTCCCCGCCCTGCAAAACCCTTCCGTGTGTTCTGTACTACTATCCGTCAGAATCTTGTTTTTTGTGCACGAGTCTCGGTGCAGTCGATTTATTCCAACCGTTAATCCACGAAAGATTTTTATGGCAGAATCATTTACAGCAAAATCATGAAGACCTTACAACTGGACGGTATAGAAAAATGATTTTGCTTTTCATAATTTTGCCACCCCTCTTTGGTTGCGGCTTCCTCCGTCGCTCTTCGAGCTATGGAGGACAGGTTGCCGCGCTAAGTATTCCGTGAGAAAAATCACCCCCCTCTTCCCGATCAGGGAATGGACTGCGCCGTGAAATCTTATTTCAGCGGAGCGCCCCCCCCCTCTTTCCGTTTGCCGGCAACGGGTGCATCTGCCAAAATCCGGGTCGTGGAGACGATGTATATGACGACGATCAAAGACATTTTTAACCGGGCGGCAAAAGAGCGTGCCGACGGGGTGGCCCTGCGCTTTAAGCAGGAGGGAAGCTGGCAGACCCGAACCTACGGCGAGCTTCTGGAACGGGTGCGGCAGGTGTCGGAGATCTGCGCCGGCCTGGGCGCAGGGCCGGGAGATCGCGTGGCTCTTTACCGGGAGAACTCCCCCGAGTGGTACGAGATTTATTTTGGCATCGTCAGCATGGGCGCCACCGCCGTGCCGATCGATATCACACTCCGCGAACAGGAGGTGGCGCACATTTTTCACGACTGCGAAGTTTCCGTGGTGTTCTGTTCGGCAAAATATGCCGCGATGATTTCGGACATCGAAAAGCGGCTTCCCGACCTGCGCAACGCGGTGCTGGTTGACGCGGAACCGACCGGTCTGCCGGAATCCGGCCGTGTCCGTTTCCACGCCTACGAAACGCTCCGGCAACAGGTTTCGCCGGCGGCGGCCTCCCCTGCGCGCGCCTTTGATCAGTATGATCCGGATCCGGAATCGCCGGTGTCTATCATCTACACCTCCGGAACCACCGGCCGTCAGAAAGGCGCCGTGCTGTCCCACTGCAATTTCATTTCGAATGTCAAAAGCTGCGCCAAAGCCATTGATACCCGGCAGACGGATAATTTTCTGCTGGTGCTCCCCCTCCACCATTCGTTCGCCTTCACCGGCATCGTGCTGCTGCCGGTGTACGCACAGGCCCAGGTAACCATTGTGGACAACCTGAAGACCATTCAGGCCGCCATGAAGGAAACCTCGCCCACGGTGCTGATGGCCGTGCCGCTGCTACTGGAAAAGATGCTGGCCCGCATTCTGGAAAACATCCGGAAAAAAAAGGCGGGCCGCCTGCTCTATGCCCTCGGGCTGGCGCGCGTGATCGGAATAAAAATTCACCGCGAACTCGGCGGGGCGCTGCGGCTGATTATTTCGGGCGGAGCGCCCATCTGCCCCGAGACCCTGCAGGCATGGAAACGGCTTGGTTTTACCATTGCGGAAGGCTACGGCATTACGGAGACCGGCCCGGTTCTTTCCGTCAACCCCCCGGACCGGCCCCGCCCCGGAACCGTCGGCCTGCCGGTGCCGGACGTGGAGATCAAAATTCTTGAACCCAACAGCGATGGGATCGGCGAGATCACGGCCCGCGGATCGAACGTAATGCAGGGCTACTACAACAACCCGGTGCAGACGGAACACTGCCTGCGCGACGGGTGGTACCTGACCGGCGACCTCGGCCATTTTGATGACAAGGGCTATCTGGTGATCAGCGGGCGCAAGAAAAGCATGATCGTCAGTCGCGAGGGAAAAAATATTTATCCGGAAGAAGTGGAACAACAGGTGGCCCACAGCCCCTTCATTCTGGAATGTCTCGCGCTGGGCTACCACGAGCCCGGCGAAACAACCGGCGAACGGACAGGCCTGATTGCGGTGCCGGATATGGAGGCCTTTGACGCCCTTGAAGACCGGGAGGGCCGCCGGCTCTCCGAGCAGGAAATCGAAGGTACCGTGCGGGCAGAGGTCAAACGGATGGTGCAGGGTCTCGCCGAATACAAGCGGCCGCGCTGCATCCAGATCCGGTTCGAAGAATTCGAAAAAACCACCACGCAGAAAATTAAACGCTATCTGTACGCCATTGATACCTTCGCCAGGCGGGGGAGTACATCCCGTTGAAACGAAGGGTGGTACTCTGCGCTCACTCCCCCTCTTCCCGGTCGGCGAACTGGATCTGGTAGAAGAGGTTTTCGAGTTCCTGCTCAATGTTAATGTTGTGAATGAGACAGGTGTCGCTGCCTTTGAGCAGCACGGGCGCAAAGTTGATGACGCCGCGGATGGAGGTCTTCATGAGCGAGTCGAGAATGGACTGCGCCGAGGGTTCGGGCACGGTGAGCACGGCGAGCTTGATTTCGTTCTCCGCGATGAACCTTTTCATTTTGCTGACGTGCAGAATCGGAATCGGCGCGTCGGAATCCAGCAGGTGCGGGTCGCTGTCGAACCCGGCCGCGACGCGAATTCCGACCTGCGGGAATCCATTGTAGTTCATCAGTGCGCGGCCCATTTTTCCGCAGCCGACAATGATGATTTTTTGTTTGCGGTCTTTGCCAAGTATGACGTTGAGCTTTTCGACCATTTCTTCGATCCGGTAGCCGCCGCGCTTGTTGCCGGTGAGATCGAACATCGAGAAGTCTTTGCGCACGAGCGACGGTGAAACACCGAGCGCATCGGCCAGATTGTCGGAAAAGACCCGGACGAGGCCGAGGCCCTTCATTTTTTGCATCACATCGCGGTATTTGAGCAGCCGGTTTATTACTTCAGTGTTTGTTTTCACAAAATTCCCCGCACCTTTTATTGTTATTGAAATGACATATTTTTAGCCTAAATGCTTTTAATGTCAATCAATGGAAATGATTCACTGACTTCCGGCTCAGGACGGAACATCTTTGGTAGGGACGGCTCGGCGAGCCGTCCGTCTTTCGGCAAAGCTCAGGACTGGCGGCGCGCTCGGCGAACGCGCCCTACCTTTCCTGAAAAAGAGGAGAACAAAAAAAACGCAGGCAGAGCGGTAAGCCGGATTCTGTTTCCCGACTCTCCGAAGAGGTCGGGATCAGCCATTTATCTAGTGCAATCAACCCGGAACTCAAGTGAGGCGGGCCGCCTCTCGTTCCCTATTTGATCTTGCTCCGGACGGGGTTTACCCTGCCTCCGCGGTTACCCTTGGAGCGGTGGGCTCTTACCCCACCTTTTCACCCTTCCCTCTTTCGAGGAGGTTTGTTTTCTGTGGCACTTTCCATCCCCGGCGATATCGCACCGGAGTTCCCGCGTTAACCACGGAACGTCCTGCCCTGCGGAGTCCGGACTTTCCTCCCTCCCGAAGGAGAGCGGCCGATACACTCTGCCTGCAACCAAAGAGAATACGCCGCGCCGGACGGCATGGCTACCGGAAAAAGAAGGTTCAATGTAAACGACTGAGCCATTAGCCTTCTTTTGTAGGGCTGGAATGGTCAAAGACCTTCCAGCCGCGGCGGGAAGGCTTTCAGCCGTTCCCTCCCTACAATTTGGAGAGATAGCGGGACATCCCGCATCATTTGTGATGCACTCACCCCCGCCACGCGACGAGTGTCTGATTTTTAGCGAACGACGCCGCTTTGCCGGGAACAGGCCACGTCCGGCATTATTTACGACGCGACCAGACATCGTGATCTTCCACAGCCAGTACCGGCTCTCTGGAAACAGGCCGCGGGCGGTCTTTTTCAGGTTCGGGCTCAGGTTCGGGTTCGGCGGATTTATCGACTTCAGCGGTGATGCCGAATTTCAGCAGACTGACATTTCCGGGGCGGCTTTCCAGCGTGATGTCACCGCCCAGTATCTGTGCATAGCGCCGGCTGATGGCCAACCCGAGCTCCACGCCGGTGACATCGCTGTCTTCCTTCTCCAGCAGATCTTCATGGCTCAATACCCTGGTAAGGATGGTGTCGTGCGCATTGCGCCCGGTGTACGCCAGTTCAAATGTGATTTTTTCCTTACGGTCGCCGAGTTCTTCGCTGGTGGCATGCACGCCCAGCCGGCCTTTGTCCGTTTGGCCGATGGCATACTCCAGCAGGGTGCCCAGCACCTTGCGCAGCTTTCGCCGGTCGGCTGTGATCTGCCGGGAAACATTGTGGGCATGACTCATAGCAAAGAAGAGACTCTTGTTTTTGGCCTTGTCGCAGAATTTCGCGTTCATCTCCGTGATGAAGGCATACAAATCAAACGGTGCCGCTTCCGCCTGAACCGTCCCGGCGGCCATGCGTTCCAGTTCCAGCCGGTTGTTCATCATTTCCAGCAGTTCGGTGCTGTTACGGTTAATCCCGGCCAGCTGTTCCCGCTGATCATCGGACAGGTTGGAAGCGTTCATAATGGCCGCGGAGATTTCCACAACCGGATCCAGCGAAGAGCACATGGCCTCCTGCATGTCGGCCACAAAACGGCTGTTGGCCCGACTGACCTCTTCGGCGTTGTCTTTGGCCTGCCGGAGCTGTTCCTGATCTTTTTTAATCGGCTCAATATTGCTGATCGCAGCCAGCACCTGATGCCGCCCGTCTTCTTCAATCGCCGTCAGGGAGGTCAGCCCGAAGAATACGGTTCCGTCGGGTTTACGGTAAAGCCACTCAAAGGCATCATTCTCTTCTTCATAGGCGCACTGAATATGCTTGAGGGCGAGTCTGGACGAAGGACCTCCGTCCGGCTGCGCGTCGGGCGAAAGCGTATCCAATGACTGGCCGATCAGCCGGTCTTCGGCTTCTGCGCCGAAAAGTTCAACGGCGGCCGGGTTGGCTTTGTTAATTTCCCCGGTTTCCGTCTCCAGTATCAGGAAGGCTTCCGCGGAAGATTCGAACAGCTGCCGGTAATGGTTTTCACTGCGTTTCAGGAGTTGTTCCTCCTGCCTGAGGCCTTCAATTTCCTGCTGATATTCCCGAACCTGCCCGGCTATTTTTTCATCCACTTCCGTGCTGAGTTTGGTGAGCTCGACCTGCTTCTGCGTCAGCGCCAGTTCAGCGGTCTCCTGTTCCTGCCGGGCCTGCTCCAGTTCCTTAGTCCGCTTCTCAACCAGCGCTTCCAGCTGGGCGGCGCGTGAGCGCAAAACGCTTTCGTTCCGGCGCAGGGCTTCTTCCGTTTTTTTATACTCGCCGATCTCCACATTCAACGCTTCGGTTTCCCGAGCAATCAGGCTCTCCTGCTGTTCCCGGAATTCCTGCAGTTCCGACTGCATCCGCTGCAGATCTTCCTCTGTTTTCTTGCGGTCGGCGGATTCTTCTGACAGCTCTTGCGTCCGCTGCTTAATCTGTGCTTCCAGATCGCCCTGCTTCTGCTGAAGTTCTTTTTCCTGCTGCCGCAGATATGCCTCCGTTTTTTTGGTTTCCGCAATCTGCGCCTTGAGCTCCTGCGTCTGTCCGGCAAGCAGTTCCTTCTGGGCGCCGCTGAGGTTTTTCAGCTCCTTGCGCATTTCCTTGAGATCTTCCTCGGAGGCTTTCCGCTCCTCAACCTGCTTTTCGAGCTCCTGCGTGCGCTGTTCCAGCGAGGCTTCCAGCTCCGTGCGGTACTGGTTCAGATCGGACTCGTTCTGCAGCAGCCGCTCTTCCCGTTTCTGCCGCATGGCAATTTCATCTTCGAGCGCCTGTGTGCGCTGCTCAATCGAGGCATCCAACTGTTCTTTGCAGCGGTTCAGCTCATTTTTGCTCTGCCGCAGCCGTTCTTCGATTTCCCTCCGCTTACGGATTTCCCGCGCGAGTTCTTCTTCATGCTTACGGGAAAGCTCCTCCAGTTCCGCCGCAGCCTGCTGAAGCGACTGCTCAGCTTCCTCCTGCCGGCCCGCTTCAAGTTTTTCGAGATCGGCCGTGCGCCGGGCGAGCTGTTCCTGAAGCCGGTCGCAGCAGTCTTTCATCTGCTCTTCGAGCTTCCGGCGCTTCGTGATGTCCAGCGCGACCATGGAAAACGAAACCAGTTTGCCGTCTTTATCGAAATGCGGCCTGATGTGAGACTCCACGAGAATTTCTTCCCCGCCTTTGGTCAAAAGCCGGTATTCATACTCCGCCTCTTCCGTACCGCTCACCGCCGAAAAGGCGTCAGCCAGTTTGTTTTGGTCTGATTCGGCAACCAGCGTGGATACATACGGCATTCCAATCAGTTCATCTTCCGCATAGCCGAGTTTTTCCAGCAGGGCATCATTCATGGATTGAACCGTGCCTCCGTAATTAACCACGGCGAAAAGCGCCGGTGCATGACGGACGATGTTCGCATACTGTTCGTTCTGCTCGTTCAGGGCGGTTTCGGCTTTTTTCCGTTCCGTGGCATCGCCGTAAACCCCGATGATGTGTTCCTTGCCGTTAATCCACACCATGGACGCGCCGATATCGGCAAAGACCATGGAACGATCCTTCCGCAGGCACACCATAGGTTCCTCAAACTTCTGTCCGTGGCGCGCCCGATCTGCAAATTCGTCGCTGACCTGCCTCCGTGAGCCCGGAGGATGAATATCGGCGATACGCATATCCAGCAGTTCCGGCGCGGTGTAGCCGATAAAGTCGCACATCGCCGGGTTGGCATAAGTCAGCTTCTTCGATTCTGCATCCGCCAGGATGATCCCGTCCGGGCAACCTTCCATCAGGCTCCGGAACTGCTCTTCCGATTTCTGAAGTGCCAGTTCCGCATTCACGCGGTCAGTGACTTCCAGCGACAGGCTTACCGCCCCCTCAATCAAACCCTCGCTGCCGGCCAGGGGAATCTCGAACGCTTCCGCCCAGCCCGTGCCGTCCGGCGTTTCATAAGGCCCGACCGTGCGGCTCATCTCGCCGGTCTTCATCACTTCGATGCTGTTTTTATTAAAGTCGCGCGGCGTGGCCGGCATCAGCTCAAAAACGGTTTTGCCAATCCAGTCTTCCACCGGAATACCGGTCCGTTCGGCCATGCCCGGGTTCACATAAAGAAAGCGGCACCTTGTATCTTTAACCAGCACATCCCCCGGCAAGGTGTTCAGTATTTTTTCGAGGAACTGCAACCGGCTGTCCAGCGCCTCCGCCTCCCGTTTCTGCCGGCTGAAATCGCGCTGCGTCCCCCAGATACCAACCAGATGCCCGTCCTCCACGATGCCTACGGCATGATTCTGAAGGCACAGATGATTTCCCCGGTGATCCTTTCGGACCGTCTCGGTTTCCAAAAATTTAAAGCCCGCCTTAACGAAGGCCTTCACGCTTTCCAGATCAGTAAACGGCCCGCACCCGCCCGGCAGCGCATCCAGCCGCGCTCCGGCCAGTTCATTTTCCGGTTGGTCGTAAAGCGCCGCAAAGGGGCTGTTGCACGATGCGAGCGACATGCTCTTATAAATCTGCTCCGCGATCTTATTCGGCTCGCCGTCCACCGCAATCGGCTCGTCCGGAATCAACTGGTAAAAACCGCCTGCCGCCGCCTCGATAAACGAATTGGTACGCCGCTCACCGTCCCTGAACACAGCGTACTCATTGTGCAGTTCCGTGACATCTGTGATCAGCCCGACATAATCCGCAACGGCTTGGTCTGAACCTTTCACCGCGTACATTTGGCAGATTACGGTGACTTCGCTGTCGTCGGTTCGCAAAAAACGAAACGTCGAGCAGAACGGCTCCTGCCGATCCTTCAGGACATTCCACTCCGCGCGCACCCGTTCCCGGTCTTCCGGATGAACGGCCTGTGTCAGCCCTTCGCGCAGAACCTGCTGGGAGGTCATGCCGCACAATCCAGCCAGCTTTGAATTGATATAGGTAAAGTCGCCGGCTCGATCCATTCTGAAAATGCCCGCGACGGCTTCATCCTGCAAACTCTGCTGCCGATAGAGAGTCTCCTCAAGTTTGCGCGTTGTATTGTCCAGATGAACCGTCGTTTCGCCCAAACGATCCTGCGTGAGCTTCAGTTCAGGCCTGAGGGTCAGGCACTGCTCCCGCGCCTTATTGAACCGTGTCCGGTAGATAAACAAAAGTATGAGTGAGACGAGCAGAAGAAGTCCGGTGATACCCGCCACAATGACCGCGGCCATCCGAAGCGGTGTCAGGTTTGAAATGATCCCGAGCAAATCCATAATTTTTCCATCCCCAAAAGATTGTTATTATCAATATTGAGAAAAGCACTATACGTGCCAATGGAGGGTGGAAAGTGGGGTTTCCCGGAAAAAAAGAAACTTCAAGGAAACGGGAAAATGTAGCCGCGCTCCGCAGAGCGCGGACCGACCCTGCGGAGGCCGGCTACAAAATGAAGACAAACGGATTACCGATTAAGCAGCATACGCCCGCAGAAGTTGCAGATTACCAGCTTGGCGGGGTTGAGTGCATCGTTGACCACCTGCGGCGGCAATTTCATATGGCAGCCGCCGCAATGACCTTTTTCGACTTCCACCACCGCAAAGTCGCCTTTGTTGGCAAAGAGCCGCTCATATTTGGTCACCAGCGAGGCATCCAGTGTGGAAACCTGACGTCCACGTTCTGTGGCAAGCGTCTCAATAGCCTCTTCCACCTCTTTGAGACGCTCTTCCAGCATCTCCTGCTCCTCGGCCACGCCGCCCGCTTCTTCGTTGAGCTCAGCCTCACGCTCGGCAATGGCTTTCTTGGAGATTTCGGTCTGCTCCATCAGTTCGATTTCGCGGTCTTCGAGGTCGGAAATGGATTTTTCCTCACCGGCAATTTCGTGGAGAAAAGCACGATACTGCTCGTTGGTTTTGGCTTCCATCTGCTGCTGGCGGTATTTGACGATCTGCTCGCGATGGGCCCCATCCTCAACTTCCAGCTGTTTGAGGTCGGATGTGATCTGCTTCAGCTCTTCGCGGGAGGCTTCCAGCCGGGTTTTGGCGCCTTCGAGCTGTTTTTCGATGTCGGCCTTGCGAGCGGGAATGTCGCGGATTTCGCGCTGGAGTTTTGCGATTTTCCGGTCTTTTTCCTGCAATACCAGAAGTGCCTCAAGCGGATGCGCCATAATACCGATCTCCCGTTGACCCAACAGAACAAAATTGAGCGTGGAGCATACGGCGGCAAATTCGATTCGACAATCGAAAATGCGGCCTAACTTCCGGGGTGTACCAGCGGTTCGCCTTTTTTGCACAGCGGGCACTCCGCAGGCTCCCAGGTGACCGGTTCGATGTCGAGAAGACTGACCAGCGGATAGTCAAATTCTGCTTTGCCGCCACTGCGATTGACGAGCACACCAAGCGCCTGCACCGCGCCGCCGTGAGCTTCAACAATATCAATGGTTTCCTGCACGCGCCCGCCGCGGGTAATCACGTCTTCGGCCACCAGAAACCGCTCGCCCTTTTCAATCTTGAACCGTCGCATCATCAGCGCGCCGTCCGCATCTTTTTCCGCAAAAATAAAACGGGTTCCAAGCGTACGCGCTACTTCATGGCCGACGGAGATACCGCCGAGCGCCGGGGCAATGACGGTGTCGATCTCCAGCTTGCCGAGCGTCGTATGGATTTTCTGAACCAGCGCCTCGCAGACCTGCGCGGCGATGCGGGGGTACTGCAGCAGTAGTGCGCACTGGAAAAAGCGGTCGGAATGGAGGCCGGATCGCAGTTCAAAATGGCCGTTCAGCAAAGCGTTTGTTTTTTCAAAAAGTTTCAGCAAATCGGTTTCGTTCATGTCCATTCCTAAGCAGATGGTTCGTTGAGCAGTTCTTCGACGGTTTTCCGGAATTTGACAGGATCAAGCGGTTTTTCAAAGACGCAGGTGGCCCCCAGTTTTTCCGCCAGATTAAGGTAGTGCTCCGCCCGTACCCGGCCGCCGCCGGAAATGACAATTATTTTCAGATCGGGGTGCTTGCGGAAGAGCGTCATGATCAGCTCAATCCCGTCGCAGTCGGGCATGATCACGTCAGTAATCACCAGATCAAAAGACTCCTTGTCTACCAGCGCCTGCGCCTCAACCCCGTCGTGAGCCTCAGCGAAACGGTAGTCGTCGTTGTCCTCGAACATGGCCCGCACCATCGTGCAGATCGCCTGCTGGTCATCCACAATCAATATCCGCTTCATCATGCCCTCCCCTGCTAAATTTTCTCGAAATTGAGGCGGTAATCCTGTCCGCCGCCGAATTCCAAGATTCGCTGAACATGTTTGCCCAGAATATCGGCCTCCAGATTCACTTTAGTGCCGGGCTTAAATTCAGACATATCGGTCTCTTCCATAGTGTGCGGAATAATGTGCACTGTAAACCCGTCGTCCTTCAGCTCCGCAACCGTCAATGAAATGCCGTCCAGCGCAACCGAACCTTTATACACCATCAGCATGAGCATCTCCCGCGAGCACTCTATCTCAAACTTCCAGTCGCGGTCAACCGGATCAATCCGCCGCACCGTTCCGACCCCGTCCACATGGCCGGTCACAATGTGGCCGCCGAGCGTGTCGCCCAGCGCCAGTGCGCGTTCCAGATTCACAACCGAACCCTCGCCCTTTTCTCCCAAATTGGTTTTATCAAACGTTTCCGTGAGAACATCAAACATCAGGTTTTCGCCGTCCATCTCCGCCACAGTCAGGCAGGCACCGTTCACGGCAATGCTGTCACCAAGATTGACCGGCGAATCAAACGGACGATCCGGCACAACCGCAATCCGACCTGAAGCCCCCTGCATTTCAATCGAAACCACACGGCCCAAACGTACAATTCCTGTAAACATCCTCTTACTCCTTTACCGGCAGTGCCCGAATCAAAACATCTTCGCCGTATTTTTCCAAGGTCTGGAAACGTAAAAGCGGCATTTCCTTTAAAGTCCACCCCGCTTTTCCGAAAGCGGGCACTCCTTCGCCGCCCAAAAGGGACGGCGCCATAAAAATTGCAAATTCATCCACCAGCCCCGCGCGTACCAGCGACCCGGCCATCTCGCCGCCCCCCTCGCACAGCACATGCAGTATGCCGCGTTTTCCAAGGTCACGCATAATTTTCTTCAGCGGGTCGTTCATCACCAGCGTCCGTTCCGACGCTTCATCGGTCAGTACATTGGAATTTTTCGGGACGCTCGTTCCGACAATCACCCGCCACGGCTCGCGGCCTTTTGCCGGACGCGGCAGAAGCGACGGATTGTCAGCGAGCACCGTTTTTGCACCGACCATCACCGCATCAGCAGCACGACGCAGCTCCTGCACCTTTGCGCGCGCCTGCGGACCGGTTATCCATTTCGATTTTCCGGGTGCATCGGCAATCCGTCCGTCAAGCGTCATACCGAGCTTGAGCGTCAAATACGGCAGGCCGGTCAGGATAAATTTGGAAAACGGGGCAATCAGCGCTTCGGCTTCCTTACGGCAAACCCCGGTGATCCCCTCGACGCCCGCGCGACGCAATTGACGCAAACCACGCCCCGCATGCGCGGGATTGGGGTCGCGCGCACCGACCACCACGCGACGAATTCCACGCTCCAGAATCAGATCCGTGCACGGCGGGGTTCTACCCTCCGTTGAGCAAGGTTCTAAAGTGATGTAGAGAGTAGCCGGCTTTAGACTTTTAGCCGTTAGACCTTTGACCTGCCGAAGGCAGTTCACTTCGGCGTGCGGGCCGCCCGCTTTTTTGTGAAACCCTTCGGAAATGATTTTCCCGTTCTTGACCAGCACCGCGCCGACCGGCGGATTGGGCCGCGTGAGCCCCTCCCCGCGCCGCGCAAGTTCGAGTGCGCGCTTCATAAATGGTTCATGATCAGTCATTGTCTGTTTCGACGGTTCGCGCCGGACGGTCGAGTTCCTTCTGAATCCGGTCGAGCACGCCGTTTACAAACCGTCCGGACGCCTTGCCGCTGTAGGCTTTGGCAATCTCCACCGCTTCGTTGATCGAAACCACCGGCGGAATGTCGCCGCGGAAAAGCATTTCATAAACCGCCACACGCATCACCGTACGGTCGAGCACACCGAGGCGATCCACATCCCAGTTCTTCGTGTACTTCGAAAGCGTCCGGTCAATTTCGCGGCGTTTTTCAATTACTCCGTGCACCACTTCGTCCACATAAGCGCGGTCGCGCTCCGACGGTTTCTTTTCCTCGTCGCTCCAGAAATCATCCAGAGCCTGCTCCAGATCATCCGGATTAAACTCCGTCTGGAACAGAAACTGTACCGCCCACTCGCGCGCCTGTCGGCGTCCCGTCACTTTACTCATTAGATTCCTTTATGGTTTTCAAAATATTGGCGGTTTCAATGGCGGCCTCGGCGGCATACCAGCCGCGGCTCGTCCGGCTGCGGGTGCAGCGCGCCACCGCCTGCTCCCAGTTTCGGGTGCCGACAATTTCGTTAATCACCGGAACACCGTGTTCGCGGGCAATATCGACCAGTGAGATGCCGGTTGAATCGCCGATCATCTGCGCGTGCGGCGTTTCGCCCTCCACGACCACACCCAGTGCGATCAGTGCATCATACTTTCCGCTCTTCGCCAGCTCATTGACCACCACCGGAATTTCGTACGCGCCCGGCACCTGACACGTTGCAATGGCCTTCGCACCGTTTTCTTCCAGACACTCGCGCGCATCGGCCTCCAGCTGCTCGGTCAGCTCCTCGTTGAAGCGACTAACCACAATTGCAAACCGCAGTCCGTTCGCATCCAACCGACCTGCTTTTGAAAAATTCTTACCCATCAATCCATTACTCCAAAATTCCATTCCCTAAAGCATATGCTTCATCTTCTCGCGCTTGGTGTTCAGGTAGCGCTCATTATGCGGTGTCGAGGGAAGCACAATCGATGCGCGTTCGACAATCTCAATGCCGTATTTATCAAGGCCTTCAATTTTTGCCGGATTGTTGGTAAGCAACCGGATTTTCGTCATCTCGAGGTCTTCAAGAATCTGTGCGCCAATGCCATAGTCGCGCAGGTCTGGCGCAAAGCCGAGCTCGACATTGGCCTCGACGGTATCGAGTCCCTGATCCTGCAGTTCGTAGGCATGAATTTTTTTGGTCAGCCCGATACCGCGCCCTTCCTGCCGCATGTAGACGATCGCACCGTAGCCGTATTCGCTGATCATCTTCATTGCATGCCGGAGCTGCAGGCCGCAGTCGCAACGCTGTGAACCGAAGACATCACCAGTCAGGCACTCGCTGTGCACACGCACGAGCGGATACGGTTTTTCCGGCGTCGGTTCGCCCATAAACAGCGCAAGGTGATCCTTGTCGTCCACGAACGAGCTGTAGATGCGCAGTTTGAAGTCGCCCTGATCCGTCGGCATCTTCACCTGCCGCTCCATACGGATCAGGCCTTCGTTGACGTAACGGTAACGCGCAATGTCGGCCACCGACGTTATTTTGAGTCCGTGTTTCTTTGCAAACTGAGTCAGCTCCGGCAAGCGCGCCATTTCGCCGTCGTCGCGCATCACTTCGCAAATCACACCGCCGGGCTTAAGGCCCGCCGCGCGGGTCAGATCCACCGCCGCCTCGGTATGGCCCGCGCGCTTGAGCACGCCACCATCAACCGCCATCAGCGGAAAAAGATGCCCCGGCGTCACCAGATCGTCCGGTGTAGAGGCATCGTCCATCAGCACCTTCACCGTCAGTGCGCGGTCTGCCGCGCTGATGCCGGTGGTAATGCCATCGCGCGCATCCACCGATTCCATGAAAGCTGTCCTGAATTTATCGCCAAGGTGCTCCGGCACCATGCGGGCCAGCCCCAGGTGCGAGAGACGGGATTCCTCCAGAGCCACGCAGATGAGGCCGCGGGCGTGGGTGGCCATAAAATTAATCTGCTCCGGCGTACAGAACTCCGCCGCGCAGATCACATCGCCTTCGTTTTCGCGATCTTCGTCGTCCGACACCAGGATCATTTCCCCGCGCCGGAGTGCATCGAAAACCTCTTCTATAGGATCAAACAATTTTTCGCTCATATTCAGTAATCCTCTATATCCGAATCGTGATCCACTCTTGTAGGGCTGGAATGGTCGCAGACGTTGCCACTCCCTGCGGTCGTTGCTTTCGTTCCGAAAGCCTCGCTTCGCGTCCAGCCGCGGCGGGAAGGCCTTCAGCCGTTCCCTCCCTACAATTTTTTATCCCAAACACATAAAAACCCTGAAAACTTTCGTCCTCAGGGCAAACGGATATCTTCGTACCTGTCTTCTTTCATCCAGACTCTACTGTCGGTTGCAGAATCTCACTGCATCAACCTTTCGGTTCGCGGACTTTTACCGCCGGTCGGGAATTTCACCCTGCCCTGAAGACCGAAAAAACCTACTGCGATCCGGGCGACGTGACAAGCCTATTTCCTCGCCCGGAATTCCGTCCTCAAAGCACCTCCGGCAGACTGCGCCCGCCCGGGCCCGGCCCGGTTATCAGAAGATGTGCCTGATCGACTGCTGTCCGCAGCCGTTTTTCACCGGCTAACAGCAAATTCATCAACAAACGCCTCGCCTTTCGATTGCCCGATCTGCTATCTTTTGTGGCCGGTTAAAACAACTTACAGCAAAAACATGAACGTACAAACCACCATCATCACCATTATGCTCGCAGCCTTGTTAGCGGGGTGCGGGGTGAGAAAAGAAGACCACCGAAAGGTACTGAACGAACTGGCCCAAACAAAGCGTCAGCTTCGAACCGCCACTACCGAGGTGTCGGAACTCAGAAACGGCGAGGTAACAAGGCTTCTGTTGGAGTTGAAGCGAGCGAGCGATCTGATTGCCGGGCTGCGCGCCGAAATTGACCGGCTTAAAAAGCAGGATGTCTATACCTTTACCGAGGCCGGAAAGCTGCTCGATGCAGGCGATCTCTCTGCTGCTCTTCAGGCTTACCAGGCTTTTGTGCGTGATTTTCCTTCAAGTCCTAAAGTTTCAGGTGCAAAGGCACAAATCCAGGAGGTCGGGCAGCGTCTCGAAGTGCAGCAGCACGAGGCGGACGTCCGCACTCAACGCGAGCGGGAGGAGCGGGAGCAAAAGGAGCTGGCAGAGCGGATTCGCGGAAGCATGACCGCTGAGGAATGGTGGAACGTTCTGCGCGGAAAGACAACGAAACAGGTTAAGGATCTGCTTGGCATACCCGGATACACCACTGACGGGGACAGGCGGTGGACTTACTACAGCCGGTCCGTTATGCCTTACAGCGGCAAGAGGGAACTTTTGTGCGTTCACTTTCGCGATGGCATCGCTGTTGCGACACAGGGCGAAAATTCCGATATGTTGTTCACGGATTAGAGCAATTGAATGATTGAGATGTCGTGTGGATGCGCCGTCGAGGACAAAGGTACTATTTCTGCAAATCAATCAGCCTGAACAGACGCCGCGCTGCGAAGCCTTGATGAATTCAACCAGCTCAAGCACCGCGCCATCCGGGTTTTCTCTTTCCAGTTCAGCCAGCGCGGTGGAGAGCGCTAAACCAGAGCGGAAAAGCACCTTATAGGCAAGTTTGAGGGCCGCCCGTTCATCGGGCGCGAAGCCCGCACGGCGCAAGCCCACGGTGTTCAGCCCGGCCAGTTGATTGGTGGCGCCGCTTTTGAGCGTACAAAACGGCGGCACGTCCTGCGTCGCCAGCGAATGACCGCCCATCATCGCGCGCGCGCCGACACGGCACCACTGGTGCACCCCGGCATGCCCGCTGAGAAATGCACCCTTTCCCACCCGCACATGCCCGGCCAGCAATACGTCGTTGGCCAGTGTGACGTCATCCTCAAGTTGCACATCGTGGGCCAGATGCGCCAGCGCCATCAGGTAGCAGTTGTTGCCGACCCGCGTGACGCGGTTCTCTTTCGTGGAACCGCGATGAATGGTGACCCCCTCGCGGAACGTGCACCCCTCTCCGATTTCGACAAAGGTTTCCTCCCGGGGATCAAACGAAAAATCCTGCGGCAGGTCGCCGAGCACCGCACCCGCATGCACACGCCCGTTTTTGCCAAGCGTCGTGAACGGATGAATCACCGCATGCGGCCCGATGACACAGCCGTCGCCGATTTTTGTTTTGGCATCAATAAATGCAAACGGCCCGACCGTTACGTCCGTGCCGAGCTCCGCCCCTGTTTCAATTACTGCTGTCGAATGTATTCCCATGTCTGCTCCTGTCTGCTAACCATTCAAAACCGATTTCATTCAAACGTAGGACAGCCATCCTGGCTGTCCGGACAGGCTGCCTCCTTCGCCAAGGCTACGGCGGCCAAGGGAAGCCTGTCCTGCTTTTTAGGCCCTCTATTTCTCCTGAAAGTCCAGCAGCCCGCTTTCGCGCAGGCTCAAAAAATCGTCTGCGCCGCCGCGGATGCGCCGACCGATTATAATATGATCCAGCACCTTGATTTCCACTGTTTTTCCCGCTTCAACCAGTTTTTTTGTCAGCCGGATATCTTCGGCTGAAGGCGACGGATCGCCCGAAGGATGGTTGTGCGCCAGAATAAGGTTTGCTGCGGAATACTGAAAGGCCGGTTTAAAAATTTCGCGCGGATGCACGAGGCTGGCATTCAGAATCCCTTTCGACACCTCGATCGGCGAAGCCATCAGCCGGTTTTTAATATCGAGCAGCAGCACCCAGAAGATTTCACGGTCCAGGCCGCGGGCGCGCTCGCGCAACACGGCGGCGGCCTCCTCCGGCGAAGCAATGCGCGGATTTTCGCCAACGCTTTCCTGCGTCATACGGCGGGCCAGTTCGAGTGCCGCTTTCAGAATTTTGGCTTTCTCTTTTCCGATGCCGTGAATTTCCTGCAACTCCGCCGCCGATGCACGGGAAAGCGCACTGAGGGAGCTGTATTGCAAAAGAAGGGATTCAGCCAGCTCAACCACATTGATTCCGGTTGTGCCCGTGCGCAGCAGCAGCGCAAGCAGATCGCTTTCGGAAAGATTTTCGGGCCCGAGGCGGTCAAATTTTTCACGCGGCTGAAGCGCCCTGGGCAGATCTTTGACCCGCACCCGGTACACGCCGCCCTCTTCGTTGATTCGATTGCCAATCATCCGCCTTCATCTCCCAGCTTGTCGCACCGGCGATTCCAGCGCGACAAGCCGGAAGGTTTAGCGAATTTTTGAAAGGTTTGGAAAGTTTATTCGTCGGCGGCGAGAAGGACCTGCTCTTTGATCCGTCGCGCAAGATAGGAAGCCCGCCTCCGTTTCCAGACGATCAATCACTCAGTTTCCCTCACTACTTGCAGGTCGGCTTCAAGCTCCGGCAGATCATAGTGCATTGGGATGCGCAACTCACCCAGCTTGCGCAGCAGGCCGGGCTGGTCATACCAGCCACCCGGGCAGCACGTCCCAGTGTAATCCGTCGCTCAGCATATAGACCAATGGCAATATCCAGCCGCGCGTGTTCCGGCGTCAGATCAAGTCCTTGAATCAGTTCATCTGGAAAAGCAACCTGCATGACTATGTTTTTACGCCTCGCCGCCTCCGTCCGCAAGCTTCAAGATTTCTGTTTGAATGACAGCCTTTTTGATTCTTATCCACGCTTCCCGCTTGCTTGAACCACGCCCTGCGTGGTAAGTTTTAGTCTGGTGCAGAAATCCATCAAAAAAACTCTCATAATCTTGCTCTTTCTGGCGGGAACGGTTGCGGCGCAGACCGTGACAACCTGTGAGTATTACGACAATCGGCGGTGTGCGGTTGTCTGGACATCAGATGATTTTTTCTACTCTCCGGGATACTCCCGTTATGACCGCTTTATGGATGCCGCACATTTGGCGGTAAGCAATCATATGGTTTACAGTCCGGGAGTGATTACGGGTATGATGCATCCATTTACGGGGATGACACATTTGGACGGCTGGACACCTCTACAAACCGAAGTGGCTATCGACAAATTGATACCAATCAACCACTCCTTCACCCACCCGGTTGATATAACGGCGACGACATATTCCAACGAGTATGTCTGGTCGCGTACCGATTTATTATCGGAAATCACCTACCCTTGGCAGT
>Ga0190284_1000338_pt1 | contig 29022 bp, 26 predicted proteins | sample 48691812_MG_FD_161668 | JGI IMG/M metagenome (GOLD analysis project Ga0190284, IMG submission 161668) | Hydrothermal vent microbial mat bacterial communities from Southern Trench, Guaymas Basin, Mexico - 4869-18-1-2_MG | ecosystem: Environmental > Aquatic > Marine > Hydrothermal vents >...
ATGCTTTCGCAGGTGCTGCTCGCTAAGCGGCTGCTGTGCGAGGAGGGGCGCACTTTGCGCAATGTTGTGGTTATGGGAATGGGCGAGCCGCTGCATAACGAAACGGAGTTGTACGCCGCGCTCGACGCACTGCGCGACCCGCGCTTCTTCAACCTGTCTGAAAAACACCTCATGGTCTCCACCGTCGGCGTGCCTGCTGCGATGCTTCGTTTCGCAGAACGGTTCCCGAAAATCAATCTGGCGCTTTCGCTGCACAGCGCGCGGCAGGAGGTGCGAGAACAGCTCATGCCCATTTCCAAGGTGTACACCTTGGAAATGATCAAAAAAGCATTGCCGCAGAATCTGATGGTGGAAGTTCTCCTCTTGAAGGGAATCAATGATTCCCCTGAGGAAATCTCTTCGCTTCTTGAGTTTCTGAAGGAAACTCAAGCACACATTAACCTGATTCAGTTTAACGCGTTTCCCGGCGCCTCATTCGAGCCGGTTTCTACGGAGACGCGTGATGCCTTTGGCGATGCATTAAAAAACGCAGGCTTCAAAGTAACACTGCGCTACTCCCTCGGCTCGGACATCGCCGCCGCCTGCGGGCAGCTGGCGGGGGAATAACCACAAAAATCCCGCCGACGTGCTTCCAACCTTTGGAAGAATACGGTAGAAACCTTGCAATATCTGAATTTTGTATGGGGGTGGAATTTATGCGAGATGCACAGAAGCCAGATCATGTCAGCCTGAATAATCTGATCAGCCGTCTGAAAGAGGGACGTTTTGTTATACCCGATTTTCAGCGCGAGTTTGAGTGGCGTCCCTGGGATATCAACTCTTTGATGAGATCGATTTTTCTCGATTATTACATCGGCAGCCTTTTGTTATGGAAAGGGAAGAGAGAAAACTTCGATGCGCTGTCGTGCGAGATTGTTTACGGCTTTGACAACAGGGGTGAACACGAGCCTTGGAATTTTGGCAAGGGGAGTCCGGAACATATTGTGCTGGATGGGCAGCAGCGCCTGACGGCGCTCTATTATGCATTTGTCGCTCCGAATGTTCCGTTGCCAAACCGGGCCAACCGTGCTGTTTATTTTGTCCATGTAGACAAATTCATGGATGAGCAGTATGACGAAGCTTTTGAATATGACTGGCTGTCGCGTCGCTTTAGCAAGGTTGTGGAAAACCCTGAGGTGCAGTATGCCGAGCATATCTTCCCTCTGTCAGTCATCGGTTCCGGAGGATGGGCTCTTCCGAACTGGGTTCAGGGGTATGAGGCGTACTGGCAGAAGGCGGCCGAAGACGCTGCCGATGATGAACAGGAAAAAGCCCTGCTGCATGCAGAGAATGCGAGGGTGTTCGGCGAACACCTCAAAGGGATCACGGAAGACTATCAGGTCGCCTATATTGAGCTGGATCGCGATCTGGCCGTCGACAAAGTGTGCGACATTTTCACGCAGATCAACAGCAAGGGAATCCGGCTGGATGTGTTTGACCTGATCAATGCCCTCTTGAAGCCGAAAGGATTGCAGCTTAAACATATGTGGCGTGCTGCCGCACCCCGTTTGGAGTTTGTTGATGCCGGCAAGATGAACGTATACGTGCTTCAGGTGATGTCCATCCTGTGCCAATCCTACTGTTCGCCGAAATACCTGTACTACCTGCTTCCCGGGCAGGAAAAACAGGTGCGCAATGCAGAGGGCGAGCTGGATAAAGAAATCCTGATACCGGATACAACCGATTTCGAAGCGCGGTGGAATATGGCCGTCGATGCGCTTGAAAAAGGAATTAGCTTGTTGCGGCACCCGCAGGAATTCGGGGCGATTTCTTCGCAGTATCTTCCTTACGTCTCGATTTTTCCGATTTTTGCCGCTTTACAGGCCTCTTGCAGCAATCTGCCGCCGAACCGTCAACTGGATGCCCAGCGAAAGATCCGACATTGGTACTGGGCCTCTGTGTTCACCAACCGCTATTCGGGCTCAGTCGAATCGACCAGTGCCCGCGACTTTCTCGATGTGAAAGCCTGGCTCGCCGACGACACGTCCCGGCCGGCTTTGCTGCAGGAGTTTCATGAACGCTTTCGAAGCATCGACTTCCGGCGCGAAACAAAAAAAGGAACCTCCGTGTATAACGGGATATTCAATCTCCTGATTCTTCAAGGTGCCCGGGACTGGGCGACCGGCAATATTCCACAGCACGGCGATCTGGATGATCACCATATTGTTCCCGCATCACGTGTAGCCAACGGGCTAAAAGGCATTAATGTGCATACGATCCTGAACCGTACCCCGCTGACTGCCGAGACAAACCGGCATGTCATCAAAGACCGGCTACCTAATGAATACCTTCCCGAACTGTTTAAAGAAAGCAGTGAACAGCAGGTGCGCTTGGTGCTGGAATCCCACTTCATTTCGCCCGCTGCTCTGGAGATTCTGTTGCGTGACCCCTTCGGGCCGGAAAACTACGAAGCATTTCTCGCCGAACGTCAGCGCACAATCCTCGCCGCCATTGAAAACCTGCTCATCAAAGAACGTCTAGACCTCTCGCTCGACCTGAGGGAACTGGACAACAGAGTCGAACAAGTTGAGCTTTCATTGCGCAGTTGCATTGCAAAAGTGCTCGAGAATGATCCAATCCGGCTTCCTCCGCATATCGATAATAAACTCGACGAAGCGCTCCAGCGGGCAGCCAGAAAAAACGCGGCTCTCGACCCGGACGATTTTGCCGAGCTGCAAGCAAAACTGGAATTTGCCGATCTGCGCGAACTGCAGGACGCCATAACGTCAAAGGTGTGCTGGAAAAAATTCGACCAGCGATTTACAAACAAAGCCGCACTCAATACAAAATTCGACCAGCTCGCCGAGCTTCGCAACGGAATCAGGCACAGCCGAACCGTCGACGAAATAACCCGTAAAGAGGGCGAAGCGGCCATTTTGTGGTTTGAGCAGGTATTGAATAGGTAGCTGAACATCGGAAACAGGACGAATTGGAACGCTCTCCGGGCAAAGGGGTCGGCAAAGGGGTCGGTCCTATAAAATGATGATTGGGTTTAACATCGAAGGGGTTGCGGCAGTGGGCGGGCGGAAGATTTTTCCAACCCTTGGAAGAATCTGCGCTCATCTGTGCAATCTTCGGATGCCTTTTTCCAATGGTTGGAAAGGCGGTTCCTTTTGTGAGTTTTTGTCGAAGACCCCGACTCTTCGGGGCGGCCATTAAAAAATTCGCGGTCAAAAACAGAAGTTGGTTGAGAGGTGAAATATGAGCAATGAACCGTTACTCCCAGCGCATGGCGGATACCGAAAGCTGAAGGGCTTTCAGGTGGCTCAATTGGCGTATGATGTGACGGTTCGGTTCGTCGATAAGTATATCGACCGGTTCAGCCGGACGCGGGATCAAATGGTGCAGGCGGCGCGGTCGGGCGTTCAGAATATTGCGGAGGGGTCGCAGGCTTCCGCTACATCGAAAAAGACGGAGCTGAAGCTGACGAATGTGGCGCGGGCCAGTCTGGAAGAGCTCAAGCTCGATTATGAGGATTTTCTGCGTCAGCGCGGGTTCTCGTTGTGGGAAGCCGATGACGGCTTGCGCCAACAGCTTGTCGCTCGCCGATGTGCGACCGCTGATGATGTGGCGCAATGGGTGAAGGAGGTTCGGACAACCGATGGACGTTATCGACCGGATGGACAAAACATGAAGTCCAGTGCGTCCATTCAGTCCATTTATGCTGAGATTTCCGCAAACGCCGCGCTGGTTTTGATTGGCGTGGCTTGCGCACTGCTTTCCCGCCAGATTGATACATTGGCGAAGCAGTTTGAGGACGAAGGCGGCTTTTCAGAACGGTTATATCGTGTGCGAACTCAGCGGAGGGGGCGATGAACCAAATCCAGTCCATCCAAACCAACGACCAGCCCTTTGCCAGCATCGGCAACGCCGATCTGCTGAAACGACATAAAGAGGGCTTGCTCTGTTCCCGCAAATGCCCAGCGGATAAAATCCTCGAAGCCTATGATCGATTCAAGGAATGGGCCGCCAATCCCGAAACAACCGTTGTCAGCGGATTCCATTCACCGGTTGAAAAGGAGTGCCTGCGACAACTCCTCAACGGCGCAGCGAGCATCATTCTTTGCCCGGCTCGCGAAATCGAACACTTTCAGGTTTCCAAGGATTGGAAATCTGCGCTCGCAGAAGACCGAATGCTCATTCTTTCGCCCTTTAAGGGAAAAAGGGCGGACACCCGAACCATCGACCGTCGGAATCGGCTTGTAGCCGATCTTGCCGATGAACTCTACATCCCATACGCTGCCCTCGGTGGTCGGCTTTTAGTCATTTCTGAGGAAAATCAATGAGTGAACAGAACAAAAACAAGCTGATCCGGAACAGCACGGCGGAGTTTCTGATTTATCAGTCGGACAGTGGCGAGGTGCGGGTGGAGTGCCTGTTTCAGGGGCATCAGTATTCCTGATAAACGGCATGGCCGGCGGCGACGAGGGCGTCGTTGACGTTGATCCAGCACTCCTCCTGTTGAATCCAGATTTCCGCCAGATAGCGGCCGTATTTCCCGCGCCGGTCTTTGACCGTTTCAATTATGATTTCCTTCCCGTCAATGAGTTCGCGCAGAAAATCGCGCGCAACCGTGCCGCGGGCTTTTTCGGGGCCGGTCATTTCGGGGGCGTTGATGCGGACGAGCCGCAGCTTTTCGTTACGAATCCAGATGCCGAGGCCGAGGTCGATATCAACGCGGCAGGTGTCGCCGTCATAAACCGATTGAACGCGGGCGGTGTAGTGGAAGAGTTCGGCATCTTTGGAGATTAGATTTAACTTTTTCCCGATGGCATCGACATACTGTTGGAGGGTGCTGATGCGGAAGTCCAAACCGCCGCTTTCCAGATGGCAGACCGTCGTCTGCGTGAGTCCCGATTTCAGGGCCACTTTCCTCTGCGACAGCCCCGATTTCCTGCGCTCAAGTTTCAGCAACGGCCCGATTTCATGTGTGTTTTTGCCCATCATTACCCGCTCCTTTGATATAGTATTCTATATATTTAGCCAAAAAAATGCCCTTAAATCGAGCTTTTTATATAGAATACTATATATAGAGCAGGGAAGGGTCGAGGAAGGGGCAGTCCGATATTTTAATAATCCGTGGTGGGCGATGCGGACATTCGAACGGTAGTAATTATGAGGGAGCAGGGAAAAAACAAACTGATCTGTAACAGTACGGCAGATGGGAAAATGATGAGTGATGAGTACTCAGTGATGAATGCAAAATTTATCATTCATCATTCATAATTCATCTTTCTCTTCAAATCTTCCCCTTGCTGGAAGGCAGGGCGTCGAGCGCGCGTTCATCGGCTGTGCAGGCCATGCGCAGTGCGCGGGCAACCGCTTTAAAGACGGCTTCGTGCGCGTGGTGCAGATCGTCACCGTATTTCTGATCGATGTGCAGGTTCAGCTTGGCGGTGTCGCAGAACGAGCGCCAGAAGTGCTCCAGAATGTCGGTGTCGAAATCGCGGATAAGGTTTTTTTCGTTGGCGAGGTTGTAAACGAGATAGGGCCGTCCGCCGAGGTCGAGCGCGACTTCCGCGCTGGCCAGTGCGTCATCCATGGGCAGCACCCAGAAGCCGTAACGGTTGATGCCTTTGCGCTCACCGAGCGCTTCGTTGACTGCTTCGCCGAGCACGAGGCCGACATCTTCGACGAGGTGGTGATAGTCCACTGCAATGTCGCCGGTGGCTTTAATGTCCAGGTCTATCAGCGAATGCTTCGAGAGCAGTTCGAGCATGTGGTTGAAAAAGGGAACGCCGGTTTCGATGGAATAGCTTCCATCGCCATCGAGATTCAGCGACAGTTTGATATCCGTTTCGTTCGTCTTGCGTTCAACGTTTGCTTTGCGTGCGTCCATGGCGTGTCCTGTGTTGAGGGTTGCGGATAACTTAGAAGGTCGAGCCTTTCTCAGCAAGCGAGAAAACAGCAGGCGATTGAGTTGTGAATTGATTTCTCGGGTGAAGTTGGCATTCTCTCACCTTTTAACAACGTAAAGGAGACTCCTATGGCACAGGCGGCAGCAAGACACATTCTCGTAAGTACGGAAGAAAAGTGCAACGACCTTAAACAGCAGATTGCAAACGGCGCGGAGTTCGCCGATCTGGCGAAAGAACATTCCTCGTGTCCTTCCGGACAGCAGGGCGGGGCGCTCGGTACGTTCTCGCCGGGACAGATGGTGAAAGAATTTGATGAAGTGGTTTTCAGCGCCGACATTGGCGTAGTGCAGGGCCCCGTCAAAACCCAGTTCGGCTATCACTTGGTGGAAGTTACGATGCGCAACGACTAACGCGTTGCGGTCAAAGGTCGAACGTCAGAAAGTCAAAAGTCGGGGGCGTTTCGCAGACCTTCGACATTTAGACCTTTGACTTTGGACTCTCTATTATCCGCCCGCTTTTTTTACGATATACCCTCGGGCGGATAATTCTTCGACGAGCAGATCGCGGTGGTCGCCCTGGATTTCGATGACGCCGTTTTTGACTGTGCCGCCGGTTCCGCACTTTTGTTTAAGGCTTTTTGCAATCTGCTTGAGTCCGTCAGGATGGGTTGGGATGCCGGTGATCACCGTGACTCCCGTCCCTTTGCGCCCTTTGGTTTCGCGTCCGACGCGTACAACGCCGTCGCTTTTCGGCTTTGGCTGATTTTCCGGCTTTTTGGATTTCTTCGGCGGCAGGCTACCTCCCGGAGTGTTTTTGCTCCATTCCGGATTAATGTCAAAACTGCTCAGATCGATCGGCATTTTTACTCGGTGGATTCTTCCGGTGTCTCTTCCACAGGCGTTTCGACTGCTTCCGGTACGTCCGCTGTTTCCCCAGCCTCTACGCACTCTGCGGGTTCATCTTCCGGCTCCAAAACGGCGGCGGAGACGAGCTTGTCGCCTTTCTTCAGGTTGACTAAACGAACGCCCTGGGTGTTGCGGCCAATGATGCGCAGATCGCTTGCACCGATGCAGATCATCTGTCCGCCTTCGGAGATGAGCATCAGGCGGTGGTCATCGTGCACGGCGTGCGCGCTGACCACCTTGCCGTTGCGGTCGGTGGTTTGAATGCTGATGATCCCTTTGCCGCCGCGGCTCTGCACCCGGTACTCGTCAAAGTTGGTCCGTTTGCCGTAGCCGTTTTCGGTGATCGCCATCATGGTCGATTCGGTGTCCACAATTTCGATGGTGACGACTTCATCGTCGCCTTGAAGCGTAACCCCTTTTACCCCGCGTGAAACACGACCAAGGCGGCGGGCATCCGTTTCATTGAAGCGGATCGCTTTTCCGTTCTTCATGCTGAGGATGATCTCATTCGTGCCATCGGTCAATTTGACGTCGAGCAGTTTGTCGTCCTTGTCAATATTGATTGCTTTCACGCCGGCGACGCGAACGTTCTTGTAGGCCGAAAGGACGGTCTTTTTAATGATCCCCTTCTTTGTCGCCATGATGAGGTTATGCGCGTCGTCGTCGAGCTCGCGCACACAGAGGATGGCGGCGAGTTTTTCGTCCGGCGTCATTTGGAGTACGTTGGCGAGCGCGCGGCCGCGACTCTGCCGGGTGCCTTCGGGCACGTAGTAGGCTTTCAGCCAGTACATGCGGCCCTCTTCGGTGAAGCAGAGCAGGTAGTCGTGGGTGGAGGCGCTGAAGATGTGCTCCACAAAGTCCTCATCCTTGGTGCTCATGCCGATGACACCCTTGCCGCCGCGGCGCTGCTGGCGGTAGGTGTCGGTCGGAACCCGCTTGATGTAGCCGGTGTTCGAAAGGGTGATCACGCACGGCTCATCGGCGATGAGGTCTTCCATGTTGATTTCGCCTTCGTTGATGCACAACTCGGTGCGGCGGGGTTCGCCGTATTTGGCGCGGACCTGCTCGAGGTCTTCTTTGATGACGGCAAAGATTTTTGCGGGATGAGCGAGCAGGTCTTCGAGATAGTCCATCAGCTTTTTGAGCTCGGCGTATTCAGCTTCCACCTTTTCGCGTTCGAGACCGGTCAGCTGGTAGAGGCGCATCTCAAGAATAGCCTTCGCTTGAATTTCGCTGAACCCGAATTTCTCGATCAGGCGCTCCTGCGCCTCTTCGCGGTTTTTCGACTCGCGGATGATCCGGACCACCTCGTCCATGTTGTCCATGGCAAGCAGGAATCCTTCGAGGATGTGCGCGCGCGCTTTGGCCTTGTCGAGGTCAAATTGCGTGCGGCGGGTGACGACTTCGAAGCGGTGGTCGATGAAGCACTTCAGAACCTCTTTGAGATTCATCACGCGCGGCTTGCCTTTATCAATGGCGAGCATGATGGAGCCGAAGGTCGATTCCATCTGTGTGTATTTATAGATGCCGTTGAGCAGGACACGCGGCACGGCGTTGCGCTTGAGCTCCACGACGAGGCGGATACCTTCTTTTCCGGACTCGTCGCGGATATCGGAAATACCATCGAGAATCTTGTCGCGAACCAGATGAACCATTTTCTGGATCAGCAGGGTCTTGTTCAGCGCGTAGGGGATCTCGCTGATGATGATCCGCGCCTTGCCGTTGTCATCTTCTTCGATCTCGGCTTTACCGCGCATTTTGATTTTTCCGCGGCCGGTGGTGTAGAACTCTCGGATGGCGCCTAGGCCGTGGACCATTCCGCCGGTCGGGAAGTCAGGGCCTTTGACGTATTCACAGAGGTCTTCAACCGTCGCCTCGGGGTTGTCGATCAGGTGAATCGTTCCATCGACCACTTCGCCGAGATTGTGCGGCGGAATATTGGTGGCCATTCCGACCGCAATCCCGGTTGATCCGTTGACGAGCAGGTTGGGAACGCGGGCCGGAAGGACGGAGGGTTCCATTAGAGATTCATCGAAGTTGGGGCGCATATCGACGGTGTTTTTATCGATATCGGCGAGCATCTCTTCGGCGAGCGGGCGCAGGCGGCACTCGGTGTATCGATAGGCCGCCGCGCGGTCCCCGTCGATGGAGCCAAAGTTTCCTTGGCCATCAATCAGCATGCCGCGCATCGCGAAATCTTGAGCCATACGAACCATCGTGTCGTAAACAGCGGTGTCTCCGTGCGGATGGTAGTTGCCGATCACTTCGCCGACCACTTTCGCGCATTTGACGTACGCTTTGTTGTGCGTCCAGCCGCGTTCTTTCATGGCGTAGAGGATGCGGCGGTTACCGGGTTTCATTCCGTCGCGCACATCGGGGAGGGCGCGTCCAACAATCACCGACATCGAATAATCAATGTAGGCGCTCTGCATCTCATCTTCGATGTTAATCAGATCAATTCGTTCGCTCGTGTTTTCCATATTCTGTGTTTCCTTAAATATCGAGATTGGTGACGTTGAGGGCGTTGTCTTCGATGAACTGCCTGCGCGGCGGAACTTCATCGCCCATCAGGATCGTGAACATTTCATCGGCCTTCACGGCATCTTCGAGAACCACTTTGGTCATTCGTCGGGCTTCCGGATCGAGGGTGGTTTCCCAGAGCTGTTGCGGATTCATTTCTCCCAGCCCTTTGTAGCGCTGAATCGCCATGCCTTTTTTTCCTAGATCGCGAATATTAATGAGAAGATTCATCAGCGAGGTCGCCGGAATTTTGGTTCCTTTGTCGTCGAGCTGAAACTGCGGCTCTTCGGTATCGATCAACTGCTCGATGTTGAAGCCGGATTTATCCAGCTTGGCGATGACGCCCGCCAATGGTTTGGCGACAAGAAGTTCCCTGTAGCGGACGCTATGTGCGGTTGGTTCGCCATCTTCCGCCTCCACTTCCGCGCCGCCCAGCGTCTGATCGGCTTCCGCAATGATGGCTTGCAGATCCGTGTCGTCGAAGGCGTAGCGGTATAGGGGATTTCCGTCTGTGCCGTCAATGGCTGTGTAATAGAGCGGAAACTGGCTCGTTTCGGGATGACGGTTTTTGAGGTAATCCTCAAGCAATACGCCGCGGCGGCGGAGCTTGTCGGAAATCTCTTCGATTTTCACGAGATTTTCGAGCAGCTCGCGCAGGCCCTTGGTATCGAGCAGCCGGGTGCCATCGAGCTTTTCGAGCAGCAAGCCGTCGGTGCCGAGATCCAGCAGGATCTGCGTCAGGTGCGCATCGCTTTCCACATACTCCTCGCGCTTGCGGCGCGTCACTTTGTAGAGCGGCGGCTGGGCAATATACACATAGCCGTGTTCAATCAACTGCGTCATTTGGCGGTAGAAGAACGTCAGCAACAGCGTGCGGATATGCGCGCCGTCGACGTCGGCGTCGGTCATGATAATGATTTTATGGTAGCGCGCCTTTTCGATATCGAAGTCGTCTGCGCCGATCCCGGTTCCGATCGCGGTGATCATCGTGCGGATTTCTTCGTTGTTAAGCACTTTGTCCAGACGGGCCTTTTCGACGTTGATCACCTTACCCTTTACCGGAAGGATCGCCTGAAATTCGCGCTCGCGCCCCTGTTTGGCCGAGCCGCCCGCAGAGTCACCCTCCACAATAAACAGTTCGCATTTGGCCGGCTCGCGGCTCGAGCAGTCGGCCAGCTTGCCGGGCAGGCCGCCGCTTTCGAGCGCGCCCTTGCGGCGGGCGAGGTCGCGCGCTTTGCGCGCCGCGCTGCGCGCGCGGGCCGCCACCACGGCCTTATCGATAATCAGCCGGGCGACCGCCGGGTTTTCTTCAAAATAGGTTCCAAGCTCCTCATTGACGATTTGCTGAACAATGCCTTCAACCTCGCCGTTTCCGAGCTTGGTTTTGGTCTGCCCCTCAAACTGCGGGTCGGGAATCTTTACGCTGAGTACGGCGGTGAGACCTTCGCGGATATCATCGCCGCCCATCGACTGTTTTTCGTCTTTGATCAGCTTGTTCGTTTTCGCGTAGGCATTCACCGTACGGGTCAGCGCCGACCGGAATCCGGAAAGATGCGTTCCGCCCTCAATCGTGTTGATGTTGTTGGCGAAGGTGAAAATCGTTTCGTTGTAGGCATCGGAATACTGCATCGCAATTTCCACGACCACATCATCCTTTTCACGCTCGAAATAAATCACGTCCGGGTGCATCGGGGATTTATTAACATTCAGATGCTGAACAAACTCTTTGATGCCGCCTTCGTACTGGAAGATTTCTTCACGGCCGGTTGCGTCTTCTTTCAGCGTGATTTTTGTGCCGCGGTTGAGGAATGCCATCTCGCGCAGACGGGAGGCGAGGGTATCCCACTGGAAGCCCTTATCGTGCGTAAAGATACTCATATCCGGCAGAAAGGTAACCTTCGTTCCGGTATCCTTAGTTTTGCCGATCTGAACCAACTCAGTGACTTCCGCCCCGCGCTCAAAACGCTGATGATGGATAAAGCCGTCGCGCTTCACTTCCACCTCCAGCCATTCCGAGAGGGCATTCACGCAGGAAACCCCGACCCCGTGGAGGCCGCCGGAAACCTTGTACGTGTCCGAGTCGAACTTTCCGCCCGCATGGAGAACGGTCAGCACCACGGTAACGGCGGGCTTACCTTCGGTCGGATGCATATCGACCGGGATGCCGCGTCCGTCGTCGGTCACCGAGAGCGATCCATCGTCGTTCATACAGACTTCCACATTGGAACAGTAGCCGGCGAGGGCTTCGTCAATCGAGTTGTCCACCACCTCATATACACAGTGGTGATATCCGCGGCTTCCGGTGTCGCCGATGTACATCGCGGGGCGTTTGCGGACGGCTGCGATGCCCTCGAGAACGGTAATATGGTCGGCACCGTAACCCGCGGCATCCGGGTTTTCAGGGTCTTTAATTTCGTCAGACATAAGGCTCCTTTTTTGACTCAAATTCTAAACAGCCCATCTTATAGAAAAGCCAAAAATCGGGCTACAAAAATTCACCTGAAAAACCCGAAAAAAGCACCTGAAAACGGGGGTTTTGTGGCGATTTAGCGATTTTTTCCAAGCCGTGGAAAATGCAAGCCGAAAAGTTCCAATGTTTGGAAAAAGTTAAGCTGAGAAACCGGGTTTTTTCCAACCATTGGAAACTTTGGTTTACTGGATATTTTTGTGCCTTATGGGTTCTTAACTTGTTCGGTTCAAGTATCTTTGTTAAACGGTAACGTTATGTATGTGTATAAATTTATAAAAAAATCGGTATGCCTGCTCTTTTGCTACGGAGCTGTGAGCGGTCTGGCGGCAACAAATGTGACTGGTTTTGCAGAAACGAACTCAATCTGTCCAACGACGGAGACAGGCTCAAGCAGTTCGGTGGAGACGAATTTGGATAGTCTGGTGAAAACGGGTTTGGCGGCTCCGGTTGCTGAGACCCCGAAGCCTCCTGTTCCGGCGAAGCGGCCCCTACGGATTGAGCGTGCTGTTTTTCTGGTTGAAACGGAGTCGGGAAGCGGTTCCGGTTTTTTGATGGAGCAGGGCGAGCAGGTTTATTTTGCAAGCAATATTCACGTGATGAGCGGCGGGAAGAGTTTTTCGATCCAAAATGTTTATGGCGAGACGATTTCGGTTCCGAATGTGGTGGAGGTGGCTTCGGATCGCGATTTGGTTCGCTTTCCGGTTCCTTCCTACAAAAGGGGATTGGAGATTTCTGAAGATTTTGGGTTTGGCGATGACATCTGTGCCGTTGGAAATAGCGGTGGTGGTGGGGTGATCACTCGTTTGGATGGTGAGATTTTGGCGCTGGGTCCGGATTTGGTGGAGGTCTCCTCTACCATTATACCGGGAAATAGCGGCGGACCGGTTCTAAATGAAAACAATCAGATTGTTGCCGTTTCGACCTATTTACAGAACCACAAACACATGCCGGACTGGATTATTGAGGGAACTCGTTTTGAAGAGACGCGGCGAATGGCTGTGCGTGTTGATCATGTGAAGTGGATTCCAATGAGCTGGTCTGATTTTTGTCGGGAAACCGCCTACGTGCAGAAAATTGAGGAGTACTCGGATGAAGTGGTTCGGATCGTCGAATCACTTTCCGAAGATTCCTATAAGATGATTTACAGCGAAGTAGACCATTCAGGACTTCAGGAATGGCTTCAGCGTCATAATAAGGATGTCCGAAAAGTAGGAAGCCGCCTGGAGAAGGTGACAACAGGGACTCGAGTAAGTTATAAGACGTCATCATCTATTGAACGGCATTTCCGTTCCAAAATCGCCCTTTTGGCGGACCTGCTGGACGATTTTGAGCGGGCCGCATCGCGTACAAGCCGTGTCACGATTCCTTATTTTAAGGAACGTCTGGGACGTTACAGTAGCTATTTCGGTCGTAGTCGCGAGCAGATGGAGACAGTCGTTGAAACGATGTTTTAAAATTTTTCTGCTAATTCTTGGTTTGGCAATTCCCGGCTTGGCGGAAGAGAATTGCGATGAACTGATTCTCAAAGCCGAAAAGGGCGATGCGGCTTCGCAGTACCGGTTGGGTTACCGATTTTTTCATGGCACGGAGGACGCTGGGCGAGATTATCTTTCAGCGGCCAAGTGGCTTCGCATGGCGGTCGAGTCAGGTCATGAAGACGCGAAATCCCTTTTGGGGTATATGTTGGTGACGGGGTACGGAGTTGTTCCTGATGTTGAGGAGGGCATGAAACTGCTGCGTTCGGCGGCAAACGAAGAGAACCGACTGGCGCAGTATTATTTGGGTGTATTCTATGAAGCCGGACGCGGGGTTTCGCCAGATCGTTTTGAGGCGATGAGTTGGCACATGAAGGCGGCAGATCAGGGATACGAGTCCTCCAAAAAAGATCTAGATCGACTCCGTAAAGGAGCGGATGCTGCCAGAAAGAGAGAGAAATCATCAAATACTTGGTGGCAGGTTTCTGTTGAGGAGTTGAAAGAAAAGGCCACGCAAGGAGATGTGAAGGCGCAGAGCTCGCTTGGCTTTCGATATCGAGGATATGGCGGAACGGATATTGACCTTGAAAAAGCACGCTATTGGTATGAACAGGCTGCGGCACAAACCAATGCCCAGGCTCATTACAGTCTTTCTCAGCTTTATGTTCACACAACCAATGTAATTCCGGAAAAAGCGTTTTATCATTGCACCCTTGCTGCAGAAAACGGCTACGGATCCGCTTGTCAGTCTCTGGGTCGGTATTACCGTGACGGGTTTGGAACATCGCCTGACCGCGCGATGGCTTTGCATTGGTTTCTGAAGGCTAAAACGGTCGGCGATCCCAAAGGTGCCAGTTCTGCCTATTCATTAGTCAGGGGAAATGCCGAGTTTGTTAGTGCCCGCAGGTCATCGCGGAGTGAAGCCGATTCCTATACACCAGCGAAAGTGAAATTAAAAATTCGTGATACAGAGAATGAAGAGCGAACGATCCAGCTTGTAAAGTATCACCCTAAAACCGAAACCGTTGAAACCGATTACCGGTATGGTTCATCCTCTGGGTTGCCTCTTGTTGCTTTTCATCAGAAAAGTCATTCCATAATCCAGAATCAATCCGTGCATAAAGCATTTGAGAGGCTCTCGCTGAGAATACGCCAGAGAAAACTATCACGCGATGAATGCGAGCGGGCTGGGAAAATCAGCGGTGAAATGGGGGCTGCAGATTATGATTATAAGGGGTTCGCATATACTCTCGAGTATAAGAATCGGGGTGAAATACAACTGACCGATTTAAATGTGAGTTGCCGATTCTACTACGAGAGAGAAGAGGAATGGCGGGCGATGAAGCACCGAAAAAAGAGTGAAATCTCATACGAGACCTACTCACACAGAATTCCAAAACTGAGTCCCGGAGGCATCGTGAAAGCCGAGACATCACCTTTTGTTTTGGAGTCATACGATATTCCCTCGGGAATGTATTACATCGGCGGCAAGGCGGAGGTTGTAGATTCCCGTCCCAAAGGCCTCTGGGTTCGAGTAACGTACACAACGGCCGAAGGTTGCAGGGTCTATCGAGATTTCTGCTCACCGTCCTCCCTGTCCTCAAAAATGACCTGGCGATAAGAATCGAAAGTTCCAATGTTTGGAAAAAAATCGACCCGTTTTTCCAATGCTTGGAAGTACCGCAAAATCGAGTTGCATCGCTTTTCTTTCAGGTTGAAATCGTAGAAGAGGCATCCTGCCTCTTTGGCGAAACGGACGGGGTGGTTTTGTGCGGCGGATTTTCAAGTAACGTAAAAGTGTTGTTTTGACGTTTTTCCCCTCGTGGAAACGAGGCTGGAAGCACTCGGCTACAAAAAAGAAGACGTTGCTGTAGCCGCGACCCGAGATCGCGGTGATCCGGCTCGGTTCACCCAAAGCAAGAAGTCCGAGGTTGAAGGATGCGCGGAGCATGAGTACTATGCCGAGATGATGAAAAGAAAAATACATTCTGTTTTGCTGGTTGTTTTGTTTGCCTGTTCGGGGCTGGTTTTAGGAGATGATTTGACCCGTAGTTCCGAAGAGCAGGCATTTTCTAAGCTTTCTCTTCGTATCAAGGAGGAGCGGCTGAGCGGTAGAGACTGTGAAGAGTTGGGTTTTGTTGACCAAACCGGTGGGAAGATGGATGTTAGTTTCAGCGGGTACGAGTCGCAGATGAGTTTTGAAAATGAATATAAGGGGCGACGCTATCAGTTAAGCTTGCGAAACAATGAGCCCGTTGACCTGGTCGAGATGAGTATTGAGTGTCGATTTTTCTATATAGTTGAAAGCGTATGGCGAACCAAAAAAAGCGATTCTAAAGAGGAAATGAAGCACAAGGCGTGCTCTTTTGTTTATACGGCGAAAGCGTCCTCGAAGGGTCAGCTGGAAACAGAACCTTTTGTTGTGAATTCTCATAAAGCTGCTTCCGGTGTATACTATAGAAATGGGAATCCAGAGGTCGTGGAGTCTAAGCCGAAAGGCTTGTGGGTGAAGGTGAATTATACCACGCCGGATGGTCAAAAGCTTGAGCGCGACTTCTTCGAGCCGAAAACCCTGTCCAATCGCGTCACGTGGGACAGAACGTCTAATTGATCATTACTTCGGCACTTCAGTTGAACCCGTAGAAGAGGGACGAGCGTTGTGTGCGGTCGCCACGAAAGCAGGGATGGTTGGGCGTCTGTTCGGGTGCTCCGCGGCCACACAGGAGAGTGAGTTGTTGTAGCCGCGATCCGAGATCGCGGTGATCCTGCTCGGTTCATCCAAAGAACGCGGCCACCGGCCGCATCTACAGTTTCTAACCGTCTTCTTCGTGTCCTTTGAGCCTTTGTGGTTGAAAATTCTTACTTAATGCCGACGATGTAGGCGACCCATCCGAGGGCATTTTCATAGTTGGTGCGGCGGCGGTAGATATCGTCGGATTCGCCGTCCTTATCCCAGTCGTGCAGATAGACTTCGGCCGATTTAAAACCAGCCTCAATGAGCAGTTCCTGAATCTCCGGTAATGTCCAGAGGCGCCAGTCGTAGGTGAAGGCCTTTTTGATTTTTCTAATGCCTGGGACTTTGAAATGGATATGGTTCACGACGTGGTGGTTGATCACGTTGTATTTCGCCTGATCCCAAATGTACTCAAACGCAGGCACCTTCGTGCCGTCGGCGGCGGTGAACGCCTCCACGTCGCGCGGTTCGAGCTTGGCTTCAATCGCCTCCGTACCGCCGTAGAGATCCACAATGAACAGGCCGTCGGCATTGAGGGTTGTATATGCTTTTTTAAAATAGCAACGCAGTTGCTCGCGGGTTTTAAAAATGCAGTAGGAAAAATTGAGCGCCATTACCAGATCGGGCGGCGGTGTTTTGACCTTCATCACATCGGCGCAGAGCAGTTTGAGCGGCCCGGCTTTCGGCCCGAGCTGTGATACGTTATGCTCAAGGCCCCAGTCGAGCGTCGGGCGGTCAATGTCTATGCCCCACGCGCGGTGTTTCGGCGAGCGCCTGACCCATTCGCAGGCGAGGGCGGCGGTGCCGCAGAAATCCTCGCGCAGATCGGTCGGCTTGCGCCCGCGTTTGTTTTTGAAAACCCGCGCCGCGAAATCGAGGTCGGTTTCGACACCCTGCACGGACGCTTCATAGAGATAATGCAAATCCGGAATCTGTTTCTTCTTTCTCATTTGTTCAGAATATTTTTACCACAGAGTTCACAGAGGCACAGAGAAGAATATTGATGGGTTGTTCTGTGTCTCAGTGTCCTCTGTGGTTAATTCTTTTCGAAGTGTTTTTCGACCATCTCACGCGTTGCGGCGTGAATGTGCGGATTGGTGCAGAGAAAGCGCACGCCGTGCTCTTCGTCGCGAGGCCAGGCGGTGCAGAGGGCCCCGGCGCGTTCGGCAATCAGCCCGGCGGCGGCGACATCCCAGAGGTAGAGCCCGGCTTCGAAAAAGGCATCGGAACGTCCGCAGGCGACGTGGCAGATATCCATCGCCGCCGAGCCCATAATGCGCACCTTGTGCGTGGTGCGGGCCGCGGTACCGAAAAAGCTGACGGACCGCTCATCAATATCCTTGGTGAGACCAGTGAAAAGAACCGCTTCCTTGAGTGTTTTGGTATCCGAGACGTGGATCGGTTCGCCGTTGCAGAGGGCGGGGCCGGCGGCGGTTGCTGTGTAGCATTCGTCAAGCCCCGGCACAAATATGCATCCGGCCAGGATCTCGCTGTCATACCGTACGGCAACCGACGAGCACCAGAACGGAAAGCCGCGCGTGTAGTTGGCTGTGCCGTCGATCGGATCAATGATCCATTCGAAGGCATGCTCCTTGGAGATCGAGCCTTCCTCGCCAAGGATTGCATGATCGGGAACGTGTTGGTGAATAACACCTTCCGCGACGCGCTGGCATTCGCTGTCCAGCACCAGTTTGACATCGTGATCAAAGCTTTCGGATATCTCTTTGCGGCGATGGAGATTATTCAGTGCGTGTTCACCCGCAGCACGCGCAGCATCCACGCATACCTTCAGCAAGGCTTCTGCCGACAGTCCACTCATCATCTTTGAAGTGCTTTCGGCGGGCTGAAGATGATGTGGGAGAGCATGGCACGTCGGAGGGACTTTTTATCCTGCAGTTGCAGTTCGCTTCCCAGACCCTGTTTTCCGGCGGAGGCTTCAGCGTAGGAGGGCTTATTGATCCGCAGGTTCATGGAGGGATGTTTCATGGCGGGCAGGGCGTTGCGAAAAGCACTCATTTTCGGGCGCACGTCCACTTCGGCTGCCGCCGCGGGCATCACAACAGGCTCCCTGGTGGCAGAGCGCAACTCGTTTCGGGGCTGGCGGGTCGGGGGGAGATGCATCTCGCTCTTACGAACAGGCGCGGGAGTTTCTTCGACCCACTGGGGCTCGGGCGGTTGGGGAATTTTGATTTCCTGTACGCCGGAGAGTTTGCGCATCAGTTCGGCAAACGGATCCTCCGCCGGCTCACCTTCCTCATCGGTGACCGGTCGTGGAGGAGCCGTTTTCTTTTTGGCTGCGGCGCCGGCAATCTGGGCGATCACCCAGAAGAGGCCGACGACAATCCAAATGAGCTCTTCCGCTCCCGCTTGAACGACGTGAGTCATACTTTACTCCGCTTTGCCGGACTCTTCACCGTCGGCGAGCGATTCGCGCATGGAGGTGTCGGCCATGACGTTCTGCATGCGGTAGAAGTCCATGACGCCGAGGTTGCCGTCTTTGAAGGCCTGTGCAATGGCGAGCGGAACCTGTGCCTGCGCCTCGATGACTTTGGCCTGCATTTCCTGTACGCGGGCGCGCATTTCCTGTTCCTGGGCAATGGCCATGGCGCGACGGCCTTCGGCCTCGGCCTGACGCATTTTTTTATCCGCTTCGGCTCGCTCGGTTTCGAGCTGCGCACCGACGTTGGCGGTTTCGGCAGTTCCCGCCACACTCACATCGGCGATATCAATGGAGACGATTTCGAAGGCGGTTTGCGCATCGAGTCCGCTGTCGAGCACAGCCTTACTGATGTGATCAGGGTTTTCGAGCACGTTTTTGTAGGAGGCCATTGAGCCGACGGCGCTGACGATTCCCTGCCCGACGCGCGCGATGATAGTGTCTTCAGTGGCGCCGCCGACGAGCTGCTCGAGGTTGGTGCGTACGGTGACGCGCGCTTTGATGAGCAGGCGGATACCGTCCTTTGCCACGGCATCAAGAAAGGAGGTTCCTTTTTCGGGGTTGGGGCAGTCGATGACTTTCGGGTTTACGCTGGTTGCGACGGCATCAAGGATGTCGCGTCCGGCGAGGTCGATGGCGGCGGCCTGCTGGAAGCTGAGCTCGATACTTGCTTTGTCAGCCGCGATGAGAGCCTGCACGACGTTGACGACGTTGCCGCGTGCAAGATAGTGCGCTTCAAGCAGGTCGGTGTTGATGTCGATGCCCGCTTTGGTTGCCTGAATGCGTGCGCGGGTGATCAGCATGACCGGTACTTTGCGCAGGATTTTCATCCCGATCAGGCTGCTCAGCTTGATGTAGGCGCCCGACCCCCAGGCCTGAACCCAGGCCGCGATCACCGACAGAATAACAGCGGCGAACACGATAGCGACGAGTAACAGAAAAATACCCAGTATAAACGGCATGGCTTAATCCTCCTTCTTTGTTTCGTTGAACTTCGGCGGTGTCTGAACGATCAGCACCGGTTTCCTGAAAAGAGCCAGAATCAGTGCGCCGAGGCCAAGAATGGCGATCACCATATTAACCGGAATACTGGCGGCATCCACGGCGGTCAGCGCATACACGATGAGCAGGCCGAGCGCCAGCGTGCCGAAAAGGCCGCGCCGGGAAAGTTCCTTCCGTCGCAGAATCAGCGCGCCCAGCCAGAGAGCAACGGCGATTTTGCTCAGATAGAGCAGAATGAGGTAGGCGAAGGTCAGCAGAATGCTCAGCGGCTGGCCGATGAAGGTGAACAAAAGCAGAAAGGCAGTCAGCGGGATGAGAAAGAGCGCGGCAAAGCCGATCAGCATGCAGACACCGGGCACGGTACGCAGGGCGTTGAAGGCATTGGCGGTATAGCGCGGGAAGATTCCGCAAAAAACCATGCCGGCCAGCAGCGCGGCTGCGCCGAAAAGAAGATGAGCGCCGAGCGGTTTAAAAATCTGTCGGGGCGGGACGGCTTTGAATTTACGTACCAGTTCGCCGCCGAGCTGCACCGACGGGGAAAGCAGCAGTTCCTTCGGCGCGGTGTAAGTCAGGCTGCCGCCGATCACGGTGTTCGGCAGCACCACAACATCCTGTGCAGTGATGGACACATCGCCCGCGATCTGTCCGCCAAGCGTCGCTTTTTGTGCGATGATCCGCGCCCGGCCTGAAACGGAGCCCTCGCTGATGACGTTTTCAGCGAGGCAGAGCATGTCTTCGGCGATGGTTGCCGACGGTTCAATTTTGACCGTGTTGCCCGCTGCTGTCAGTGAGCCGTGGACGGCTCCGGAAACCTGTACCAGACGGGCAGCCAGTCGTACGTTGTCGCCGAAGGTGCCCGCGGCAATGGCGCTGTTGCCGGCACCCCAGAGGTCACCCTGAAAGGTTCCGCGCAGATCCAGGCTGCTGCCTGCAAGAAAAAGATCTTCCAGTGCTTCGCCGCTGATGGTCACCGTGTCCGCGGAAATCCAAAGCTCTTCGCGAAGCACTTCCGACTCGCTGCTGATAAACTGCCCGGCCTGAACAAATTCAATGGCTGATGCACACGGTGCAATAAGTAGCGCAACGGCGGGTAAAATCACTTTCCACATTCTACGTTCCACTTTCAACTTCTGTCTCCTTCACATGAATCCGGCTTCCCTCCACCTTTATGATCTCAATAGAGGCATTCTGTTCAATCCAGGTGCCGTCGGCAATGACATCGGCGCGTTGACCTTCAATTACGGCTTTTCCCGAGGGCCGCAGGGCGCTCAGGGCAGCGCCTTTCATGCCGGGTGTAAACGGAGATTCGTCGCGACTTCGGCCCGTAATGTTCTGCGAGAGGGAAAGCGCTTTGCCGATGGGGCTCTTTGGAAAATATTTCATCCAGATAAACACCGCAGCCGCCGTGAGCATCAGAATAAGGAACAGGCTTAGCCAGCCCAGTGCCGGGGGGAAGACGTTGAATCCGATCACCGCCGCGCCGATCAATGCGGCCGCACCGAAAATGCCGAGCACACCGCCGGGTACGAAAATTTCCGCGCCGATCAAAAACAGTCCGCAAACCAGAAGAGTGAAATACCAGCTCATGCGCCGATACTACCCGCCTCCCGCGCCGATGGAATGAAAATTTTCCCAATGTTTGGAGAAATCAAAAGGATTGCAAAACGCCAGTCTAAAATCGACAATCTAAAATCTTAGATTCCAGACGCTCCGGTAGCTCAGCTGGACAGAGCAACGGATTCCTAATCCGTAGGTCGCGGGTTCAAATCCCGCCCGGGGTACCAGCCTTCGCACGAAGCTAAGCGGAGAGCGGAGGCTGCCGCGCCATAGCCGAACGACTGTGAAGGTGACGGCGGGCCCAAGTGATTGGAAATACTCCGAGCTGCGGCTGGCAGGCCAGCCTTCTGTAATCAACATAAAAGGCTCCTCCGGAATTCCAGAGGAGCCTTTATGATTGGAGACATTTCTATTTATGCGCCGGAGATAAACCGCCGCCGACAATCTTTGCAGACATAGCGATGAAGCTTGAGCAGGCGCATTGCTTTATTCCGCGAACGGTGGCGGGACACACGAACGTGCGTGCTGTGGCAGTCGGGGCAGGCACAGCTGACAAACATTTGCGGGATCAGCAGGGCGAGCAGCCAATCAAGGCTTTTTCGGGTTGCTTTGATGGTGGCTTTTTCGATGCGAAAATACCATTTCCAGAAAATATGGCTGGGATGAGAAGGCTCGGCAACGGTCTGTGCTCCCATGGCAAAGATAAGCGGTCTCCAAACGACGGGAAAATCGAGGAACCCGGCCAGACCTTTTTTCCGGAAGCGACGGATGCCGAAAACGCCGATACCGCCGATGCTGAGCAGTGCGGTGGTTGCCGGCTCCGGTATGCACCGGGTGTCCACTATGATCTCATCAATGTACACCGGGCTGGAGCAGTGACTCGGGGCGATGAATATCCATTCTTCCGAGGGGTTCGGCTCCAGAGCGATCTTATACAACGAATGATAATAATTTCTCGGGCGATGACACTGCACTCCGTTCACGTCCGCGCCGGTATTCGGCTCGTCAAACAGGGTTGTGTGGATTTCATGCGCATAGGCCGGCGGATTGTCGGCCGTTTGCACCCACAGAAAAGGTTCGTAGCCGATTGAAACCGAAGACCATAGAATCTGCACCCATATATCTTTTGAGGTATCCGGGCCGGTATTATCCGTATTGGGCACGAACAGGGACAGGGCACCGCCTCCACCGAGACGCCACACGCCCTCGTGACCCTTATATTCCGGCATCCAGCGTGTTCGGCAATCCGGCCTCATGATCATCGCAAGCGGATCTCCGTAGGGGTTTTCGTTAATATTGGGCGCCACCGGATTTTCGGGCGTATCAAAATTCCACGCCTGAAGCGTGGTGTTCTCAGCTCCGTACCAGTCGGGCCACGTCAGATCCCCGGAAAAGCCCGGCAGATCGGCATGCGCCATACCCGCAAGGAGCATTATCAACAGTAACCATCGCATTTTCATAATTTCATTCCTTCCAACTTATTAATGAATAGAACTTTTCAAAGCTATCCAAGCAAACCAGGGAGGGGTGTGTCAAGGTAAATATGCTGGAAAAAGGTGAAAAGATTGGCTCTTCGTCACTTTGAATGGGTAAGGCCCGTTACAGGGGGCAAAGTCAGCTTACTTCCGACGAAGTAAATCATCATGATAAAGTTCTGATCGTTGCGGTATCCTCGGGCACGTCGTTTGACCATTTGGAACATGTTATTGAGCCCTTCCATATATGCATTGGTGATCCGATGTTCCCAGTGTTTTAAGATGCCTGCTAAGTGATTTTCGATGCATTTGGCGACGGCGACCATAGTCGATAACAGGTTGAACTTCACCTTTTTCGCTTTTTGACGAACCCATCGGCACCAGGCCGAAAGGCGATGTTTTGCGCGCTCCATATCGGGTAGTTGATAGATGTCTTGAAGGCACAAGCGCATCTGGTATGCGCTGGCGGTGACCAGATTTTCCTGATCGATCCGTTTTAGACGCTTCGCTTGTTTTTCGGTGAGGTTGTCTGGGTTCTTTAGCCAGATCCAGCGGGTTTCTTTTAAATCGTGATATCTTCCGCTGCGTCGGATTTCCGCTCGTCGTATGTCACCAACGGCCTTATTCGCTTTAGCAATCAGATGGAATTTATCAAAGACCATTTCAGCATTCGGGCAGTTTTCACGAACACCCTTCTTAAACGACGTGGACATATCCATGCTTACGCACTCGATTTGTTCTGCACACCCCGAGTGCTTTTTCAGCTCTTTAATAAAGGCTTTCCACGTCGAAGAGTCCTTTCCGGGCACGGCGTATAAAACCCCTTTAGCCATCATATCGGCGAAGATGGTTACGTAGTTGTGTCCTTTTCGAATCGCCAGTTCATCGACACCCAGACAAGTTGCTTGGCTGAAGTCGAGCTGTTGATATGCAACCGCTACATGTCGCGCGAGAATACGCCACAAACGCGTATCGGTTTCTTTCACGAACTCACCGGCCTTCTTGACGGGCATTTCACGCATCAGTAACAACGCCATCGCTTCAAAGGCGGCGGTAAAATGCAGACTCAACCCCTCCCACGGAGGCTTTACTTGAAATATCTTGCCACAGGTCTTGCACCGCATTCTTGGCAAGTTCGATTGGATATAGCACTTGTGTTCGAAAATATCCAGATGACGCCACTCCCGATCCCGACCATGGTCATAGAGGCTCACCACACCCTCATCATCTGGGCATCGTTGCTGAAGCAACAGGCTCGACCTCTCATCAATCCGAAGCCGGACTTTACTTTTATCTTTGTCAAATTCCAGCTCGGTGATTTTCCAATCGTTACCCAGCCCCAGCAGCGTGTGAAACAGTTTTTCAGGAGTATTCATGCTCCGAATGTAGCATGTTTACCCATTCAAAGTGACGAAGAGCCATCCTGATGCTTTTGATCCATTATTTTCAGTTAGGCCGAAGTCGGTTCTTGTCGTCGTCATCTTAATTGTCATAGACCTTGCCTGGATCGCTCTAGCAATCAGTTCAAAATTTATGCACACCGCAGCCCACCCGTAATGTTAGGGGTTCTGTGCTTTTTGTGATTAATCCCGATCTCAGCGCTGCAATTTAAGCATGAGGACTCCGAGAGGCGGGATGTCAAGCTGGAGGGAGTAGTCTTTTCCGTGCCACGGGAGGTGGTGGGCATCGAAAATGCGGCCTTCCTCCGGCCCGTTTTTGCTTCCGCCGTACACTTCGGCATCGGTGTTTAGGATTACTTTCCAGTCGCTGTCGTGCGGCAGGCCGATCCGATAGCCGTTGCGCGGCGTGGGCGTGAGGTTGAGCGCGACGACAACCACTTCTTCGGGATCGCGCCCTTTGCGCAGAAACGAAACGACGGAGCTTTCGGCATCCTGAAAATCAATCCAGTCGAAGCCTTCCCACGAGGATTCAATGTCGTAGAGCGCGGCCTCTCCGGTATAGAGCGCGTTGAGTTTTGCGACCAGCACTTTGAGTTTCCGATGCGGCTCGTAGTCGAGCAGGTTCCAGTCAAGGCTGGTCGCGGCATCCCACTCGCGCCACTGACCGATCTCGCAGCCCATGAAGAGGAGCTTTTTGCCGGGGTGGGCAAACATGTAGGCAAAGAGCAGGCGCATGTTGGCGAATTTTTGCCAGAAATCGCCGGGCATTTTGTCGAGCATGGAGGCTTTGCCGTGAACGACCTCATCATGTGAAAACGGCAGGATGAAGTTTTCAGTGAAGGCGTAGATCATGGAAAAGGTGAGATCGCCCTGGTGATATTTGCGATGGACGGGATCCTTGCCGAAGTATTCGAGCGTGTCGTTCATCCAGCCCATATTCCATTTGAAGTCGAACCCGAGCCCGCCGAAGTCAACGGGATGCGAAACCTGCGGGAAAGCGGTGGACTCTTCGGCAAAGGTGAGGAAGCCGGGAAATTCACCATGGATCATGCTGTTGAAGTGTTTGACGAATTCAATCGCCTCGAGGTTTTCGCGTCCGCCGTACTGATTGGGAATCCACTGCCCCTCTTCGCGGGAATAGTCGAGATAGAGCATGCTGGCGACCGCGTCCACGCGCAGGCCGTCGAGATGGTATTCGCGCGCCCAGAAGGCGGCGTTGGAAAGGAGAAATCCGCTCACCTCTTTGCGTCCGTAGTTGAAGATGAGGGTGCCCCAGTCCATGTGCTCGCCCTGACGCGGGTCGTCATGTTCGTAGAGGTGGGTTCCGTCGAAATAGCCGAGGCCGTGCGCGTCTTTCGGGAAGTGCGCGGGCACCCAGTCGAGGATGACGCCGATGCCCGCCTGATGGCAGCCGTCGACAAAGTGGCGGAAGTCGTCAGGTGAGCCAAAGCGCGAGGTGGGGGCATAATAACCGCTGGTCTGATAGCCCCACGAGCCGTCGAACGGGTGCTCGGCGATCGGCATCAGTTCGATATGCGTGTAGCCGAGTTCCTTGACGTACGGAATGAGCTGGGCGGCCAACTCGCGGTAAGTCAGCCAGCGCCAGCCGTCTATTCGCTTCCACGAACCGAGATGGACTTCATAGACGCTGATCGGCTTTTCTTGCCAATTGGTCTGTTCGCGCTGCTCCATCCATGTGCCGTCGCTCCACTCGTAACGGGAAAGGTCATAGACGACCGAGGCCGTGCGCGGCCGCATCTCGGCGGCGAAAGCGTAAGGGTCGGACTTCTGTGCCCAGAAACCATCAGGGCTTTTGAGTTCAAACTTATACTGGTCGCCTTCTTTGACACCGGGAATAAACAGCTCCCAGATACCCGAGCTGCCGACGGGATGCATTTTGTGAATCCATGCCTCCCAGTTATTAAACGAGCCGATCACGCTGACCATTTCGGCGTTCGGTGCCCAGACCGCGAAGTAGGCGCCTTTTTGTCCGTCCTCCTCCAGCAGGTGCGCGCCAAGCTTTTCATACGCGCGGTAATGCGTGCCCTTGCCGTGCAGGAACAGGTCGAAGTCCGTCAGTTTCGGTCTCGTTTCCATTTGGTCAGCCTTCCGGGTTCAGGTTTCTCAATACGCCTTTTTGTCACCATTTCATACCTGCAATCAAGGCACACAGCACAGCTATAGACAAATTGATTAATGTGCCCAGAAGATAATAAGCCGCATTTTCCGCAACCTTTTCTTTGCGCACAAATTCTTTAGCTGCCATCACAATGGCCAGTGCCCCGTACTCGTGCTGTGCAACGAATATAAAAATGAGCAGTGTTTCGAAAAATCCGAGCCAAAAACCCAGCGCCCTCAGACCCGTATTTCCCTCGGAAGGTCGGAGAAAAGGCACCAGCTTCTGAATAATCAGCGTAGTTATAATCATGGACACCGCGAATGCGATTACATACTGGACGATCATCCCCGCCCTCCCTTTTGCTTTTCCCCGTCAAGCCGTTCCAAAGTCATTCGAATCGTCTCTTCTGCCTGTAGAACCAATTCTGCTCCACCGCGTTTTATTGAATTTGAAACTGATTGTTTGTGTTTTTTTAATACTGTAGCAATCGTCGTCTTCGACGCTCCCGATTTAAGGCGACAATACAGCTCATGCTGATATGGTGTCATGTTTTTAAGTAAAGTATTACTCATCTCTGTTAAGGAGGTGAGTACTTGATCCAGAAAAGGATATCCCACTGCCCACTTACAAAAACCCCGTTCACGCTTCAGTCGGCGCATTAAATCATCAGCACGTTTAAAAATTTCACCGCCGATTTTACGAATGTCCTCCGAAACAACACCAATCTCGCCATAGACCGCAACAAATCTCACTTCCGCCCTGTCGAACAAACAACTTCGGAAAACGTCTGCCGCATCATACAAATTTGTGGGCGAATCGAATAAGCCCGCAACTTCATCTCCATAACTAATTTGTAAACTGAGAACAGGCTTCGGACTTAATGAACTATTCAGGCGCTGAATTTCCTTCTCCAGAGCTTCGAACAGTTTTTGCCGATCCTGTAAAGCCTGTCTCGTAGACCCTTTAATATCTACCAGCAGTAAATAATATTTCCGCGAAACATTCATCTCGCAGTAAATCTAATATGATTTACTTTTTAAAGTCAATCGTTTTTGGCTTATATTAGCTAGTAAGCCCTTGCATCACTTTTTTCCATAAAATTGATGAACGAACGGTTGACCACGCGGTTGCCGCCGGGCGTGGGGTAGTCGCCGCTGAAATACCAGTCGCCTCGGTGATCCGGACAGGCGGCGTGCAGGCCTTCGAGGTTCTGGTAAATCACCTGAAGCCCCGCTTTGAGGTCAGCGGGACGCAGAATGTCGGCGATTTTCTTTTCCACCTCATGCGGCTTGAAGAGTTTATAGAGCGCTTTGACTTCGTTTTGCACCTGATCGCGCGGTCGCTCCATGCTTGCTTCGCACTTCCCGCAAATTTCCGTCAGCACGTTTTCGCGCCCGGTTTCTTTCACCAGCGCAATGGCGGCCTGAAACGCAATGAAGTCCTTGAGCTTGGACATATCGATGCCGTAGCAGTCCGGATAACGGATTTCCGGCGCGGAGGAAACGATGACAATCTTTTTCGGATGCAGGCGGTCGAGAATCCGCAGGATACTTTCGCGCAGCGTGGTGCCGCGCACAATCGAGTCGTCGAGCACAACGAGGGTGTCCTCGGGCTTCACCACACCATAGGTGGTGTCGTAGACCATGGAAACCAGTTCGTTGCGGTCGGCATCCGCAGTGATAAAGGTGCGCAGCTTGGCATCTTTCGTCATGATTTTTTCGGTTCTCGGCTGATAGTTTACCAACTCGGCGATCCGCGCCGGCGAAATATTCTTTTCGTGCATAATGTGATGCTGCGCGCGCTCGGCCACATGCGCTTTGACACCTTCGAGCAGTCCCATGAACGCCGTTTCCGCCGTGTTGGGGATGTAGGCGAAAACCGTGTTGTCGAGGTCGTAGTCCACCGCCTCCAGCACCGGCTCCGTCAGCTGGCGGCCCAGCTGCTTGCGTTCGTCATAAATGTCTTTGTCCGTCCCGCGCGAAAAATAGATGCGCTCGAAGGAGCAGGGCTTGACGGTACCCACCTCCGAAATCGGTTCGTGGAGCAGCGTACCGTCGCGCCGAACCACTAATGCGTGGCCGGGCTTGATTTCCTGCACCGAGTCCACCGGAACATTGAAGGCGGTCTGGATGGCGGGCCGCTCGGAGGCCACAACGACAAACTCGTCGTCCTGATAAAAAAAACCGGGGCGGATGCCGCAGGCATCGCGCATGACGAACAGGTCGCCGTTGCCGATGATGCCCGCCATCGTGTAACCGCCGTCAAAATTTTTGACGGATCGCTTGAGCACCGAAAGGACATCGAGGTTTTCCTCAATCTTCTTGGAGATGGCGGGCCTTTCGAGGCCCTCTTTTCGATAGGCGCGAAAAAGGCGGTCGTTTTCCTCATCAAGGAAGTGGCCGATTTTCTCGAGTACCATCACCGTATCCTTTTCGCTGCGCGGATGCTGCCCGAGTTCGACGAGTGTATCAAACAGCTCGTCGTTATTCGTCAGATTAAAATTACCCGCCAGCACCAGATTGCGGCTTTTCCAGTTCCGGTGACGAAGAAAGGGGTGGCAGTAAGAGACGCCGCCCTGCCCGCGCGTGCCGTAACGCAGATGGCCCAGCAACAACTCTCCGGCAAACTTTGCGTTGCGCTTCAGCCAGACCGGATCGTTCGCCTGTGCTGGGTTTTCTTTCTGCGACTCCGCCAGAGAAGTGAGCATATGTTCATGCACCGCGGCAATCGGATCCTTGTCCGCTGAACGCGAACGGAAGATAAACGGTTTGCCCGGGTCGGTATTCAGTTTGATTACCGCTGCACCGGCACCGTCCTGCCCGCGGTTATGCTGCTTTTCCATCAGCAAATAGAGGCGGTTGATGGCAAACGCGGGCGAACCGTATTTTTCGACGTAATATTCAAACGGCTTGAGAAGCCGAATGGCGGCGATACCGCATTCATGGCCAATCCAATCACTCATATCCCATACACTCCCCGGTTCCGGATAAGATTGGCCAAATCCTCGCACCCGCCCTGCCTGCGGTCAAAC